>ENA-UOTZ01002096-UOTZ01002096.1-compost-metagenome-genome-assembly--contig:-NODE-2096-length-11290-cov-6.128155_pt1 | contig 11290 bp, 9 predicted proteins | sample MGYA00238144_ERZ746983 | MGnify/ENA primary metagenome ERZ746983 (study PRJEB28759, sample SAMN06268863) | compost metagenome | isolation source: single cell | place: USA: California, Emeryville, Joint...
AAAAGTGGAGGAAGGAAAAGGCGAAACTGCCGGTGATACGCAAGAAAAAGACAAAGCTGAAGCTAATCAAAACAAAGTCAAATTTCGCCGCAAGTTAGTGCGATATTAGTATTGCGCCGAAGCAAATTAGCATTTTGAGGATTCTTTTCCAAAATTCTTATTTTAAGTTCATTCTACCTTACATTTAATTAACACTTCCTTTTTGGTTCAATGCTATTTTTCAATCTTGAGCAGACTGGTGTCCCGAATTCACTTTATGATATTCTTAGTCATAATTGAGTTTTTTGTGGAGATCAGAAACTTTCTTTTTTATGGTTTCATTTCCATAAACAGCCGAACAAAATCATTTCAAAAAATGGAATCAGAGTTATTTACAGAAACTTGTTGTTCGTGATTATTATTATCTCAGTCATCCACAGGCTAAAATTGTAATACTCATTGATTTGTGTTTTGCAACTTGAGTATTGGAACTACATATCTCTAATTTATTTAAAAAAATAAATAAATTCAAGCCTCATTCCTGAAATGAATTGCGTTCAATGCTGCTTCGGATGCTTTTGGCTATTTGGCTGCCGAAATTGTGTCCTAAAATTTACTGCTTTCCACCCTCCAAAGCCGAAAAGTATGCCACATATTACTTGTTATGTGCAAAGACTGAACATTCCTTAGGCTATGAGGTATTTGGCGAAAATACAGACCCAAATTCTAAAGATAAACCGCTTCTCAATGTAAAGACCACAACTGCGCAACCTCTCAAGTCTTTTTTCTGATTAGAAAATGAAAATAATTGATGAAGATGGTGCAAAACGGATACCTCAAGAGATTGATGGGATAACATCTGAGATTTATTGGCTTAAAACTGAACGCAATCACACTATTCCTGCTCTTTTCTTTCGCAATTCCTTCTGCAAGTAATCGACTTCACTTACTAATGCGAGTAACCCAATCCAGAACAAATTATGTGATTCTCTACAACCATGGCAACGCAACTGATTTAGGCAAGATGCGTGATATGCTCTTGGACCTCTCTTATACTCTCAATGTACATTCCCTTTACCATACTACACCAGCTAACCTCAAATACCAAAGATTCATGTATTTGCTTATGAATACACAGGATATGGACTTAGCACAGGCACGCCTTCAGATTTAAATATCATCGCTGACGTAACCGCAGCTTATAATTTCGTAATCAACGAGTTGGGTTTCAAATGGAACAATATTATCATGTAATTATTTGGAACGACATTGAAAAAACCCTTCATGAAAACATATTTTAGGTATGGAAGATCTATCGGAAGTGGTCCAACTCTATATATTGCATCACACCCGGACTACCGAGTCGCTGGCGTCATTCTTCACTCGCCAATTTCATCGGGTCTGAGAGTGCTGAAACCGACAATTAAGCAGTCTCCTTCTTATGACCTGTTTCCTAACGTGGAAATGATTTCACATACCAGATGTCCAGTTTTTCTAATGCATGGGACGGATGATAGAGAGGTTCCCATAGTGCATGGAAGGAGCTTAGTCCAAAATTGTAAAAACGCGTTTGATCCTTGGTGGGTCGAAGGTGCCGGCCATAACGATATCGACATTCGGTTCAGAAAAATCTATTTCCTTCGAATTGCGAAATTTGTCAAGTATTTATTTGAAATGTTCTCAAAAAAGACGGAAGAGGATCTAAAAACACTTCATAAAGTGGAAAACTGGACTATCAACCATATGTATTTCAAGAAACGAGGTGTCAAGTATATTTTAAATTGGATTAGAACAGTGGGCATATATTTTGGTGTTTAGGGGTACTGGCGACCAGAAATCTCTGTCTGAGACGAAGGATACAGACACAGATTCGGAGACTCCACGAATTACAAAAGAAGAAGGTATAAGATCCAATATTGTGAAGCACTAACCGTGGAAAAAGGAAAATCAGCGAGAGATACTTCTGCTTACCGAAAGAAGACAGAAATCGAAATTGAAATACCATCATCTCTGTCATCTCATCATACCATGAGAGATGAAATTAGAAAGAATTGTAATAGTTAACACGTGAAAATATTATCTCACCTATTCATTGCGGTCTGTACGATAGTTACAGTTACAACCAGCCAATCAGATATGAAATTAATTGAAGAAGGTGTTTCATTAGAGCTAACGACCAGTTTAGACACAAGCGAAGAGAAGATGTTGAGCTAAATAATACAATGAAACTGATCTTCTAAAGAAGAAGAGAATAAGTCTTTTAACATCACCTTAAACTTCTTCGCATTCGCCTCTCTCTGATTTTTTTTTCCCTTATGTGTGGCTGTAAAGCGCCACGAAATTACATCGCTAAATATTCATTCTCTTATTTTCTCAAACTCACTGAAAAAAATCTTGTTTTCTAACATATGAAAACCAAAATCAAATTGACTATAGACACTGTGCAATTAAAATGTTCAAATGAAAAATCTTTGTTTTTTTTTGTTGTTGAATTTCTCAATTAGTTATCTTTGTAAATAGCTGAGACAGAAGGAGGATTCAAATTCAATCAAAGTATCCTAATAACTCTACCATGAATTTTATCTCAATATGAAGTTTTTCTCAGAGTTCGTCATAGTAAATTCTCAAATTCTATTTTTCATATCAAATTAATACACGAACTCTTAAGATTCACTTGTAATCGTTAATTTTCAAAATTTAACTACTAGTAGCAATTAAAATGTCCACTGTTTCCACTGTTGAAGAACAAAATGTTTGGGCTGCTTTAAGGAGCTATCGTCAAGGATCTAAGAAGTCAAAGAATTTACCTCGCAGTATTGAATCATCCAAGCTATCAAAGTCGCAAATCGATGAGGAACAAACTTCTATCTGCTCTGAAACTCGGATCAAACCCTTCTCTACTACTGAGGAGATTCCGTTGAATGCTCTATACCCGAAAGTCATCTCCAACATTAAAATCGAGGACCTCATGAAACATGAAGAAGTTGGCACTCCTTTTGATCTTATAATTAATATCGAAGATCCTCTCAAAACTTTGCAAAACGACGAATCTTTACTCGGGACACAAAAGTTCAGCCCTCCTATGGATCTAATAGGCGAGATTTGCTCACCTAAAGACTTTTGCTTTGGACTGGAGAGCACCAAGCATATTGATAAACCTTTACTGTCGAAGCTGAACAACGACAGCAAATTGTGCACCAATGACAGCTCGATAGGTCATGAAAACTACCATACGAAGGATACCGAGCAAGATCAATCGTTAATCGAGGAGCTCCGTGGTCTAGTAGACAAGAAAGAAGCATTTATCGAAGAGCTTAAACTAGTAAAGCAATTTGTTTTGAAGCACTTGATCTAATGGAAAATTGCAACTTAGGAAAATCAAAAACTTGAGGAACAGCTTAAAGAAGCCCGCACTACCCTGAATCAAACGAGGAAAGATAATTCTCGTAGGTTAAAAAGCATCCAAAAAGAATATGAACGAGAAATTGAGGGGATTAAAGATGTAGCTTTATTGAGCAAAATACATGAATAATTAATTCATTTCTATGAAGAGCTATGAAGAGCAGATTACGCAGATTAAGAACCACTATGAAGCAGAGCTCAAGCAGAAAGATGAGGTATAGCACCTCTGGTGAGTCGCATTAACTTATTTACTTTTGTTAAGGAATATGAGATACTCAATGCATTATTGGCTGAAAAGCAGCCAGAAACAGCAAGACGAATTGATCAATCCCTTTCAAGCGAATATGAGGAGGTTATTAGATCGATGAAAGAAGAGTTTGAAGACCAAATTAACAAGCTAAACGCTTATTACCAGAAGAAGCTACTCAATTATGAGCAAGAAAACAGCAATCTTGATAATAAAGCGAACTCATACTTGAAAGAAATCGCTGACTTACAATCAGCATTGAAAGAAGCTCGATTACAAGCAAGATCGAGTTCACGAGACCACCATTCAATTGGGTCCCACAGAAACTCCTCGACTGACAGATGGACGGCAAGAAACAGGGGAAATCTCTCTGGAAATAAGTCTGTAACCACGGCGCGAGGTTCCTCGATACAATCGATAAGAGCCCTTCAAAGTTTGATTGCAAAAATTAAGTAAGAGTATCTCTATTGAAGACATTTATTAACAATAACCTCTGCTGTATTAGTAAATATATCGATAGCGACTCAATTGAAGGCGAAATAACTCCAAATAACAGAAAGAACCTCTATGAAAAAGTGTCGAAGATGCGAATTCCGACTCATATGCAAGCAGATAAGGAAAATATTCACCCAAATGTTCCTCACAAGATGAATAATACTCAACAAAATTTTGCTTGGGATGAATCGTCTATTGATCAATTGGGAAGCTTTGATGAAGAAACCGCAAAGCTGTTCAATAACTCGATTAAAAATTTGTATATGAACCTTCATGCTAATTTCAATCCTCCTTCCTCAAGACGCTAATTTTTCCGGTTAAGCAATTGATTTATTTTTAAATGTTTAAAGGTATTTTAAAGTAATCTCCTTATTGCTTGTCATTAGCTATTAAGGAAATCAGCTTTTTTTTATGTTGTTGTTGCTTCTTCTGTATTAACGAGATAAGAAAATAAACTTATATGTCGAGAATTCAAAATCATTTTTAAAGATTATAAAATTCGTCATATTTCCTATTGTGAGTGCTTATTCATGATAATGATATTGACTGAATAAGAATTTAACAACAGTTGATATTTCTCATTAATTGAATCACATCCATAAATATTTCATCATGTAGATTCTAAACAATAACTGACATACTTTGCACGAAATGGAATAATAACAAAACAAGGAGTCAAATCGAGTTATGCACTATCATTAATCTAATTTCCCGACTGGTAAGTAGTTGAATTTAAGAAGCTCGTCCGACGAGAGTTTGAAAATAAATTCTTCTAAATCATCGAACTTGTCAACAGGCTCGAAATCCTCATTTTCCATCTGTAAAATTAAATAAAGCCATTGCTTCTCACTAATACATTACCTTTACTTTATCAGTTTTAATTTTTTCTTTTTCTTGTTTTGGCTTCTCTGCGCCTCGTTTGAACTCTGGATCATTCGTCATTCTCTTCACCAAATTTTCAATATCTTCATCGCTATCGGTCTTCCCATGGTCATGATCCACTTGCTTTTCGGATTGAATAGTCTTCGAAGGAACCAGCTGAGTCTGCTTGACATAGTTTGCTTTTTGCCTACAATAACCCAATGATTTTAATCTTATTTTCATGATGTTTTACTTTTCGATAAGTTCAGTAATTTCTTTCTTCGCGGATGAATTTACCGGCCTCTTTGAGTTTGAAATTCCATTTTTCTCAGGAGTTGTAAGGTCTTTTCCTCCCTTCTTTTCAGCAGATTGCCCTCTAGAAATTGGAACGAACTCGGACAGTTGATTGTCCTCTGATCTTTCCCTTATCCTGTGACCTCTTTCTTCAGACTGAGCAGCTGAACCTCCTCCTTGGAACCGCTCTTGAGATCTCCCTCTGGACTGAGAAAACATTTCTTCTTGCTCATCCTCAGCGTAATAATCATTATTGAATTTCATTGGCCCTTTGTAAAGAGTGATCATCATATTCTTTAGCATGACTTGATTCAAGGTTCTGAATAATTTTTCAGCACATCTTTGGTGTCGTGGATCAGTCGTTGGATCAATCTTGAATTTCTTCTTCTTATTTTTCTTTTTCTTTGAGGTAGATCGGATTTCTTTTTCCATTTTCGCCTTCTCCGCAGACTTTTTCTTTTTACCTGAAGGATGGCTGCGTCCTTCTTTTTCTTTTAAGCTTTTCATGTACTCTTTAATTCGAGCATATCTTGGATCCTTCGGCTGCTTTTCCTTCTCTTTATTTTCTAAATATTCTTTTTTTCTCTGCAACTTTTGCTGTTGGATATACTCTTGGATCCTCTGCTTTTCTTCCTCAGATTTTGGCTTCTTTTCTAGAATTTATCGTGGTTAGAACTGGGGATGTTAATGAAAAATGTCTTTACTCAGATCATATTTTTCTTCCAATTCTTTAATTTCTTTAATCAACTCATCCTTGTATTCTACATCGATATCACATTAGTACAAAGAAACTAGGCTATGATACTTTCTGTCAGCTTTTTGATCGATGCTTCATCCATATCAGCAAGACAATCGAGACCCATCAGTTTTCGCCTATCTTTCTCAGCCGTTGTTTCTTTTGTGGCTGTTTTTTCTTTCGTCTCTCGTTTACTGACTTCAGTTTTCTTCTCCAGCTTAGATAATTTCAGAGTCCGCTCAAACAAATTACGCTACCTTGATTTGATCAACTCCCCAAGCATATTTATGATTTGAAGGGCTTCCAGAGCTTGCTCTCTTGTTCTTATTCTTGATCATTTCGTTGAACTCCATAATCTTTAATTTCCTTTCTTCACTTTCCTGTCGCTGTCTTTCTTGCTCTTCTTTCTTTTTCATACTGAGTTCTGCACGTGAATTAATTGATATATCACTCAAAGCAAATAGAATTAGTTTCTTACCTCTGTGTTTGCGTAAATTCTCGTTAACGATCTTCTTCGCACTCTCGATAATTTCATTCTTCGATCGACTTTTTTCAGCTGATTCATACATATGACTCTGACTTTGGTTGCTGGGTTTCTCTCTTTCTTGTCTCGATCTTGACCTTTGGGCTCTCTCCGGCCGTTTAGGAGGCAAATGCCGAACAGAACTAACTGACTTTTGATCTGTTGTTGAAGCTGAGCACAATTAATTAAGCAAAGTTCAATGCATTTACGTGATGCCAATCCACCCAGAGATTGGAATGATTTCGACATTGAAATCGGGTTATCTTTTTCGAGCGCGCTCAATAAACCCTCGTTTTCAAGGATATTTGAAATTTGACTGCGAACTTCCTTCATAAGGAGCTTTGGATTCACTTTGTCCACTCCAGCTGTCATGATTTTTTGCTCAATAATGCTGTCAACTAAATAGGAAATATCCATCATTTTCTCTGGCAACCCGAACTCCTCGTAAAATTCTCTTTTGCTTACGATGCTCCTAGTGCCTATAATAAGCAAGGAATCAGATATGCGAATAAAAATATAAGTACTTTTTTGAGAAGCTTTCGTTGAGACCGGTCTTGATGACGTTTTAGCATCATTCTTGTTGCTGGGTGTTTTACTAAAAGTGACTCTATTCTAAGTAAGACTAACGGTATCTGGTGGTGTTATTACTTTTGAATATTTTGGTGATGTGAGTTTTCTTTGAGATTTTTCGTGGATTTTGGAGTTCTTGCTGTTGAGGATTTTCGCTGTTGAGGAGCTTTCTCGCTGGGGAGAAAGCTCTTTTTCGAGGTGTACTTTTCAACAGGAATCCTAACAGGTACAAATTTGTTGTGATCACCTTTAAGAATTATTGATATTAGCATCTTGTACAATTTGTTGCAGTATACCCTCAGTATTCTGGTTGATTTTAGGATCATTAGGAGAAATCTCCAGAAGGACACCTTTTTTGATCTCTAAGCTCTGTTTACTTTGCTGACGATTTGTGAAATTTGGAGATCGATTCTCTCCAAGAAGGACTGGAGGCTTCCCATTGAATTTCAGTTCCCTCACTACGTTTAGGTTTTCCTTTTCAGTTTCTTCCTGTTTCTGGGGTGCTTTTTTCATTGAAGAGTGATTCGGACTCTTGGCAGATTGAGGTGATGAGAGCATCTTTACGGTTCTCTTAATAACAATGATTTAAAGAATATTTTTTAAAATTTTTGAATCAATTCAAACTTCTAACGATTATTTTGTTCCATTATGAATGATAATTTCTTCCAGAATCCAACCCTAATGTTGCTGTCTTATAAATCTATTTATTATAGCAAAAGAGCTTCGACTGCCCTACACCTGGGCTATTAGCAGTATCATATCTCAATGTAATACCCTTGCTGATCGTGATATCTCTATTGAAGACATAAGAATGCTTGGCTACTAGGAGAAGTTATCTTCTTTGTGATTAAAATTAGCATTATGCTATTCAGTCAAAGACTTTTTCCTAAATTCTCATCATTAATTATATGTTAAGGTCTCAGCATTATACATAATGAAATTAAAAAAATAAAAGAAATTAAGACCTCACATGTAAAGTAGTGCATCATGAAAAGTAAGTAACATGAATTAACTTGAATTGTTTTTTTGATTTGTAATTGAAGGTTCAAATAATGAATAATTTAAATTTTTGTGCTGAGCCTGCTTTTGGATGCCAAAATAAGTCAAAAGCAAGCAATTCGCTGCAAATCTCTTCTCAGAAATCGAAACGATCTGATTTACATCAACTTTAATTTATTTATTTCTGGTTGGTTGGTTTATTCTCTTACAGCATGGAATTCTTCAATTTAATGAGGTACCAATAGAATCAGCTGCCATATAAAACAGCAAGCCAAGTCGTCAAGCCTCAATGTTGTTAAATCCGAACATTAATGGATCTGATCATTCATGCTGATAGTGAAAGCTTTGAAGCCTGGTAAAGAAAATACATTCTAATAGAGAAGGGTATTTCGGCTAAGTTTCGAAAATTCATATTGAAATTGAGATTCATTATTGTTGCAGACTGCAAAGCCTGGTTGCAAAGAAATAATGTGATTGATCTTTTATTGATATTAAAAGTTTGTTACAGCAGGATACCGTGCTCCTTGGACAAACAATATCATTTAGTCTTCGTAGACTAATTGTTGTACATTAGTATGCATTTCGATATGTTAGTTCGATTTTCTTTGAAAACTAATTTGCAATTATGATCAGATTTGATTAGGTAATTATTTCGGATAGGTCATTTAATGTTTTTCAAATGCTATTATAGGCGTGAGGACTGTATAAGGAAGATCTTAAAGGCAAAAAGCGAGAGAAGCACATCTGACGTCGATCAAACTCGTTTAATTTGAAATCTGAGGAGTCGATATCAGGAAAGTTATGAGCAAAATAATTCAATCAGAAAACGTTCTAGCCAATTGCCAGTTAGTTTAAAGTAGCAACAATGAATCGTACTAAAAGGAGCATTAGTAGGAATCAAATGAGATATTTGAGGATCTGTTTCAAATAATTCCTCGGAGTTGCTACGATCAGATTTCGATTTGCCTTAGTCAGTAGGCCGATAAAATCTAATTTGGTTGCAAGGCTATTATAACTTTTCTTTGGCAACTTCACAACAACAACCAGAGTTCAGAGATCAAACCTATGGGAGTTGAGAGAAAGAGGACATATAACTCGGCTTTGGATCCATTTTCCCATCCTACTGCACAGATTTGAGAAAAACTACTCTGACAGCAAGCTTTCTGATCAGATACAAGCTAATTTAAATAGCGACAATAAATTAGACGAAATATATAGTCAAACAATTATCTTGAGTCAAATGATAAAAGAGAATCATCACGTTGCTAAATGCTGCTCTGGAAAAACCTCAAAGAAATGTTCTTGCATAACGTCTTATATCTGCCGACGCTGTGATGGAGTTTGCATATTTACTACCGGGTTTCAAGATCTTATAAGAACTGAGCCTAGTTTTCGCTGGAAAAAATATTTGGATGAAAAATACTTCAGAAGTGAAATTGAAGCCATGAAGGACTGTCTTAAAGCCAAAACCGTTGCTATTAAAGGCACTTCTATTGACGATACTGCCGTAAACGAAGGAAATACGGAGGAGAACTCTCAATTGGCTAATAGTGACGACGAACTTGACAAAAAAGCTCAACGAAGCAGAAATTACAAAAGATTTCTGTCTGAATTAGAAAAAGCAAAGAGGGTGTCTAGCGAATCTCCAAATTCGAAGTCAAAGTCTACCGTTTTGGAGATGATTGAATGGTATCATGAACAAGATGATGAAATTAAAAAGTATATGAAGAAAATTCATGGCAATGGTTCTTCAGATCCTTATAGAAGTTGCAATTTACAAGGCAATCAAGTCGTCTCTTTTGTGAATCACAATTATCAAGAACCAAAGCCTAAAGCCAAAAAAGTTGCCAAAAGAGTGGAGAGGGACCAAAAAATGAAAGACCAAATCAGAGGTTTTTATTAAGTTAGGATTATATTCAAGGAAGTTATTCTGATTTTTCATTATCTTATTTAAAAAACAAAGTTTTCTTTTCTCTTGAAGGCTTTTCTCTCAAGAAATTCGCATAATTTTAATTTCATTTCACAAAGAGAATAGATTGCATGATTTAAATACAAGTTCGAGCACTCGAACGACCAAATAAGACTTTTTACAACTGTTGAGTCCAATAATATACATCAGCTATTAGATCATATCTAAGCAAATTTCCCTTGTATTTTACGGCGTTTATTAATTTCCGAAGATAAGAGGACAGTTATCAATTTCTCCATTGTAAGCTGATTGTACTTTGTATGTCTGAGGTTAAATCCATACTCAGCTCAAATTATTTATCGACTGATGTTCATTTTCTCTCAAACATTCTTTTCTGAGCAGGTATTTCCTGATATTCAGTTATAAAATTTGAGAAATCATTAATTTCAATAACTTACATAAATGCTGCTTTAATACATGAAATATGTTTAGATGATTAGAAAAGTATCAAGCGAGATATTCTGAGACAATCACCAAATAAATTCAAATGTACATTGACGGGAAGCATTTAACATTATTTATTTTTAATAATTATTCTCTGTTTTTTATTCGAATAAGACGTTGAATCAGAGGCTGGATCGTTTTTCGCCTCCACATCTATTGACATCTCTGGGTGAAGGATCAGTTTCCGATCAGTAGAGAGCTGAGGATAAAACTGAAGCATGGAAGCAGCACTAAAATCAGAATTATCAAGGATAATCGGAGTTACATCTGAATTTGCACCTTTTTGAATGATGTTTGGGCTGTCTTCCTCGTCTTGGCTGAATTTACCATCCGGAGAAAACGTATATTCGGCCTTTCCCAGATCAACAACTTCCGCATCTTGAATTTTGATAGGATTATTTGGACTCGAGCTACTATTCATCGAGAGCTTATCTGAAGTAGTAGTTGTAGGATGAGCTGTTTTTGGCTTTCGCTTGCAACTCTTCTGAAGACATTGGGATACTAAGGGTGCGAGTCGCCATAAAATAAACCAAGTCTCATTGACAGTATACAGCAAACTGAGGGCCATGACTAGGCCGATCAGAATGATTACAAACCACCCTAATATATGTTTTGCTTGATCACTGAGCAGTGGATCTGACGGATCTCTTAAATCATTTATTCCAAACACCAAAAAGAGAATAGGAATTATGGCATTGAAACCTTCGCAGATTCTCATAATGACTCTTTTCGTTTTTGATGCAAAGAACTTCCAAACTGATACTGTTACAA
>ENA-UOTZ01002098-UOTZ01002098.1-compost-metagenome-genome-assembly--contig:-NODE-2098-length-11287-cov-33.637734_pt1 | contig 11287 bp, 13 predicted proteins | sample MGYA00238144_ERZ746983 | MGnify/ENA primary metagenome ERZ746983 (study PRJEB28759, sample SAMN06268863) | compost metagenome | isolation source: single cell | place: USA: California, Emeryville, Joint...
CTGCAAAATTTTACATCCATCATTGCTGCCGCCTCGCAAAATTGTGATTTTGCTCTGTCTTTCATCATATTTTGGGTTTAATGGCTAAAATACATGCTGTTAATGACGAATATCACTAGAACTCTGATCTAACCTCATGCTCCTCTGGGGTCCCATGGGTATCTGTCATCTTGTTTCGATTTAAGGGTTCAAAATGATTCCTTTTCTCCTCTCTCAACCCAATAAATCAGATTTAAAAACGTTTAATAGAACGACTAGTATCATACAACTCAAATGTTAATTCACCTTGCACCCTAATGCAATGCATATTCTTTGTTGTTACCAACAGGGGAGAGAGAGGATTAATTTGCTAATGCTAAGTAATAATGATTGTATTGTTGCACATAACTCAATTTTTCTAGCAAATCGTAGAAGACTCCGCTCAGGGTGTTCACACACAGAGATAGAGGCAAAAATAAACGAGAAAATGTTTTAAAAATTCCTCAAGCGTTTGGATTACATTGCAAAGGTATACAACCTGCGCTTCTTTTATTATCCTGATTTCCTACAGTCCATGCCTTTCCAATAGCGCGGCAACCAGGACTTCAAAAGTGACTCTCACTGGTCTATCGTCTTTGCTTTCCAACGCCCTTTGGAGGCTTTTTGAAAGCCCAATCGACATAAATCACTTTACCAAGGAGTTTTTCTTCATTCATGGCTATCGATCAATAAATTGGAATTAGTACATCAGAAATCACGTTCGATTTACACTCAATCGCTTGCTGGGCTTGCTTGTAATCTTCAAACTCCACCAGCGCGTACCCCTTTACATAACCAGTACGCCTGTCTAAATTCAAATGCAGGTTTTTTATTGGCCCAAATTGCGAAAAAGCATCATTTATATCGTCTTCCTGGGCTTCTTCGTGAACATTCGTGACCATGATAAGCCAACCCTCAACGGCTAATCAATCAATAACCTTAATGCTCTGTAAAATGAGAAAGATCACATACATTTGCATGGTCCGGAGCCTTCCTCTTCTCGGAGACTTTCAAAACGACCTGATTCTCCTATTTGCGAGGAAATAAGCGTTTAGTTTCAGCGAAAAGCAGCTCCTGGAGTACCTTCGTATCTTTTTTGAAAATTCTCGATTTGTTCTCCACGGTCTTTGTAACCCTTTCGATCAGATTCTACCATTTTCAAATTTTCCGAATTTTTGTGTCAAACCTATTTTAAAAAATCTCCTTGAAAGAGCTCAAAAAATAAATTCTCTTTAGAACAAGGAAATAAATATCTTTGCTTCGCAAGCTCACCTCCTCCTAAAGTGATATACTAATGAAATTCTATTTGCTACTACCGAAATAAATAATTTAGATTCAACAGAACGGAGCCAATGGCATTGCGATGCTCGGCGGGAAAATACCAAATGTATTGAAAAGAATTGGCTGAATAAGAAAATTTGAGAATTTCTTTTTGATAAATTTCTGTTGACCCATTTGCTGGAGGGAAAGCACAGTAATTGGTCTAACTGATAATTCAAGAGATTGTTAAAAAGATCATTTTATGATTCTGAATTGTTTCATGAAATAACTCACTTGTGCAGAGGATCTAAAGCATTAGCTGCTAATCGATCCTATTTTACTCTCAAATTATAACAGAAAAACTAATCGTAACGCTCAATAAATTTTCGGTTTAGTGTTTCTTAGCTTGCTCTTTAGTCTGCAATTTTTAACATTAATTACGATCTTCCAGTAAAAAATTAGCTTACCTCCATCATCGTTGGTGCTCCACCCTCCTTCTGTCTCTCGTAGTAAGCGTCCAAGTTCTTTTGTGAAATCTAAAGGAAGGGAGTTTAAGCAAATCGAAGGGTAGGTTAACCGTATTACCTTTTTCAATTTTTCTGGAGGGAAGATTCTCAACAGACTCCATGCGATATCTAAGGACTTCCAGATATCTCTGGCTTCATAGGAACCCTGCTGAATGAATTTGGTTTCGAATTTCTCCAAGAATTCGAGGTAAAGAAGATCGTCAGCACTCAAGGCTTCCTCACCGATGACAGCCTTCATGGCTTGAGTATCCTTACCGATAGCGTAGTTGGCATAAAGCTAAGTGATAAAGGACCATTAAAATCAAGTTGTAACAAATTGCAAGGGTACTTGGTTGGAAACTTCAGGGTGATCAATTCTGGTCATTCCCTTACCAATAGCGGACTTCATCAGACGGGAGAGGGAAGGCAACACGTTAATTGGTGGGTAAATTTGTCTGTTGTGAAGGTTTCTGTCAATGAAAATTTGTCCTTCGGTAATATAGCCAGTCAAATCTGGAATTGGATGTGTGATATCATCATTAGGCATGGTAAGAATAGGGAGCTGGGTGATAGATCCAGCTTTTCCGGTGACTCTACCGGCTCTTTCGTAGATGGTCGAAAGATCGGTATACATGTAACCAGGATAGGATCTTCTACCTGGGACTTCTTCTCTGGCAGCGGAAATTTCTCTCAACGCATCAGCATAAGAAGACATATCAGTCATAATGACCAAAACGTGAAGTTCTCTCTCGTAAGCGAGGTATTCGGCGGTAGTGAGCGCCAGACGTGGGGTAATGATACGCTCGATTGTTGGATCGTTAGCCAAGTTCATGAAAAGCACGGTTTTCTCCATAGTACCGTTTTGCTCGAAGTCAGTTCTGAAGAATCTTGCAGTTTCGGTGTTGACACCCATAGCAGCGAAGACCATAGCGAATGAGTCATCTACCATGTCAAATCAGCTAGGTAACGCCAGCAGACTCTTACCTGAGGTATCCTTAACGTCTTTCATCTTGACCAAAGAGGCCTGTCTACAAATTTGCGCACCAATTTCGTTATGTGGAAGACCGTTCGCAGAGAAAAGAGGAATCTTTTGTCCTCTGGCAATCGAGTTCATGACGTCAATAGCGGAAATACCGGTCTGAATCATTTCTTTAGGGTAGTCTCTTTGGCATGGGTTAATAGGTTGACCCTAATGATTTTTTTTTGAAGGAAAATCAGTATGGCAATTCTCTCATAAGTGCTATTTACCTGGATATCCAAAAACTTCTCAGCAAGGACTGGTGGTCCCTTATCGATTGGAACACCTGATCCATTGAACGCTCTTCCAAGCATTTCTTCAGCAATTGGCATTTTAAGAGTGTCACCGGTGAACTCACAATGAGTATATAAGTTATCAATGCCGGCAGTACCCTCGAAAATCTGAATGGAAAATGCAAACATTAAATTCTCAAATATGGAGCCTGTAAAACCTGAACGACGGCTCTTTTTCCTGCGATTTCGAGCACCTGACCCTTTCTCACAGATCCGTCACCAAGAACGACGTTAACGATTTCTGAATATCTGAGAGGATAGAAGAGTTAAGAGATGAAATCATGATAAAGATTAATAAAGAAAAATGCCAGAATAAAAGAGAAAAGGCGTTCGAAATACGTACTTTGGGAATTTGACGTTATCCAAGATGACCAATGGACCATCGACCTTGACGACCGTTCGGTAGTCCAATCTGGGAGTGATGTTGAACTTGTCTCTTGTTTCAGTCATACTCTATATATCTTCACCTCTTTGATTAAATTTATAGAATAATTAGCAAACGCAATTAATATCTTGAGATTTCGCAGATGTAAATTGATATCATAAATGCTCGAGTTCGCTTGTGTTTTTTTGATAGGATTAATTAATGCGTATGAAATATGCATTAGAATATGATTAGTCATAGAGTCAATAATCAAACAAATATTTTTCCAGTTATGTCGCTCAGAACCTGATTATTGATGGACTGAATGACGAATAAAGCAATAAATTCAAATGAATTAGAATATTGAAGGTGACGAGCAGATGAAAGGAGGCTCTTAGGACAAATTTGTCATCTTGATAATGCTAATTAAAAATTTGGCAATGGGCGGCATTGCAGTGCATGCTGAAATACTTAAGGAATTGCGAGCTGCGGAAACAAGTAAGTGAAATGTGGGAATCTGTAGAATGAACCTATTTTGGCATTGTGGGTTATATCACCAAGGTGAAATTGAGCAAATCGTATTTTTTCGTGAAAAAACGTTTTTGAAAAGATGTACATAATTAATTAAAGGCAATTTTAATATTAGATATCTTTAGCCAAATAGAAATTATCTAGAATGAAAAAGTCCATTCTCACGCTACAGATGATGTCTTTGTTTCTCGGAGTAAGCGATCTATTTCCGTTCAAAAATATCCTGTCGATCTGGCGTTCAGTGTAAAAATGAGAAGCTGAATAATGAATAAAAGCCATATTTCAATTTAAATGTAAGGTCAGTTGTGGCAGATGTTTCATAGTTCGGATGTTTTTAACAAGACTTTTTCTCCTTTTAATTTCTTTTTCTGTCTGCACCACAACTAACTCTTTTATTTATCTTAACAATCCTCACTACACACCTGTAATTCATCATCATTTGCAACCAAAGCATTTTAACGATTGCTTAATATATTTTCTTTCATCCCAACCATTGCACTTCATTCTCTCAAATATTACAATATTGATTTTTCTCATCCTTGAGATTTATATTCTTTTGTCAATTCATTTTGGCAGAATTAACCCAAAAAATCGCAATTTTTACTAAATTTCTCCTACTGATTGGCACTTGCTGGAAATATCAGACTCTCTGAGAATTCTGATTAGCATTCTCTTCTAACAAAACTGCACCCATTCCATTTGATCAGGTTTCTCGCTTGAAATTTATCTTCTCCATTGTATCAAGGTGTTGTTGGGATTATTAAACCGGAATAATTGTAGCAGAATTTAAATATTCAAATCTAAAACTGAGAGCATAAACTCAGACAAAATACACTCAATAATCCTTCCCGCATAAAAATGGAAATGGAAACTCAAGGCTTCAGTCAAGCCGGTGAAAAGATGCTGACCTACGAAGCCAAAGAAATCATTTGGTCAAACAATATGGACGTCATGGCGATCATAACGAGCGAAAACACTTTAGAAGTAAGCAAATGCCGCAGACAATCACAACCATTAATTCTCCTTCACTAGCTTTACAGGATTAGTTTTAAGACCTTCAAGATCTTCCAAACTGAAGAGCTTTCAAACATTACTTGCGGTGCGTTCAGTCCAGATGGGAAAACTTTTGCGATGTATTGCGAAGATGGGTCAGTCAAGATTCTCAAAACAGAGAACGGCGAAGTTATCTACCACATAAAGAAGCACTATCATCAAGTCTCGATAAATTCAGCAAATATCGTGCAATACTCCGAAATCAAAAACAAAGGCAAAATTAATCAATTCAAAGAAAGCGCCTTGCTCGACCAACTGATTCTCCCTGTTGGTCCTCATATATTCTCAGATAAGTAATCCTTCATTGCTCTTTATATTGCTCAATATTTAAACAAAAGGAATAACCTCGCGCGGCTGAATTATTTCAATGAAGTGCCAGATAAATTCTCTTTGGTCGCAACATCAGACATCGCTGGAAACATTGTCTTATCGTAATTAATGGCGCTTGTGTATGAGTTTAAGCAGCATTATTTTCCTTGGATAGGCTAAATGGGATTTTCCCTGTTGCGAAGTTTAATTTGAGCAAATGTGGATCAGGAAACCTCAACTTCGACGCGACGCAGTTTGAAATCTTGCAAAGCTTTTTCCAAGCAGACGGCGAAGCGTTACATGTCCTTGCTGTATTGAAAGGAGTGAAGGAGACGAGCAGTCTGTGCATGTTTAATTTCGACACTCGAGTGTTGCATTACTACAAGCCTGAAGTGACGGTAATAGCGCATTGATTGAAATTGGAAACACTGAAAATTGATATTTTTATTTAGCAAATGGGATATTTGATCAGTTATGTGGATGAACTGCTGGTCTATATTAATACGACTTTCAAATCCGTCTCGATGCAGCTGAAAGATGTCCAGAAAGCATTCAATTCCAAGATATCAATTCTCGAAGACTGCCTTAAAAGTAATCAGCTGCTAATATTATTATGTGCATTTATCTTACACAATGCCCTCTATTAGGCAACAAATCTAACGCAAAGCCGACAGAAGAGTTCATCCGATATCTCCGCACAGGCTCGCTGTCACCGTCGCTCAATACATTTTTCGGAAAGGAGCTTTTCGATTGCAAGATTCTCCATAAAATGGACGAAACAATCCATAATTGCTTTACTAATATTCAAGACCTTATCCTTGAATCAGTCTTGAACTCCCTTGAGAAGGTTATCGTATTTCTAAACCGTTTGGAGAAACTAGCATCACAGTAACGATATCCTTTCTAATGCTAAAATATCTCACTAATTTTCCTCAAGATCGGAGAGATATACTATCCTTGGACTCTCGCCTGACCTTTTGAATAAAGCAATAGACCTTCTTACCAAGCTCCATTTCAAATCTGATAAGCTGTTGAATGATATAACCGATGCGAAAATAAACATACGAAATCTCATCGTTTGGATGAATAAATGTAAGAAATTCTTGAAGAATGATCGCAAATAATAAAAAAATGATAGGTGTAATTCGCAGCGGAGATGGCGAGACTGAAATCGAGAATACAAAATCGCATTTAACGAAATACAATTTCGATATTGATAAATTATACCGCTGGCTTTCCGACGAAAACCTCTTTTATCTCAAGCACCTGTTCGCCTACTTTTCTGACGGCATGGCTGAATCCAAGACCGCTACACAAAAATCGAACGTGTTCCAAGGCCTGCTTCAACCCAGAAGACCTCAAATGGAAGTCGAAGAGGACGATTACCCTCTAAGAAGCATCGAAGATAGCATCAAAAAAGCTTTTACAGATTTTTCTGCCCAGGCCTTCTCAGAAACTCAAGGGCCTATTGTTGATACCTATAAAGCCCCAAAACTAAATAACCACTATACACAAATTTTCCAGCAGCTCCCTGAAGCTACACTCAAAATCCTGCTTTCATCCCTTGAAGAAGTCTGGAATAATATCTACCAGAAACCAGCGAGCTCGATTTCGGCTCAGATACCTCTTAGAACCGTGTTGAATTTAGGTCTTATCGATCCAAACTATGGCACAGTTTCGTATTCTCCTCAGGTAAGCAATGGGACTTCTATGTTATTTTAAGGTATCATCTCGAATAGGAATGCGTTGAAGATGGTATCGAAGTTGGTTATATTACTCAGCTCGCAAATGAGAATTGTTTCATATTAACCAGAATTATCGAATCTGGTGATGCAGCAGAAAGGCCTACTAGGCTTGGGATCACTTTGCTGCAAATCGAGCCCAATTATGAGCTCAAAGACGCGAGGTTTATGGGCAAGGGAAATATTCTTGGTCTTCTAAGATGTCCTCTGCTCTCAGAAAATGACAAAGGGCACTCTTTTGTCGGGGTGATAGAAACAGAAGAACTTAATCGATTTGAAATTGAAACCAATGCGAAGTATATTGACTTACTCCAAGAGTTGTTGAAACAGCCATCGAAGGTAAAAGCTTGCCCGTGATGTATTGTGAGTAATAATTTGTCCTTTAACATTAGAATCTTCAAACAAATCAGCTTGTTCTCAATAAGAAGACGAGGATCGACACAGCGAATACTTCAAAACTACGTGCTTCTCTCAGAGGGCTGTTTTCGGTTGTTTCTGAGGAAAATAAAATTAATTTCTTCATTGATTAAGAAGTTGATTTCCTCTAAGTTCCTGTGATTCACTTTTTTTAATATTGGTTGTATCGTTGTCACTTGAGAGTATTCAGCAACATGTTTACATTTGTTTCCAACAAATTTCATAATAAATAAACATTTTCCTTGGATTGTAGCAGTAGTAGTAATAGCCACAAGTATCATACGAAATAAACGCATTAAGAGCTCTCCTATTTTCAGGTGATTCAATACTTACCAAGACAGTTGGACCAAAGGAACCATATGAGAGTTTATTGATAGTTATCTCAACCATCCCTGCTCTGCTGCTAACAGGGTATTTTATTATGGAATCCGATTTTTAAGGGACAATTAGGAGGTATATGGATTTAAAGACTTTAAATACACAATTTATCGAGTGTCTCGAATCAGGAACATCTAAAGCTGCAGATAAAATTTATCCTTGGTTTATAGGTCAAAAGGAAAAGAACCAGATTTTTATCTCTTTTTTATTATTACAGGTTAAATGAACAAACGAGCATCGAGATACATCAAACCAGAGAAACTACGCCTTTCTCTGTCTCAAGAGAAAACAGAAGACCCGAATCCTCCGGATCAATGCGAACCTCTTCGAAATTTGGAAAATCAACAAAGAAAAAGCGTCGAGGAGCATAAATCTGGACACCATGATGAAAATTCAAAAATTTTTGAGAAAAGCAAAGAAGAAACTTCCTTTAGCAGCGATGACGATGAAGAAGAGGAAGACGTACATCCTCGACTCTCAGCACCTGAAATACACTCTCAGGAGATGCTGAGCCTTTCGCGCATGCAGAGCATGCCTACAAATGCACCAAGAACGGATCGAGCGGCTACCCATGGAAGGCATAGAGCATCGACCTTTGATCCAAATGCGTTCAAACGCATGAAAGCGGGCAAGATTGACACCTTGAAACCCGAAGACCAAATCGAAGTATGTCTGCTAATTGGCGTTCCATTGACCTATTTGAATTGTCTAGTTGGCGATACTTATACTCCAGAAAGAGTTTGAGGAAAGAACTTCTAAGGATATTACCTTCCTTGTCAAATGCACTGAAAACGTTGGATTTTTTAAAAAATACGATGAAGAGACCCATCGTGAGTGCTTGGCTAAAATGTATCACGTTCATTTAAAGCAGGGCGACCCTTGTATCAACTTTGGTGAGTCTTTTTAGTCTTTCTAGAAGGAAATGTAAAATATTTGTGAAAGGTGAATTTGGAGAGACGTTTTGGGTGACTCTAAAGGGAAAGGTTGGCATTTTGGTTCCTATTGAGAAAGAAATAACGGACAAGAATGGCCAAGTGAGAAAAGAGAAGGTCTTGACCAGAGTCGCAGGGCAAGGAGAGGGATACGCTTTCGGAGAGTTGGCTCTGCTGGAGAGAAAACCGCGTGCTGCAACGATCATCTGTGAGGAAGACTGCGATTTCGCTGTGCTGGATAAGGCGCCCTTCCAACAGATACTGCGTAGGATTGCAACAATTCTTATGTGTTTTGATTAAACAATGAACTTTTTTAGTGGAGAAGGAGGAAAAGAGGCTCTTCGCTGAAGTGAATTTCCTCAAATCGCTGAAGATATTTTCACAATGGGCTTACAGTTCAATCAGAAGCCTATTCATGTATTCTCATTTGAGATCATTTATGCGAAATCAGGTTGTCTGCAGGCAATCAGAGCCAGCAGAATGCATGTTCATAGTGCGGGCCGGAGAGTTTAAGGTAACTAGCAATGACTGCTTGTAGAAGCTAAATAAGGAAATCATGGGTAGGTATCATATAAGGCTAACTATGAGAATAAAGACACTGAAGAAACGCCGTGTTGGGATGGAATAATTGGCAAATATATGAGAAAGAAAGTAGCGACTCGCGATGTTGAGGTACAGTCCCCTTGCTGATACACAATTATTTATGTTGCACGTAAGTTCTCAATATTAGGTCCAGGAGAAATCATCGGCGTTGAGGAGTTGCTTCAGGAGAAACCCCGTGTTCATACAGTGGTTTGCGAATCTCAAACAGGACTCATTCTTCAAATCACTAAGAAAGTAGCTTTGCTGTCCCAAAACTGGCATTTATTCATGACTAATAGGAAGCGCAAAAACTGATTTTTAATGAAGCCTCTGCGAAAATATGGCTTCAGGAATACCTCGCATCCAAATCGAAAGTTCAATTCAAAAGAGTTGAGCATATTCGCGAGCATACAAGGAAATTTCAACCGCTTTTAATGAGAACTGTCTCAGAAAGCCCCAAGAAACCTGACGAATCACTTTACCCGTCCTTATACAACGAGGAAGCAGCCGAGCACGCTAATAGCTTACGGTACTACCGTAAAAAACGACCTGAGAATCAACAGAGAACCCTCACCCTCAATTCTCAACGAGACTTCTCTTCTCCTAGGATGTTTGGGTCAACCTTGCAAACCGAGCCTGACGATTATCGGGCTAAAGATACACGTGCCCAGCTCTGGCCTCATGATGGATGGTCTTCAGCGGACAGATTATCTATGCTAGAAACCACTGTCCAAGCGACAGATTCTACAATAGCTATAATTCAATCACAGCAACAAGTAAAAAGAAGTCCTCAAAAGAGAAGCACGACTCAGTCTTCAACGGTCAATAGCACTAAAGCTGGAGATGATCTGGAGTCATTTAGGCTCAGTATCACGGAGAAAAACCTCAAAGATTACAATGATAGTCTGAAATTAAGGAGAAGTAACAAAGAAGATAGGTTTTCTAAACTTGTTTCGAAGCCAACGCAACTGCTTCCACTTCGCCTTGGAGACAGCAGAGTTTCTGATCCGGCTAACACCAGTATCGATAGCCAATCTCGATCAGCAAGGCTTCGTGAAAGTATTAAACGCGAGCGTGGAGGGAATCCCACTAATATGCCTACTTTAAGCTGTTCTCCTAACACCTCCAAGCAGGAGTTAAACATGCGGAATTCTGCAGAGTCTCTCTCGGTAAAAAGTTTCCATTTGCAGTTGCATCAGGCTTTTCCGTCGCTACCTGCCAACAGACTGTCATTAGACAGCAAATCTCCTTCAAAGACCAGCAGAATCCAGCCGACTGCTGACTCAGAGGCGGTGAAAAACAATGAATTTTTTAACAAAACGCGCAAAGAGCTCATTGAGAGAATGACTGAGATTAAAGAGCGCTTGAATCTCCGTGAGAGGCTCGACCGAGACCTTTTCCTCGCCTCAAAGAGAAATACGCAGGCGAAAGGAGGTGTAGCTCAAACTTTCTACAACCGGGCGATAATGTCATCTTTTTCTTCAAATAATCAATCGGGACAACTGGATTCTCCTCTGAGTTTGAGACTGAGGGAAAGACTCACTAAAATTCAAAAAAAATCCGACAGGAACAATGACACAAAGGAAGAGCGAGCGGAGCATGTTGAGAGCATGATAGAAAACTTTTCTTCGATAATGATGAGCTCAAATCTATTGCAGGGAACAGCGACTGATTGTGACTCTCCACTAACACCTTTTAAAGGCCCTTTGAGGTTGAAACAATCAGCAAATGAATTGCAATGTAATAGAATTCTTAATCAAGACGCTAATTCAAACTCACCGAAATCCGCGTTATCGAAGGTGAAACCGAAAGATGATGAGACTGCAATTAAAGTGACAGATCGCTTTTCTCTGTCATAAATGTTACAAAACCCCATATCACCAA
>ENA-UOTZ01002099-UOTZ01002099.1-compost-metagenome-genome-assembly--contig:-NODE-2099-length-11277-cov-4.036696_pt1 | contig 11277 bp, 5 predicted proteins | sample MGYA00238144_ERZ746983 | MGnify/ENA primary metagenome ERZ746983 (study PRJEB28759, sample SAMN06268863) | compost metagenome | isolation source: single cell | place: USA: California, Emeryville, Joint...
GAATTGGCGATAGAATCGAAGAGCGTTTGGAAATCGAATGCTGTTCGCCTAATCATCAGAGAAACAATAAGTGAAAGTTTCAAAAGTAAAATCGTTTACTGCTATTTGCAGTAGTTTCAAGAAGCAACTGTGATAAAGAAAGCACTTGCGAGGTTGGGCTAGTGACCTTTTTGGTAGAAAAGTTCGAGTTGTTCAAATTCTCCTTTGAAATGCATTCTTCAATCTGCTTTTGAGCATAGAAACTCAATATTTTATAAATCTCTGGTGCTTTCGTGCGATCCATCGCAGTCTTTCCAAACTATAAACGAAGTCAAAAATGATCATTGAGTTTTTGTCATTCTGTATGCGTTTACGCTATCCTCTGCGAGTAAATCCGCTCCGTGTTCGAGAAGAATTTTCACGATCTGCTCGTAACCATGATGGCATGCTATCATCAGTGGGGTCCAGCCTCTCTGCGAAACAAAGGTCAATCAGATTTCAGTTTCATTCGCAAAAGTCTTACTCCATCATTGATATTTACACCAGCTTGACGCTCAAGGAGCATTTCGACCATGTTTGCATGGTTATGTGCGCATGCAATGAAGAGTGGTGTTTGGCCAAGCTATAAAATATGATTCGCTTTCAATTCATGGATTGATGAGGTACCTTATTCGTGATATTGATATTTGCGCCGTGATCAATTAGCAATTCTGCAATATCTAGAAAGCCTTTCTTGACAGCAATTCCGAGAGCTGATTGACCTCCTTTGTTCTGCTCATTTATATTGACGCCAGTAGATAGCAGTTCTTTGGCCAATGCAATGTCGCCATCTTCGACAACGAGCATAAGTTTTGAATATTCAGCAATTGAATCCATCGTAATGGTGGGAAGTTAGTGATAGATAGAACTTGTAAAGTTGTTGATCTTCTTTTCTTGAATAATTTGAAGCGAAAGCACAAATATTAAATTTATAGCTGTTATTCTGGCTGTTAGCAATTTAGTATTGAAATTTTTGCTGATTTTTGATTATTTGCTTATTGTACTTAAGAGTAAACCTTAGACTTTATGGTTATGAAGCGCGCATCTTCCTAACTGAGATCTCAGTGAAATTTTCTCTAAGTTCCTTATTCGATTTCAAAAATGTGAGCAAGCAATACTTCTGCGAGTTTTGTAATCTAATTTCCTTGAAAAGAGGGGGAAAACGCAAATGCTTAATCAGTTAGGAATTTGAAGGAAAAAGAGGAACCCATGCGTTTTCTATCACTTTCCTACATTTAATTTCCCTCTCAAGATAGTGTTCAAGAAGCTTTAGTTAGAAGTCTGTTCCATGAGTTTCTTGCCATTCTGCACTTCTTGCTGAAACGGAAGGTGAGTGTGCTCATGAGACATTGCGTTTTCTGATCTGATAAAAAATGGATTTTGTAATACTTGAATTCTAAAGGGTAATAAAAATAGCTCTGCGAGCTTAATTTAATTAAATAAAAAAAACAGTAAAAAAAACTGGAGTAGCGGGGCATCGATCCCCGTGCCTGTCGCATGCTAAGCGACCGCTCTACCATTTGAGCTACTACCCCGATTTGAATTCGAATCAAAGATATTTGATGATAGAATGAATAAATGTCTTGATACCCAATTATACTACTCAGAACAGCTTTTATATTTTCTGACAAACTCATAAAGTTAATAGAAGATGGGAGTCTTTAAGTGAGCCATTCATTAGTTATTGACTTTTTGAGCATTACTAACTTAGCGAGACTATTTAATCTTTTGAGAGATACTGCCAATACCGCCAAAGAACTATGTTGAAAGCATAAAACTTACATTTTAGGGCTGCCTGTCCAATCTGTAGAGTCATTCTACCTTAAAGGTTCGATCGAACCTCGATCCACAGGAGCAACTCTGTTAAGCTTTGCATTTTTTCAAACCGAAAAATTGTGTATTATCCCTCTCCAAAAAAAAAACTTGAACTTGCACTCCCTTCGCTTTAATGATGGAAGCCTTGCTCTCGCTTATCTCCCAACCCTACCCATCGTATCTATCGTGCCCGTCGTGTGTATAAACAATATATTTCATAAATAGTCTCGTCTTTGAGAAAGATGTGGTAGAATCCTCGCGAATTCTTAACACTAACGCCTAATGCATGTGAATGTGAATAGGAATAGCTTTTTTCTTGAGCATGATTCATTTGTAATAATTCTAATATCACACCTAACCGTTTATTGCTCTATTCCGGAGTCCAGGTTCCTTCTTTAGTAAATACGTTTTTAATTAAATATCTAACTTTTTTGTTGTAAAACTGGCCGTTTTTTCTGTTCGTTTGGAGATGTGGATTTCTGCTTCAAACTATCGCTTAAAACCTGACCTCAGTGTAATGCGAGGTACTTCTCGATGTATTTTCAATTTTCCTTCGAGTTTTAGGAGCCATTCTGACTATGAAAAGTGAAAAAATCCTCGTCACTAATCACATTAAAATGTTCGTTATTTCTGTTTTCTTTATAATCTAAATAAACTTACAATTAAGCTTTCAACGTGCAATTTTCAACGTATAATATAGAATGCCAGAACAAACGAGCAGCTTTCTGTTTTGTTAGATCCTTCGGGTATTTATACCGACAGCAACCATTCGAATATCATATAAAACACCTTCCAAAACAAATTTTCAAGCACCTTCAAACCATTTCACACAAATGACCAAAGCTTCAAGTCATTCGAAATCAGCTTCAAAACTCCTGCTTTTACTTTTCTTGGGCACTTTTTGTGCACAAGTCTTTTCTGTTAGAGTGGCTTCTACCTCAGCAAGTCTCTCTAGCAGTTCACTCTCATCGAACTCTTACGCAACTGGCTATACTCTCTCAAGCGTCTTCCCAGCCGCTTTGAACTGGGGATGTGTTAACCTCGAAACTGTCGCTGACGCCTACGCTTCTGCCTATACATCTGCCCTAACTTACGCCTCAGATGCCAGCACCACAACGAAATCGATTATCGAAACCACCGTCTCCGGCATTATCCAAGGCTTAGTCACCCTAGCCGCTGGCGATGCTGCTGAGTCCAATGCTTGCCTTGGAAACTTCGCCGGTTCGTACATCACAAGCGATATTGATGAATGCTCAGCGATGCTCCTCCCAGACTCCTCTGAATACTCCGTAATGTCATTTAATGTTCCTATTCCTGCAGGAGTCTGCTCATCTGCGCCAGATATGACCATGGCATCGTTCTGCCTTGCTATCGGGAAGTATGGGAACCTCCCATCCATCAGCATTCAGGCCAACTCTGGAACTCTCTCTTGTTTGTCAACTGCGGCTACTGGTGGTGTCGGATACGCGTTATCAACTGCTATCGAGGCTGGACTTGACCAAGTCAGTCTTGGTGTCTCGCTCACCTCTTCATTCGTGAAAAGCACCACGATTTACACTGGAAGCGTAGAGTCCGTCCAAATTAGCGGCAATTACTACGATTACCTCAGTCTCGAGATCGACCCAGAGAAATTTAGCCTCCCTGATATCTTTGAAATCACTGGCTCCGCCACTCGAGTCGTCAAGGTCACAGACAGCGCAGAGACTTGGATTTCTAAGCTTAGCACTGCTTCAAACGTTAAAGACGTCGCTACTACCTTATTTGGAGATATTTCTATGCTTGCTGCCCTCGAACTCGACCTCAACGTTGCTCTTTCCAGCAAAACTGGAGGATTGCTTCCTGACTTAGGCCCATACGAAATGGGAACAGCAACCTTATACGCGACCACATCAACCTCCACCCTCGAATCAGGACAAACCCTTAAACCTGGTGTCTATACTTACGTGGCTGCTAACAATATTCTTCCAAGCCTCATGTCAACCATCGCTTCAAGCGTTATTGAAAAGGTCAGTGGTGTTCTCGACACCATTCTCAGCGACCTCGGAATTAGCGTCTCTAAAATCATCAGCAACTTGGCTCCTACTAAGTCAGGCTCAAGCAATGCCTTCGGTTTCTTGGTCAACACTGAAGAAATCAGTCTATATGTCCAGACATTCCTAGGACCTATTGATATTATCGCTCCGAGCGGTACCACTGTTAGTGTTCAGTGCTACTTCAAGTACAATAATAACAAGTTCAGCTGCAAGTTCAACCTTGGCGCGATTACTAAGTTCTTCACTGGACTCGTCAGCGATGCTGTTTGGGTGATCAAGAAAGCCGACGCTTTCTTCGATGAGGCCGGAACTACCATTGCTTTCGCCGAGAAACAGCTCGCGGCTTTCACTAATAAGGCCCTGCAAACCACGGCTAACAACATCAAGAGTGGCGCCACTAAGGTTACAGGATACGCTACTGACGCCGCAGCCTGGGCTGAGAAGGCAATTTATCAATGTGGCTATCAGACTTTCACAGACGCAGTGAAATGCGGAGCAGATATAGTTACTGACGCTGCGAAATGTGGTACTGATTACATCACCGACGCAGCCAAATGCGGCGCAGACATGGTTACTGATGCTGCCAAGTGCGGTACAACCTGGGTGACCGATGCTGCGATATGTGGTTATGAAACTGTCACAGATGCTGCAAAATGCGGGACAGATTTCGTCGAAAATGCTGCTATCTGTGGAACTGAAACGATCACGAATGCGTTGAAATGCGGAACTGATACGATTAAGAACTGTATTAAAAACATTTTTAAAGGAAAGTTCTCTTGCTCTACCTCTCAAAAAGCGAAAACTTGCACTGTTTCCAAATCTTGCAACGTGCCTAAGACATGCAAAATTACCGCCAGCTGCAATGCACCAAAGACTTGCTCAATCGCGAAATCATGCAACTGGCCCAAGACATGTAGTGTCGCTAAGACATGCAATATTGCCAACAATTGCTAAAGCGTGGTTGGTGACTGTACAACGTCTGTCATTGCCTCTGGAACCAGAGATGAAAAAATGGAAATTATTGACTCTCTTTAAAACTAAAAACAGAAAAAAAAGTTTAGTGATGGATTTTAAAAAAAGTTAATGTAAGTTAATGTATTGTGCTCGGTTTACTTTAGAGCGATGTTTTGACGTTGTGTAACTGTATTTACCTCAGTCGTTCGATATCTCTCCATTAATTGCAACTCATTCCTTCAAATCTCTTTTTTTGCAAAATTTCGATATTAATTGACCTGAAGAGAGCTACAGAAGAGCGAGCATGGTACTGTAATCAATCTGAGGGCTAATTGTTTCAATTTATTCTCAGGTATTGGGCTCTCACCTCAAGACTCTGAATTTCATTGCTACATTTTTTATTTTGTTAAACTCTGTTTACACCAAATTCATTCTGAAGATAGCTTGAAAATTGTGGTGTTGCGCCTAAATCTGCATCTGATTAAATGAAAAGTGGAAATAAATTAGAAGCACCCATTTTAATAATAAATACTGGACCGATAAAAATAATTTACCATTCGATCCTATCGAAGACAACAGAAAACTAACATTTAAATAACCTGATTCGAGGCTGTCTTCTTCGGCTCTCTTCTTAATATATACTTAATTATTTCTCTTCTATATGATACTTACAAATTTCGGATGGTTGCAATCAAAAACCGAAAATGATGCCAGTCTATGTTGCTCATTACTGAATTGCTTTTGAAGAATGATTTTCAAGCATTTCAGGCAATTTGATAGAAAGCAGAGCTTCATCTATTTTCTATTTCTTTTATCTCGCTGCTAACAAAATTAGCGGATTCCACTTGCTCTTTTATTTTATTTTATTTGTTTTTTAAACAAATTTAGCTTAAATAACAAATCGCACAATTAAAGTTAAAGCTGCGTTTCTGAAATGCTGGCTCAATTAGAGAAATCTCAACAAAAACCAGATGGAGACCCTCTCAGTAGCGGAGGACAAAAAGGTTCTACCACCACTCAGCAACTTAGGATCCTCTCGAGGTTTGTTATTAAAGAAAAACTTGGTTCCGGGTCATTCGGACATATTTATAAGGCTTTAGATGAAGAACGTAATGAGGTAGTCGCTGTCAAGCTCGAATCTCATTCCCATTCAAATAATTTAACGCTAAATCGCGAGGCGAGAATCCTCAACGAATTGAAAGGAGGCTCTGGCTTCCCCACGATCCATTATTATTCAAAAGAGGATAATTTCTCAATATTAGCCATGACTCTTCTCGGCTACAACCTCGAAAAGCTTTTCAAATCATGCGACCGTAAATTCAGTTTAAAAACAGTGTTGATGCTAGCAGACCAAATGATTCAAAGAATCGAGTCCATTCACACAAAGGGATATCTTCACCGTGATATAAAACCCGAAAATTTCGTCATGGGCCCTCCAAAGGACCCTAAAACACTGTATATGATTGACTTTGGGCTGTCGAAGATGTATAAGGATCAAAATGGTAAGCATAACCCATACAAGGAAGGTCGAGGGCTTGTTGGCACAGCTCGTTATGCGAGTATTTCAACGCATTTGGGCATCGAGCAAAGTCGCAGGGATGATTTAGAATCAATTGGCTATTTGCTTATTTACTTCTTGAAAGGGTCGCTGCCGTGGCAAAATTTCAAGTCGCAGAACAAAAACGAGAAATACAAACTTATTGCCGACTGTAAAATGAACACACCGATCGAAGAGCTGTGTAAAGGATTGCCAAAGGAGTTTACATCATATATGCAGCATGTACGAAATCTAGCGTTTACGGATCAGCCAGACTACAAATATTTAAAGAAAATATTTCGGCAGCTCCTCGTGGAAAGCGGCTATCGATTCGACTTGGAGTATGATTGGTACAGACGCCCTGAAAAACTATCATCGATTGGTGATTTAGGCAAAACAGCTGAACAAAAGAGGAAAAACGGCCAAAATATTGGCAATGGGGAGCCAGCAGAGAATGTTAATAAGAAAGAGTTGGAAATTTATGAAGAAATCAAAAATAAAGCGCTTGAATTCAATTTGGAGTTCAGAGAGAAGACTGGGGCGCTTGCTTTCGGCCCTCCACAAAAAGCAGGCATAAGAGGAGAAAATAACGAGGCCTTGAAGCAAGGACAGGAAGCAAGCCCTCAATTAAATAGTGTTCAGCCATCTCGATTGCATGAGCACAGATCAACCATTGGTAAGATGAACCCGAAAGTCGAGAGTGATACCTTGCTGCCTCAGTTTGAACCGAAAAGCCTTGTTCTCAAGCCTTCAATGACAGAAAGTCAAATTAATATCCCAGACCCAAAAAGTCCGTATGGCTATAAATATCTTTCCAAACATACGAACTTTGGTACGTCAGGGCGAAATATCATGCCAGAAAAACCTGATTTCTTCGTGCTGAATATGGCGACAGCGAAAGGAGATAGTTCTTCGCCTGAGTTGAGTGTTCATGATGACAGCTATAATGAGTTTGATGAGGCTCAAGTGAACCCAAATAAACTAAAAAATCCTTTTGAAGAAGCGACGAATAAACAAGCAAAAGCTAATAGAGTTGAAGACTCAAATGCGGCGGATACATCTAAAGCTTCAACGTCCAAAGTGGTGTTAGGTTCTCAAAATTCAGGCAAGCATTTCGCGTCTTTTCCCAGCAATGGTAAGTTTTAGTCTTTTGTAGCAATTATTTTTTCAAAAATTCTTGGAATATTATGTTAATACAAGAAATATGCATTTTTTTATAAATTCTTTCAACTATTTTTCTGATTTAGTAATAACACTAAGCAATATTTCCGGTATGAATAGCAAGGTATGTAAAAACCTTTACAGCTTCTGCAGATAATAACAAAAATCTTCAATTTCGTTTCGAATTGGGAATTTTGTCTCTGCAATGGCATATGCAGTATCCAAAACTGCTATCATGCCCCAAAAAGCTATTTTGATAGTGGTGGTTTTTCGAACCAATTGTCTCAGCTAATCAGTCACTTGGATTGTTTTTACGGCAGATTAATATTTTATTGCAATAGTCCTTTGGCGCTTTGAATAATTTTAGTTTACAATAAGAGTATCAATGAGTGGCGTCGTCGCAACTGAGACTCTCCCTGTGTTCATGAAACTCAAAGTCAAAGGGTTCATGAGCAAGGAGAGAAAAGAGTTCCTTGCGTACTCTGACACGTTTAATATTGATGTGAAGGAACCAGAACTTAAATTTGAACGGCAAAATACAATCAGATTACTTCCAAGCCCTCTGAAGATCGATACACTAAGCACTCGGTCTGGAGGCCCGGATAGCCCAGGCCTAAGTAGTCATCGACTGAAGACTAACAGACCAAACAGCTCTAAACTCTCACCTAACAAGCCTTCTCACTTCAAATTCTCTGAGCCACAAGATAAGCAGTTCTCACCAGACCCAAAATTGATTAAACAACAAGAGAAACCAGCGACTTTCGGTTCGAAATTAGACGGCATTCTCAAATCGTGTTCGAAGCTAAACAGGGCCATGTATCATGTTGAAAGGAGGTTGGCAAGGACGGAGAATAAATATTTCGATACAATGACGAACTTGCTTGTGAAAACTAAGAAAGGCCCAGTATTTAAGGGATTTCAAAAGGATCCTGCTTACATGGAGAAGAAGCGGCAAATGCAGGAAGATATAGAAAGAGCAGCGCAATTAGAGAAGGAAAAGAAGGAGCCTTTCAGAGAGTACTTAACGAAATCTCCACAAAAAAACGAAGAAGCTGCGAAGCCGGCGATAGATAGAGTTAGAAGCGCTTCAAACACCACCGAGCTGGCAGGCCAAACTTCTCGTCAAGAATTCCGACTGAACCTACGACATGTGATACCTATGGATTCAGAGCTCGCGAGCCCAACGTCACCAAAAATAAACGAATATCAGATCACAGGACCGTCGATCCCCCTTCCGTTGACTGAAACGTCCTCGCCGAGAAGACAGACAAATCCAAGAAAAACATATAAGTTCCCCTCTACTCCTAAAGCAGAATCGCCACATCCGAGATTTGTCACTGATATCACAGAAGAAGGTCTGTACAAGGAATTGGAGGCGATATCTAAAGAAATGCCGCCGCTGAGGTCTCATAGGTCGCGGGGCAAAGGGACCATGAAACTAGAAACCTACGCCATTCAAGATGAAGATTTCCTGAAGTTCCCCACACCGAAACTGAAACAGTCGAAATCAACGCTCACTCGTTTCGATGCAAGTCCAATTATTCCGTTTGCAAAAGGCTCGAGTCGATCGAAAAAGAAAAAGAAATCAACGATAAAGCAGCAGTCTACTCAAAAAGTAGAAGAAGAAGTAAAGGAAGAAAAACTAGATCCTTCCAAGGTTATCCTTATTCAACGCGATCGTCCGCGTCCACCTACTCTCCAAACACTCGTCACTCCAAATCCAAATCCAAAAACACTTACCCTGAAGAGCTACTTGAACTCTCATCCTGATTCGCATGAGGATTCCCCTTTAATGCGGTACCTCCAAAGTCTTCCAACGCAAGAGAAGCACTATCGAAGTGATACAGTCCCTGATCTGATTGAAAGGATAGAAGCGACGAATCGAAGCCATTTTCCTGCTAAGAAAAGAAAATCGGAAACAATCGCAACTGAGAGACTCCTTTCTGGGTTACAGTTAACCCCTAAAACTACACTCCACAAGTTTAATTTCCCAAGGACTTCGAAAAATGTTCTATGAATATAAATTACGTATCTGATTAGTAAAATTTTTTTCGTAAAACAGCTTATAAGATGGAACCTTTTTGTTCTATTATTTATTTTCAAAAGATTGACATCAATATTTCCAAAAAAGCGTGATACAACAGTAATGAAGAAGGTGCTCAAATTCTTTAAAATGAATGCAATAGAAGTTCGGAAAGAGAAGACGCTTAATTGATATTATTACTTACCGAATGACCTTAATTTGTTATTCTTTCTCACAATAACCCCTAAGCTATTGTCTTCTCCTCCCGATTAGATAAGCCTGCGTGGTCGCTTATTTTTTCTTGTATACTTGACTAGTAGTGGTAGTAGTAGTTCCTTTCGAGGGCATATAAGATTGTGATCCATATCCTTGGTATCCTTGAGAAACCGGTCTGCTGTTCACATTTGATGTACCAGAGTACCCTGAAGGATAGTAATAGTTACCAGTGCCTGTACCCGACGTCGAATTAGAGCCGATCATTCCACCAGAGCCAGATTTCGAGTAGCCAGAATACATTTGCGAGCCTGATTGCTTCGTCAGACTTGATGTAGTTCCTTGTGACTGCATAGTGGAAGAAGTCTGCTTCTGGGGGTACGAGCCTCCTTGTGAGTATGCAGTGCTTCCGTAGGAGCCGCCGCTGGTGGTCGGTTTGCTCTGGCTTGACTGGACAGTGCTTGTCTGCTTTTTCTCCTGATAAACTTTCTCGTCTTGGCGGTCTCTCGCGTCATATTTCGATTGCGACATGCCAGATTGAGTTGAAGTCGTTGTTGACTGATATTGATGCTGTTGAGTAGTACTGGTTGTTTGCTTCGTGCTTTGTGACTGGGTTTGCTCTGGGTGCTTCTGCTGCTGCTTTTCTGGCTGAGTTGTGGTCTGGGTGTATTGCTTCTCTTGCTCGTAGTCACCAGCGGAAGGTCCTCCGGCTTGGACACCTAACTGCGATAAATATTTCGCTTGCCATTTCTTCCTTTGTTCCTTTTTACGCTTGGCAATATCAGAGTAAAGCGCTTCTCGATACTCACGAATAGAAAACTTCTTATTATCGTTCATAGAGATCTTGATAATTGAATCGCACACAATTTCTTCTTCAGGAGATGAAAATTGCTCAACATACTTATGCTTCAACGCCTCTTCAGCTGTGAGACGGTTATTAGGGTTGAAACTGAGCAGTTTTTTAAGCAGATCAATTGCGGTTTCAGAAGCTCTCGGGAAGAATGAATGGAAGCTCCTCTTCTTAGTAATATTAATCGATCCGATAATATTCCACGCAAGCTGACTCTCAATTGATTCGATATCTTCAGGTTTCGGCTTTCCTGTCAATTCTAGAATCCTTTCAATTTGATTGAGGGTCGACGTACCTGGGAATATGGCTTTTCCAACGATTAACTCTCCGAGGATGCACCCAACAGACCATTGATCAACAGCTTTCGAGTATTTTGTAGATCCAAGCAGAATTTCTGGAGCTCGGTACCAGCGAGTAGCAACGTACTCAGTAAGCACAGGGTTACTTCCATCGTCGTTATTATCAGCGGCAACAGATCTGGCAAGACCGAAATCTGCCACTTTGGCATGACATTCGGAATTTAATAGAATATTAGAAGGTTTCAGATCACGATGAATCAGGTCGCCAGAATGAATATACTTCAGTGCTTTTAGAATCTGATAGATGATGTATTGCTTATGAATCTCTTCGAGGATGTTTGCTCTGATTACTGCGTGAAGATCGGTTTCCATAA
>ENA-UOTZ01002101-UOTZ01002101.1-compost-metagenome-genome-assembly--contig:-NODE-2101-length-11258-cov-34.738127_pt1 | contig 11258 bp, 8 predicted proteins | sample MGYA00238144_ERZ746983 | MGnify/ENA primary metagenome ERZ746983 (study PRJEB28759, sample SAMN06268863) | compost metagenome | isolation source: single cell | place: USA: California, Emeryville, Joint...
CCCCCTGCAAATAATCCGATTGCATTGAAAAGAAAAAATAAAGCGACTGTGTTGTCGAATGTTTCGTTTGATAAGTTTAGATTCTTTATGATGTTCTGTTTTGTGAGCTCCAAGGACGTGCCAAACGCGATCACTGATGAGCACGCGAGGAAACTGATTAATAAAATGATTGTCTGAGAGAACCTCTGCCATGTGATCTGAGCTTTGATCCAACTGGTAAGCTTACTGCATCTGCCTGGCTCCACAGGATTGTTCTCATCGTTATTAGCTTCCATTCTGAGGAGAGATCTTTTTAAACCTCAATTAGGATCAAAGATGCTATGAGTTTACAGATAAATTTTATCTACGTGAGGGTCGGAATTATCAGACTCGAGAATTCCAAACAAATGCAAGATTTTAATAAAATCTCACAACTAAACTCATGATGAATAGAACTGACCTCAAATTGTTTTTTGCATATCACCCGGGTACTCACTTAATATCACAGCAAAGGTTTTCGTTGGGAAGATTCGGGGTTTTGTTTCAAAGAGATCAAATGAGTCGCTTTATTGGCTGATTGGAAACTCGGTTATGATAGCAGCTCCAAACAGCACATCTTCCGATGCTTCTATTTCTTACGTTCAAAGGGATTTTAACAACTAGATCAATTTTGCAAATTTCTTTGATTTAAAGCGAAGATACTCTTTAAATTTTTGTGAGTGAATGAGAAATGAAATTTTAAACAGTTTAGTCAGATTTGTTGATATCTATTAATTCGAAATCACTTGTTCAAAATTTTCTAACAACTTTTGAATTATTCGAAATTTTGCGTTTATTGTGTTCAAATGAAAAGATTTGTTTTTGTAAACAATTACCAGAACATTATTTATAACTATATATATCATTTAGCTTGTTTATCAAAAAGTTTTGATGTTTGAATTCTTATGAAACATGGTTACGAGAGATCTTCCCATTGATACATATAGCTCAATTGCAAACCTTGTTCTTGATCTCTCGCTTCAAGTGTATCAAACTTGAACGGCTCGCAAAAAAAAAAAATTGTAAGAGCCACTTTGGATTTCCAAGATGTTCTCGGAAAATTACATCGTAATGGGATTGTATTGAGTCTGGTCTCCTTTGTCTTCAGCTTCATTACCTTGACTTTTAACAATCTCTTCTTTTGAAGGACCCATTACTCGACTCTGACTTTTCCGAGTGTCAGTCCTGGAACGGCTGTCTTTCTCATCATTGTGTGTGTTTTCAGGGACATCTTTATCCAAGGCAGTTAGGGTTGCTTTTTTGTCCTCTTGAGTAGGTTCAGCGTTGGCGGTTTTTAATGTGCCCGCAATGGATTTCACGCTCTTTTTCGTTGAACCATACCTGTTTACTTGTAAATCACGCTGATCTTCCATCAAACCCTTTTGGGAAGTGTTCTGGCTTTGCTTTTTCGTGAGAACTGCTAGAGTATCAACAGACATATCCCTTAATATGGTCGTCGAGGATTCTTTAGGGTTGTAGAAACGTGAGCGTTTAGGTAAAGGAGAGCTGACAATTGGAGAAAGGTCAGAATTTTCCATCGAGTCGTTCTGTTGCTGTGCAGTATTTGGTGTGGGGAAGAATTGAGTAGCAGACATTGAGCTTCCTCCGCTAGATTGGCGCAGAATCTTGCTAGATTTGAAAGGATTCAGATTAGATTCTGATCCGTCAAAAGAAGCCAATCGAGTTGCTGAAGGCGATCCAGATTGACCTTTCGAAAAGCTTGAGGAATCTTGAGTGCTATTGGTTTTGGAGGCTATCTTGCGCAAACATTTTCCAAAATGCTTCTCGAACCAAGCACGCTGCAAGAGGAGTCTGCTTTGTTCTCTCAGAAGATAGTAGGCCCAATAGCCCAGGAAAGCGCAAAAACTGACAGCTAGAGCTGCGAACAGCACCAGTCTGGCCCACTCGCTCACATTGGCTAGAGAAAAAATTATTGTAAAGAAAGAAATAAGGAAATTTTGTTTACGTAGAAGGAAGAAAAGCGCACAGTAAGCCACCAAAGTGTTTGAGAACAGCGAAATGCTCTCAAGGCGATTCAAGACATACGAGCGATAAGGTTGTTGGAATGAATGGAAGAAGAAGCTCGCTATCATGATAGATAATGTCGCAGTCGCCTAAAATAGAAGATATTTGTTAGTTTTTGGCTTATGGAGAGGAATATTACCGCAATAGTGCTGCCTACATCGACCAGGAAGACTGAGAGCGCAATAAGTGCAACCTTTCTATAGGTAACAACGAATTCCCAGTAGAAATTCCTTGAATTGAGACCCTCGTATAGCCACCCATAGCGGGATTTGATTTTGTAAGAAAGTAATTTTTCTCTGTATTTGACCAGTCTCGAGAGCGCCAACACTGGGACTATCACTCCCCAGAATATCAAAGTCGGAAGAGATATTGACAAAAACCATTTCATATGTACATCTCCCCAGCATTCGACACTGAGATCTTTGTCAAGGAATCTAGCTGGTTTAGTGTCGCTTCCAAGCTCTACACATCTATAAAGTAGTGAAAATTGTTATAACTCTTAAAAATTATTATTATATGTTACTTCATCGAGGCAATTGCTACTTGCATGAGCGAAGAGTGCATGAAGAAGCAAATAACTATGACTGTGACCATAATTCGATTTCTAGTTCTCTCAAGGAGCTGCTGCTTCTTTGCCTTCTCCTTTCGTACCTTGACAAAGTATAGAATAATCCACACAAGTGCACCAAAGACTGACAGAACGATCGGAACTAAGGAGTACACCAGGACTTTAATGAAAAATGTTGGCATTCCGACACTGGTTGTGAGGGATGTATCTTTGAAAAGACAGTCAACACTGAAAACGTCGATGAATGCGAGATTGATTTTGACATTGATATCGAACAGATCTTCGAGTTCTCCTGGCCAATTGAATTGGAAAGTGTACAGAATCGAGATAAGTTGCACGTAATTGATAAGAATTTTAAAGAAAATTGAAAGAACGTTGATCTTCTTTGCATGATGATCGAGAATTTCTTCTTTTGTGTATTTTTTCTCTCCGAAACAGATGACAGTGCTATCTTTATGCTCTCCGCGTTCGGCGCCCGGCTGGCTACTGAGTGCGCTCCTAGGCGAAGCATCATGTCCGTCATCCTGGTCGTTGTGTCCATGCTCACCATTTTGTTTGGTGTCCACTTCGATCTCATCTATACTGCTGTTCAAAATTTGATCAATTTCGACATCATCATCTCCATCGGCAGCGCCGAACCGCTCTGCTTTTCTGTAGAAAATGCTGGATTTATTGAGAGTCATTCCTTTCTCAAAGCCATGGATTCTACTTTCGTTACCACGGAGCTTATTTTCAGTTAAAGTAGTAAAATTGAGGTCTTTTGTGTCATTAGCGCCCAAAATCAACCCAGCTCGACTAGCCTCGAGATTATGGGGAGAAGCAATTTTTGAATAGCTTTCTTTTTCCATTCTTGGACGATCTTCAGGAGCAAAGTTGATAACTTTAGAGTCATCATTGTTCTGATCATCGGGAGATGAATCCAATTTCGCATCTTGGTAATTTCGAACGAACCCAAGGGGAGTTGGTCTCGAATCACGTTTTTCATGACCATGCTGGGCCATCGGTGACATCAAGCCCAAATTCGACTGGTCATTTTGAGCCTCCTTAGTCGGAGAACCTTGGTGCTCAGAGCTCAAACTCGCCCGACCATTGCCTTGACGAGTTGGTTCACCTTCAAAACTTGACGACATTCCTTTTGAATATCTTTTCTCCAAACCTCTTTTTGGTGAATGTGGCTGTTTACTCGGGTCATATCCCGTTACACCAACAAACGACCCCTCTCGACTTCCCAACCGTGAGCCCTCTCTACTTGGTATTCTTGAGCCTCTATACGACGACGTCTTCGCTTTTGGCTTCTTGGCTGCATGTCTTTTGGCTCTTTCTTCCAGCTCCTTTTTCTTCTTTTCAATATACGTGTCCTCGTCGAAAATTGCACTCCTCACAAGAACCATTACAACCACAACAGCGCCGATACAGACGACCACAACACTTCCGTAGAGCCACCAGCTTTTATTACATGTGCCACAAGTAGCATTATCGTCTGAGCTTCTTGCAAAGTTACCACGGCATGTACTGCAGAGGTTTCCTTTGTATTTCTCTGAGCACCATCCTGTTAAACAGAAAGTGCTGTTGTAGTTTTCTTCACAATAGGCTGTCTTGAGTATTTCTGGATCAGTAATAGAATATCCTAGGCATGCCTCGTCATTCCTGCATTCAATAAAGCCGTCATACATGGCACCTAGTCGCCAGTATCCAACAGCAGGACCTACTGCACTTCCTCCTTCACAAACAGCTTCACCGGCCGGACAGGTGTGGCAATCCTCCTCTGAATTCAGTAGTATTGTATAAAACCCGAACGGACAGGACGTGCATTCATTGTTTGAGCTAACTCTGGTACCCAAGGGACAGCTGTCTGATGTAAAGGGTAGAGAAAAAGTGTTCCCAGACGTATCTGGCTTGGAAGTACGATCTAGGTACTTTAACTTTTCGTTAATTGAGGGACTGGTAAAACTGAGCTCGAAGGTAGAGTTTGGAGTGTACGCCACCGAGAACGGATAGAGTATAAAATGACCTTTAAACGCGGTAAAGGTAGAGTTTTCCACAAGTACAGGCTCGGTCCCATTGGAATCTGCGCTAGGAACCGTACTAACAGTGAGGGTGCTGGTGTCATCACTTGTGACCAGTTGACCATGCTCATCATATATGCCGAAAACGATTGGAGGGAAAAGTCTAACCCCACTTACAATAACATTGTCGCTTAAGACACGGCCAGTGAGTGATTCGACTTGAGAAATGTAGTCCGAATATGGATCATACTTTTGTAAAAACTCCAACAGCAATTCTTTGCTGGCGTTAGTTACACCAAATGACGTGGGGTAGGACCCAATATCATCGCCGTAAGTTGCAGAGTTATTTTGGAGAGTGACGCCACTTCCTGCATGGACCTCTTGAGCATCAAAGTAAATCGCTCCTCCAGCCTCCGACGCGTAGTTGTTCTTAATTGTGACATTTGAGTTCATTTCTAATGTGGCCGAGGACGAATTGGCATCGTAGAAGATTGCACCGCCTGAGCCACCTTCGGATAAGATGGCTCTATTGTTATCAAGGAGGGCGTTCGTAAGAGAGACGTTGTATATGTCGACAATATAGAGCCCTCCACCATTGACGGCAGTGCAATCTGCAATCGTGAGGAAATCAATGGTAATATTAGGCAGCATCTCTAATGAGCTGACGAGTGACATTCCACCTCCTTGAAAATACGACATGCCTCGGATTTCAACATTAGAAATACTGGCTTGTGTGAAAGAGGAAATTTGGATTCCTGACTGGTAGGTTAATCCGCCTGTACCAGTCATGATAACGTCAGAGATAGATACTTCCTTCGTATCGGCATCAATTGCTATGCCTGCTGTGTCTTGAATGTTGAGGTTATTAACAGAGAGGGAGGTTGCGGTATCTGCTAGTATGCTACTTGCGCGCTGAGTTCCTGTATTATTCGTGAAAGTCGAAGAACTGACCGAGAGTGGAGTTAAAGTTGTTATCGCTCCGGAATACACTCCATATCCGTTGGAGAAAGTCGAATCTTTGATTTCTTGGACACCACTGCCGTCTTCGAGATAGATTGCTCCATAGGACGCCCGAGCACCTGTTGCAGTCAATCCCGTTATCGAAACACTTGAGCTTGCTGCTACAAGGAAATCAGCTTGCAGAATCCTCCATACCCCTTGAGTGCGTGTCCAGTTGGAGACACCGACAAATTGGATGTTATTCATTACAACGGATCCTTGATAAATTTGGATATTCGGTGTCGTCAAGGCTCCATAGTTTTCTAAAAATTGGGAATCGTCAAGAGTGAGGGTTGATTGATCTAGATTGAGGACTCCCTTCGTCATCTCGTTCTCCTGGAAAATCGTATTTGCAATCTTTAACTGAGTGACGCTGGCTATAGAGGTGAGTGAGCCCATTGTTGCGTAATTCTTGGTAATACTGCAATCTGTTATCGAGGCAGTTCCAAATGAAAGACTCAGCACGGTAGCCGATGTAGCCGAGTTGTTCGTGAATTCCGTGAACATAATCGTAGTATTTCCTTCTTCATTCTCAATCAAAGAGCCACCATAATTATCTTTAAAAGTGACTGAATTGATGATTAGTTGACTCCTTACAGTACCAGCAACTCCAGATGTGGTAAAATTATTGCTTTGGAACACGGTGCCGGAGTCAATGGTTGCGAATCCATTGACTAGCAAAACTCCTTGATAGGCCGTATTTGATCCGATTACACTGTCCTTGATCACAGCAGCATTCGTTATGGGTTGTATATCTTTCAGCAGCACAAGAGTCTGCTGGTTTGCATAATCATTTTGAATGTATGAGGAGCTATTGCAGGTAAAGTTGGTGAAAGTGGTATTATACGCAGTATTTGTATATGCGCATGTGCCGAGTTGCAGACCTGCGTAGAACTGGTGGCCTTCGAAGTTCGATCGCAGACAAGAAAAGTTCTCAACGGTTATATTCGTCGTTGAAACCAAAGCCAAGCAGAGCGAAAGAGCATCGCTCGCTTTGAAATTGGATTGGGAATCGCTGGCTATGTTGAGTTTCGACTGTAAATTATCGATTCCATCAATCGTGATATTTCCGATAGCTAAATTTGACATGTTTTTCATCAAAAATGTAGCGACCTTGGTTGTGATATTGCTCAAATAGAGATTATTTGTAAAGATGTTTGCCGTCGCATCGAAATAAAACAAAGGAACTTTCGAGATATGCCCTGAAACGTTCAGATTATCGAAGGAGAAGAGGGTATTTTGAGCGTCTATTTCATTCACAGTTGAATAGTTGCTCATGAAGATCGCTCCACTGTTATTCACAAAGGTCAAATCCTTCAAGCTCATGGTAATATAAGGCATGTTGTTATCATTGTTTTGACGATAGAGACTATCATTTCTTGCGACGAAAAATGCAGAGTTAGACTGCATAATTGTTGAGCTGTCGAAAGTGTCAATGGTATTGTTAATAAAGGTCGAATTCAGCACCTGTAAGTCATCAAAAATCGTGTTTGCGAATAGTGGCTGTCCTGAGTGCACGGTGTTATTTATGAATTTGGAATTTTGGGCTATGAGGGTGCGCTTTTGTGTCGGCCTTCCCTCTTTGTTATAGTAAGCGTAGAAATTGCTAGCCAGCGAAGCTTCAGTACTTGCAGAATAGCCTCCGTACTCAATAGTTTCGTTGATTACGAAACCTTTCACAATGAACGATTGATTCGCAAAAAGGTGATATGGTGTCCACCAACCAGCCCAAGACGTTTCGTTAAATGCATTATTCTCGAATGTGCAAGAGTCGATTATGAGCGTAGAGTTCGTGACATAGTCCTCGGCATAGCGGTACTCAGGTGGAGAAATCGGACTGTTTGTATAGTTAAACTCGAAAGTTCCTTCGTAGAAACTCACGGTGATAAGCGGTTGGGTATTCTGAGTAATGTAGATTTCAAGATAAGTGGTGCTTTTGATGAACTCAAAATCAGTAACGCCTACACCACCGGCTTCCGCTAGAGCTAGAGAGTCATAGTTGAACAGCCCTGTATGATTTCGGAAGATACAGTTTTGAATCACAGGTGAATTCATTCCGATCAATCTTTCCAGAGTGATTGAGGCCCCCATCCAGTAATCACCTATATTCGCGCCTTTATTGTTGTCAAATAAGCAATTCGTGATTGATACAGTGTCGGCGAGCTTGATCCAAAGAGGGCTTTGCGATTTGTGCCAAGTTGCGAGTGTCTTATAGACCTTTGCAGGCAGAGCTACTTTGAGTATCGTAACGAGCGGGCTCTCTTGCCAGACTTCAGAGAGAGATTCAAGCGTAAATACTGATCCATTCACAAAGTTGTTTTGATCTATAGTTACCGTGTACGCTCCTTGCACAATGATACCTGTGCTCAGCCAGGCTTGGTTTGCGCTAAAAGTGTTATTCTTGACTGTAACTCCGTTCGTTATGATTGGGTATCCAACTCTATAAGGATGCAATGTCGCTGTTTGACCCGCTGATAAATATTAGTGAACAAAGATAAGAAAAGGTAAATTGTAATGAGTTAATACTTGAATTGGCTTTGAGGTTATTGAAGAAGGTTCGAGTAAGATTCTGTGTAAAGGGGTGATAGTCTCCTTTCTGATTGCGGAGAATATGATAATTGAATGCATCATCGAAGATTGGATTGTAGGGAGTGGTGGTAGCATTAACCGAGTACAGCACATCACTAGGATCTGTATCACAGAGCACCATGGCCGTGCCTAGTGCGTAAGGACAACCGATGTTTTTCGAAATGGTGTTATTGAAGATAAATACACCTATTAGCAATTTAAAATGCTTTTTCTTTCTTTCAATAAAGATCAGTACCATCACATCCAAGTGTAGCGTAGTCCCTTCCGGTCTTTCCGATATAAAACGCAGCAGCATATTCTTGAGCAAAGTTGTTTTTGATCACATTACTGTCGAGGATGATGGGATATTCTAGATGAAATGAGAGTAAGCAATTTATTTATAACATTGATTCATACGTAATGTGTTTTCAAATCCATACAGATGCAAGACTGGAGCCGTGTGTGAATAGATGCTTTGAAAAGTATTTTGATACATAATTAGACCTTTCTTAAGATCCCTGATGTCGAAGCAACTGCTTAATGACATATAGAGGTTTTTGGTGTTTGGTGTGTTTGCAGGAGTTTGTTTGAACAGGGAGCTCACCCGTCTGACGGCCATAGCAATATTTTCTATAGTTGGGACGTTTGAAAAAGCTGTTGGGATATTGGACTTGCTGCAAGCAATTTGCAGGGTTGTGGAAGTGGTATCAACAGATTGAGAGTCTCTTTTTATCGTAACGAAGTTTTTGAATGTGTTATTGGTAATGATAATCGGGCCTTCTAAACTTCTTGCTTTGAGGATAAAGGTTTCGACTCCCAATTTGTAATTTAAAGGTTTGGTGACGAGGGAAGATATAGTCCAGGAGAACCGGAAATTGTTGTAGCTGTTAAAAATCGAATTTGAGATATTGACCCAGTGACAATCACCGTAGTTCGCATTAAATTTAAGGCATGTGTACACTTTGCGGTTGTCATGAACATTTCTGTTAAGGACAAATGCCTTTTCGAAAATGTGGTTTGTATTTGTCAAAATCCCATCGACAAACATAAAGTTCACGAACTTTGTGCTACTGATGTTGACTCTTGATCCCCAATGGTCCATCGAGATGAACGCCTTGTTCTTCACCATGAACCAAAAGTTTCTCACCTCACAGTTCTATAATTTTTTGTCAGCTATTACTCAAGATGTTACTAAAGAAGAATTACGGTCATAATGAGCTGTGGGACCGCAGCGCTCGAGTAGTCACTGAGGAAAGTCATCATGATGAACGCCCCCCCAACAGTCTCGAGGGTGAATTCTGCTGGTAAAGGGACTGTCAATTTAGTCCCAGTGGCGCTTACCATCGAACAAATCTGATCTGTTTTAATATTTCTGATAAAAAAAGAAATAGGAAGAGAAATTTTTACTCTGAGAATAGTCAGGATTAGGTACGAGTTGTATGGTATCTTCGGTACTTTGATCGAGACAGAAGCGACCTTTTGTTGTGAGTGCGGCATCCAGGAGCTTAGCAGCTCCATTCGCGTTATACGCACCGGTGTACATCACCATATCCGCACCATCAAAAATGACGTTTTTAATGGTGAGACTCTTCGTCACGTATAATTTGAGATATGGATTTTTCCACATGACTAACGGCTTCGATGCCATGTTCCCGCTTGCGTCCATTGCGTAACAGATCGCCGGATCATTACAAGTTCCGGTCGCTGAATAAATGGCTGGTTGGATTGTTACTTGGGCGGAGACTCTATTGAACACAGTATACAAATGCGTCTGGTACGTAGATATGTATGTCCAGTAATGCGTGCTGGTAGTGACTCCATTCAGCAGAAGGAGTGTAAACTGAACTTCTTTGTAACTGTAGATATCAGCTCCTGCTGCATCAACAAGCTATTTATTTTCAAAAAAAATTATCGTTAAGTCGGGGAAAATTATATCAATTACATTGTAAAGAATGTCATTAATGTCTCCAAATGGTTGGGCAAAAGTTCCAGCACAAGTAGTCCCACAAGTAACTGGATCCGGACTGAGATAATATGTTAACGAGAGCAGATTGGTATTTCGAGTCTCTAATTTCGAAAAGAAAAGAGTAAATCAGTTTAGAATAAAGAGTCTAATGAAAGGCTTTCTTACGTGTGGCATCGCAGTTGATGTAGCCAGTACCAATATTCCCTTTTGAAAAGCTGATATCAAATCGGTTAGTGAGGCCATTGAACCGTTTAATGTTATAGGAGCAGTCTTGACAAAGAGTGGGAGTAGAACAGTTAAAGCAGTTTGCTGGGCAAGCAGAGCAAGTTGTTCCTGACGTACCGTTCGTATAGCCTGGGAACATACCGCAATCATGAGTACAATGTGTGCTTCCGTCATCTATTACAGATTAGAACAAAGAGGATTATTAGGAAAGGTTTTACAGGTAATGGTATATTGGCGGTAATTCACAGTAAGTTGATGTATTTTTTCGCAGGCAGTGCAGACTCCGCCAGAGCCACAAGTAGTGCATCCATCGTTGCACACTAGGAAATAAGCTTCAAAAACAGAACTTAAGAGTTCATGTTACTATAGATGTCAGACCCATAAACTCCTGTCTGCCAATTAGTGGGGTCCTTTGCGTAGCAAGTTCCATCAGGTTGGAGAATACCAAATAGATCGCCTTCAGTCGTATTGTAAGTACACGCACTGCAAGCGCTGGTAGAGCCTGCGCAGCTCGTGCAGTATGGATCTTGAGTGCAGTCTGCGGACAGACTGACTCTAAAGAACAAGAAAAAGAGAGGAATGCTGAAAAGAAGTGATTTCATTTTAACTTTTTTCTGATTTTATTAACCAACGTAAATTTGATTTGATAAAATTTAAGAGAGGAGAAGAGAAGAGAAAGCGACTCTGTGATAAATTTTAAATGAAAGATTTCTTTTAATAGGTCCGTAAAATGGCAACGAATCCTTAAAAGCTCGATTCTATTGCTTCTTTTACTGCTTTGAAGCGGGTTTAACTCACATTGTTGAGAAGTTGGAAATTTTATTTTTGCTTTAACAGGGTTCTTTCGATTTAAATCTTAATTAAATAAAATTGCTCATATACC
>ENA-UOTZ01002102-UOTZ01002102.1-compost-metagenome-genome-assembly--contig:-NODE-2102-length-11253-cov-7.552076_pt1 | contig 11253 bp, 7 predicted proteins | sample MGYA00238144_ERZ746983 | MGnify/ENA primary metagenome ERZ746983 (study PRJEB28759, sample SAMN06268863) | compost metagenome | isolation source: single cell | place: USA: California, Emeryville, Joint...
TCTAAAGTAGATGCCCACTTACTTATCAGGATTGTGCAGCAGGACTTTTTCAAATTTATTAAAATCACAGCGGAGATACTAAATTTTATTTGATTATCAAAATCGATCTTGATTAAAAAAGCTGAGAATTTAATTAGAATAAAAAAACTTTCGCAAACGTAATTAATCTCGAATAATCAGGTAGCTTTGTAGGAGCAGACGAACTGGTTTCTGGATCTTTTGATCACTTTAAAGCGCTTGTGAACTATTGGTACTTTGTATGCGGTTCTTCTGATCAAGGTAGATTTGAAAACGTATCTTTGCTCTTTTCCGAGCTTTTTTCCCGAATTTCTCAATGTTCTGCAAAAAGATGACGAATTAGAAAGAAAAAACGTATTTTGAAGACTTCCGCATGGAAACTCAACTATCTAGCAACCTCAATCCTTTGATCGAATCCTTCAAGAACTGATTTTTCCGAGAATAAACTTTAATACTTTGAAAAATGCCCACATTTCAGACGCGTCTCAATAACTAGTCAGAAATAAATCAAGACCTGAATTGAGAAAATGAGGAAATAACAGGAAAGTATACGAGTCATGAAGAGAGAGCCAGAAGTCAAGAAAATATTGAAAATTCTAACTGATTTTGTAACAGCTCGTGCAATCACAGTGTCTGGAGTGACTTTGAGTGCGAAATACTGCAGTCCTTGCCATAGAAAGGCAGTCGAAGTCAAGAAAATAAAAAAGTCATCCAAACTTCGTTTCGTTTTTTTTTTTTGGTTTGGATAATTAGTAATGCTACTCATTGCATAATCTATTCGAAGCTTAAAATAAGCCGAATAAGGAGCTACTGTGATTTTAAAGCAATTTTCGCATGTTTTAGCTTAAGTTCAGCCTTATCTGAAGCACCATTGTGAACATTTTTTTTTTCTCAAGATAGACAGAAACCAGAGATACAACAGCTAACAAGTCATTTATTCTTTTTCTAATGAAGTAAGCTCTCTGAAGGCAGAGAATCTATCTCTTTGTGCACTTTTTTTTTTTTGCATTACAAAAAGACATTGAACTGAGCCTAATGGTTTTGTAAATTTATCTCCAACTTAGCTACTTATGCTTAAGACATTCAAGTTGATTTATCTCGCCTTTCTTCAGGAGTCCGTTTCCTTTAAATATAGACTGACCAGAACTCTCAATTTGCGAAGAATCGTAGTATTTGAACTGAATGATCCTGAATCTGACCGGACAAAAACGGTCCTTAATTTATTTCGGTGAATTCATTCACAAAAATAATACAAGCGCTTATAATCACTATATCAATGAAAACCAAGTTAACCGACTCAAGAAGAAAATATTCCAAGCTAAGCAGATGGACATGCCTCCGGACACTCGGTACTGGCTACAACTCCAAGTAACGCCCTCGCCTCTATGCATTTTCCTCAAAAATTTCCACCTAATAGAGTTAAACTCGCCATAGATATCATCACTGAGGAACAGGCTGCGGTTAAAATGATTAAACTGGACGACCCTTCACTAAATATGAAGCGCTTGAAGAATGAAGTCGATGTCATGAAGAACATGAGTCATCCGAACATCATTAACCTAAAAGAGTTCCATGAAGAGATAGAATACGTAAAAAAATCAGGAAAAATCGTCAAAGTCGTTGCTATCGTGATGGAACTTGCCCAGGGAGGAGAGCTCTTCGGGTACGTCGCAAACACAGGAAGATTCGAGGAGAATGAAGCAAGAACTTACTTTCGTCAATTGATCAGCACGATTGGATATTGTCACGACCAAGGGTTCTCTCATCGCGACCTGAAGGCAGAAAACCTCCTCTTTGACTCTGAATTCAACCTCAAAGTAGCTGATTTCGGTTTTTCGACGCTTCTCGCAAGTAAAGACGGATCTGGTCAGCTAAAAACCATCCTTGGGACACCGAACTACATGGCACCGGAGCTCCGGCTCAAAGAGCCTTACAGCGGGTCGGCTGTTGATATATTCGCTTGCGGGATCGTCCTATTCATGATGGTGAGTGGAACTCCTCCATTTGATAATGCCTTGCCTGATGACAACTATTATAAACTAATATGGAAAAATTCTCATTCAGATTTTTGGAAGGCTCATGAAAAGTTTAAGGTGCCGGCTCCTGGGCAAAAAAACTTCTATAGTGAAGATTTTCGAAGTCTAATAAACTCCATGTTAGCACCAAATCCTGACCAAAGACTCACCATTGCGGAAATTATGGCACATCCTTGGTACAAAGGAGAGACCTGCTCGGTGGAGAAGCTTAAGCGCAATTTTCAAAAGAGAAAGGAATTTATTGACGCTGAGATCCTAAGGAGAAAAGAAGGAAAGCAGCAGCAGATGGAAATGATCCAACAGCTAATGCAAAATATTGAAATACCAGTAGGTGGGTCCCTTTCAAGTCACAAGCCTTATAGGAGTATTCCTACTGGCACCAGTGTAAATAGACCGCTATCTTGTTGAAATTGATTATTTTTCAGGACTTGGAAACTATGAAAACATCAAATGGAAAGTTTAATCCTGATGCGAAAAGGACGCTGGAACAAGACGAGGTAAAGCGTAACCAATCAATTTTTGCACATATTAGTATTTCTCAGGAGGATATCGAAAGAACCTCGACTTGCCGGGTGTTTTATCCCGTCGAAGCGGATATATTGCTGAAATTACTGGTAGTCATATGTAATGAGGTCTGCAATGAATACGAAGTTCCTGATGACACTTATAAGGTGAGTTTCTTCTTATATTTGTCTCTTTGCTTAGTAATAAATTTTTTTGGGATAGGTCAAAGGACGGATTTTGACCGATGGAAGCAACACAATCGATCTGACGATTGTAATTAAGAAAGTTAGTGACGAAACTAACGTAATTGAATTCAACAGGAGGAAGGTAATCAAGATTTTTTTGAAATCTTTGTCATTCAGTGTTTTTAGGGTGCGATATTGACTTTCTATGACATAATTGAGAAAAGAATTAAAGCTCCTCTCGAAAAATTCATTACTACATAGTTATTTTAAAGAATACTCATAAATATAGGAAAACTATTACTTGTACTGCTTATTGACTATCATTTCATTCCCAAAAGTACTTTTACAATTAGCTTCTGGATAGTTAGTTTCTGATTTCAAAATTTCATTTTCGAATGCCCTTGCAAAGGATTTTCTTGAAGATGTGCTTCTTTCTTTGTTCTTCTCAGAGAAAGAAAGCATTTGCATTTGATTTGAGTGTAAAAATTTTTGTTATTTATTTCATAGACACTAATGTTACAAATATCACAAGTGATCACAGAATAATCGAAATTTGAGTTAATGGACTTGAAGAGAACATATCCCATTCTAGGCCGATAGCTCTGCTTCAAAACGTTTGGGGCTCAGTAGAACTCCAAGTACCAGCCTCATTCACACGCATTTTCCTCAAAACTTTCCGAATGAGAGAGCCAAACTTGGCAAATTAGTGAATGAGCTGAGATTCAAATGGATAAAATGATTATTAGCCTAGATGATCCCTCACTAACTATGGCGAAGCAGGTTGAAGTCAATATCATTGGGAATCTGTGACATCCGAACATCATTAACATGGAAGAATTCCATGATCAGAGCAAATATTCTAAAAACCACTGTCAAAAACTGATTAACGCTGTGCGAATATCATGAAACTTGCAGAAGGAGGAGGTGGAAACGCTGGAGGTTTACTGAAGCTGAAGAAACCTATTTTCATCAATTGAAGGCATTATTGAATTTTACCATGATCGTGGCTATTTTTACTGTCGTCTGGGATCGAAATACATCTCTCTCCATTCTTGGAGCTGAAAACTACATGGCATCGGAACTCTACCTCTAAATGACCTTAATGCAAAAAGGAAGCTTCGAAGCAGAATTTCTTCAGCGATGATTATAGGAAACTTATGAATTCAATGCCTTCGCGAAATCCTGCTCAATGTCTCACACAGAAATTATACGCATATCCTTGACACAAAGGCCTTTAACGAGTGCAAAATCACTGAAGGATTTTACAAGGTCTGCTTGTGACTTATCCATGAACGTTTTGACTGAAATTTGTTAATGAATATCGATAAAAGAAAAAGCTTGGACAGAAGACTCTAACGAGATCGATCTAACATTGCGGTTAAGAAATCGGATGATAAGGCGAACATCGTCGAATTCAATAAAAAAGAAGGAAAGAGTCGTTTTCAAAATCGTTCTTCATCCAATAAGGACCCAATTATGGCTTTTTGTGGCATTATTGAGACTCAGATTAAAATTCTCTCTATAAATTCATGATTAGTAATGTATTGGAAGCAAAGATACAGATAAGTGTGAATAAACTTTCATATTTAATGCTCATTGTCTAAAGGAATAGATTCTTAAAATGATTTCATAGTAGTTCATTAATGAAGCGTAATATCTTCTGCTGCGTCTCTTTTTTTCAAAAGCAGGGCAAGTTTTAAGTTAGCAAGTTATCATTGATAACATTATACAAAAATGCGAATTACATGAACAAGAAAAACTCGACGGATTTGCATTCAGCCAAACACACAGAAAGGTAATCATGTGCTCAATATATAAGAAAATACTTACAACTCACTTTTTCAATCCACTAATTTATGAGCTTTGTTATCAAAAATATCCAGCTAATTTTAAAAATCATCATAGATGAACTTCTTGACCCTTTTTTAATCTTTTCGAGCGTCTTTGTGTAAACTGCAATTATCTCCGATTCATGTGCTATTTCCAGTCGTTAGTGCAGAAATTTTCAAGGTAAATAAGAGATTAATGCGTTTTAGATACCTATATTGAGTCTGAATTTCATTATTTGCACTATTTTCTCTTTTTGGACGGCATAATGGCAAAGGCTGATTGTGAGAAAGATAGTTAACGGATTATGACGGTCTTGGCAGCATCTGTTAGAAAGTCAATTTTTTTTCTTATTCAACATCAGAGACATCTCTGCCTTTTTAAATTTTCCTGTAGTCGATTAGGGTTTGTTGTTCCAGATTATACCCTAAGCGAATGAACCTTCATTTCAAGGGGTTTGCTTTCAATTATTTCATTATTTCGTGAATTCTTCGCCATTTCCTGAAATGCGATGAAAACGAAATTTTCCGAAGTTAGATTCACTACTGAGAAAGCACCTAGAGCTTCAGTCGTTCTTTGCTTTGTGATTATTATAGTATAACACGCTCTACTTGGATGCTTGCTAAATCTATTATTGATATATCTCTCATTGGAGTCATCTTTCGATGAAGAACTTTACAAGCAAATTTAAACAATTGATATCCTCTTCGTGAGAAAAGTCCGCTATCTACTACTCATTCCTGAAAGACCTCTCAATTGCTTCCATTTTTCCATGATTTGTTAGATGAGGCGTAATTTAATTAAACACTCTTGAATGAGACCTTCTTTACGGAAATTCCAAATCATATTCATATAGCAGCTAACTTCCAAAGCGATGTTAAAAGCTAGGATAACTATATCTATCCTTAATTGCATTGTTCACTTTAGTTCATCGTAAGAGTTTGCTTCATTCTCATCAAAAAGAGACTTAGTTGAATTTTATAAGCTATCGAGGCTTTAGCTGTCGAGATGTATGTTATGAGTGTGTTCTCACACTTCTAAGACGATTCATCCCAGAACCACTGAGTTAACTCAATAAAATTATATTTCGAAGAAATGGAGTATTTTTATTCTAACTATCGGAATATGCACTCACCAAATCGATTCATAACAACTTTCGAATTGATTTCTTTGTAAAGGAGAGAATCTCTTCTCATTATCCATTTTTTTTTTTGGTTTAGTAATGATGCTCTGTAAAAGTGATGAAATCATAAGTTTCATTGAACTTCCCAACCTAGCCAACATTCGATTCATACTCTAAGAATTCTTTCGGATTATATGAGAATAGAGAAGCGAGGACTGAGCTTAAAATTTCAAAAAAATCAGAGATAGCAGCTCATTTTTTAATAGAATGAGCTGGAAACAAATTAAAACAAGAATCACTCAGTGTTCTGAATCAAGATAAATATAACCCAACTGAATTATCTAAGTCCGCGTCGATCCGTTCTTGATAATTCAAGTCTTTCCACCTGTTCTAGCTCAATATAGGAGTGCTGATAGGCTCTATCAATTAAGAACACCATTGCCTTCGATTATCATGATGTGTTAAGATGTTCCATTCCAGAGACCTCTCCTCCTCCTCTGTTTTCAACAATCGACGTTCGAGCAATTCGATTCTCGCAGCAGGCCATGAGTCTTGATTGCCAACTCTCTTCATTAATATAACTCAAGCATTTGCAAATCTTCCAGATTCTCTAATTTAATTAATACGCTCAAGTTTAATTAATTCACTTGACCGGATTAAAATGTTCTGAGAATATCAAGCGCCGCAAATGTCTCCGCCTTTGATTTTTTCGCATTTACGAATAACCTTGCCACAAAAATGTCGAAATACCTTTCAGAAATACGCAGGAGAGGAAAAAATTGGAATCCTGGTTGCCACTGGGTATTGCACAATTAGTAATTTTACCATGATAAGCGAACAGCTTGCTTTTCTTTAAATCCAATTTATTTCTTCCGCTCACTGCAAATAGTAGCTGAAGCTTTCGATTCCATGAACTTTCATATAGTATTCTATAGCGAGGTGTAGAGGTTCCGAAAATCACACCACTTCTTAGTAACAAAATTGCGAGTTTAGACTGAATGAAGTTTTATGACTCTTCATAATTCTATCGAAGCAAAATGAAAAAAATATTTGCTTAAGATTTTTCTTCGTTGCAGAAAAATGATCCTTTTAGTTTGAAAATCAATTTTGTTGTGCTCACACAACATCTTATCGAAAAAATCAAAATAGCATCAAGCGGGAAGAAGAAAATGGATCGCGAAGCTATATATAGATAGCATTTTCCTTCATTAGTCATGGAAATAAATTAAAAAGAAGGAAGATTAAATCACAGTACTTCGTTAGCTTAATAAAAATAATACTCAATTCATTTAGAGTCTTTGGTTTTAGTCAGTGCGATCTCGATTCATTATTAATTTGCCAGTTAAAACATTATAGAAAAACTTTGCTCATCTACCTTTTGGCTGTAATGACTCACAGTTCGTTCAAACCTGCTCTTAGCAGGGCAATTTTCATCATGCTGATAGCCTTTGCTATGATTATCCGATTGAGCTATGGTAGGAAAATTTTTTTTCTACGTTGGCTAATGCTTCCTATCAGCTCAAGGAATATTTTATATACAAGAAGCGCAGGTGTATTATCCATCTACATATCCTGCTCGATACTTTTTGACAGATCTCAAGCCCGCCTGGGTGAGCTCAACAAGGTACGCAATAAGTTTGTGGTTGAAAAAGAATGGATTTGCCCAAATTTGGGATGTGAGCGCGTCAATTATTCAAAACAACGCGTATAAACCTATTCTGAAAACAAATCATAAGTCATAATATGGTCTCAAAGTGATAATAGTCGAAGAAGTCTAATGATTCAGTTTCATCCGAGCTATACGTATTGCTTTGTTGCCGCTACCTCCGCTGATTTGGAAGGTGCCCTTACTTGGGGAGAAAATGTAAAACTTTAGACAAACTTGCTTTTAATTTGTCGAAACAAATAGTTACTTGGTTCTGAACTGGCACCATCTGGACAATGGGTGTTTGTTGGTACTGGAGTTGACTCAGTTTCGGGGATACATTATGGATTTCGATACCATCTGAACAATGGGCAACCTCCCCATCAATACTTCGGGACCAGAAGTGCTTCCTATTACGCTCTGGATTATCCGACGACAGCTCTGAACCTTGGCGGTATTACTGACCCAGACTATCCTGACGGCGGTATTGACCCAGCATTTGCCTATTTACAATATGTTCGATTGTATTTGGACTATACTCCTAAAACAGAAGAAGAATTTATCAAAGTAGCATTAATGGAATCTGCAAGTTAAAAAATCCATCAGCGAAAGAGTGCTTAATGTTTCAATTAGGCAAGCTATATGCATTTCATTTTGCGTCCGACTCTGGAACAAACAACAATCAATCCTTTATTATCGGAGAAGTCAACCGCGCAGGTTACTCAAGCACTATTGGATATAAAGGTATTGTTCTTAATTCATATTTAATTTGAGCTTCTAAAATATGTAAATTAGGACTAGATTCAACGGTTTCGAGTCAAGATGTAACTTTTAGTGCTTACAATATCTTGCAGTGTCGTCCAAACAAGATCGCTTCTTTTCCCTTGAACGCAGCAATCTCGAAAAAAGGTTTAGTGGTAGCTATGCATCTATATCCCTATTCGGGTGGACCAACAATCCAAACTATCTTCAGTATTAGAAATACAGCCACAAATTATCTTTCGTTGCAATTCTTTTTTACCAATGGTGGACGATTTAATATATGGACGAATCCGCCGTCTGGTGCATATTATGTATTTTCTGGAAACGAAAATGGGTACTCTGGTTTGTCAGCTCTCACTTTCGGTAAATTCAGCTGTTATAATTCTCATCTCAGGCTGTTTTATATCTTATTAGGGAGCTGGAATCGAGTGGTAGTTGAGATCATTCAAGCACAGCCATTAGAAATTGCTGCTGGATATTCTTCAGCAAGAATCTGGGTGAATGGAAATGTGTCTCCGAGGGTCTATTTCGGCAATTTCGCTGACGGAGATACTCCTATCATCGATGGAAACGATGCTGCTCTTGATTTATGTGGTAATTATGATGGTACAACTCCTCAGAGTACGGGAACATTTGATATCTTGAATTTTATATGGCTTCAAGGAGCTGAAGGTGTCTTTCAAAGCTCTGGAGGTAATATTCAATATTTTTGACTGTGTGAGTTAATTTAATAAAAAGATGCAAGTTGCAACTGGAAAACATTCATCAACCCAACTCATTCGAATTGTGTAATATGCAAATCTGGTTATTATTTGAAAGACAATTCTCAATGTGTTTCTTCGAATTCGGATAATAACTATTTCTTGCATAGCCCAACCAACTCTTACCACAGTATATCAACATTTTATTTCTTCGTCTAATATTAGCAATTTATAGAATGTTACCACGGTCAATACTATGTAAGAGACCTATTTATTTTTATTCCACCATTTTAAGTTACCAATGGTATCGTGAGCTATATTTTCTCAAACCTCTCTTTTTCTAATCTTATCATGCTTCATTACTTACAAACCATAAACAGAAACCGGGCACTGGCAATTGCTCGCAATGCACTGATGACGGAGTGTTTATTTCATCTCCACAATGTGTCAACTGCCATACAAGTTGTCGAAAGTGCACAGGAACCGCGAGTAATCAATGTACTGCATGCTATAGTGGAAAATATCTCTCTCCAACGAATACCTGCGTCGATACGTGTCCAGACGGGTATTATGGAGCTTCCTCAGATTGGAAATGTTATAGTACAAAATAAATTAATAATTTCAAATTTCTAAAATTTAAAATGCTAAATCAAAGCTTGCCATTCAAGTTGTGCTACTTGTTCTGCATCGGGTTCCAGTAGTTGCACCAGCTGTCCTGTTGGAACATACCTCTCTCCGACGAACACCTGCGTCAATCCATGTCCAGATGGATATTATGGCCAATCCTCAGATCGGAAATGTTACAGTAAGAAATTACCAAGACTCAAAATTATAATATTCTCTTGTTAATCAAAGCATGCCATGCAACCTGTGCCACTTGTACAGCCGCAGGTTCCAGCAGCTGTTCTAGCTGTAATGGATTATATTTTTATTTAAACACTTGTGTAAACCCATGTCCGGATGGGTATACGGCCAATGGTGCAAATTGGAATTGCGATAGTAATTCATATCTACTGTAATAAGCGAACTTCTAAAATTTACAATTTTAAACATAGGTTGTCACTTGAGTTGTGTTACGTGTTCCGGACCTGGTCCCAACGCCTGCACCAGTTGCAGTGGATTATATCTCTATTCAAATACCTGTATCGATCCATGTCCAGGTGGATTCTATGGCGAATCTTCAGATTGGAAATGCATAGGTAGGAAATAGAAAACATTATAAATTCTTTAATATTAATTTCAATTTTGAAGCTTGCCATGCCAGTTGTGCTACCTGTTCTGCAGCAGGCGCCAGCAGTTGCACCAGCTGCAATGGAAAATATCTCTATTCCACTACTTGTGTCGATCTGTGTCCAGATGGCTTATATGGCGAATCTGCGGATTGGAAATGCCACAGTAAGAAATTCTCAAGTCCCAACATTTTGACATTTTATTAAAAGCGTGTCATGAAAGATGTGCCACTTGTACTGCATCAGGTGACACCAGTTGCACCAGTTGTCATAGCAATACATTTCTCTATTCAAATACCTGTCTCAATCCATGTCCAGATGGATTCTATGGAGACTCCTCAGATTGGAAATGCAAAGGTAAGGGATTAAAATAATTCTAAATCCTAAACACTTAATTTCATTTCAAAGCTTGTGATACCAGCTGTGCTACCTGTTCCGCAGCAGGCGCCAGCAGTTGTACGAGTTGCAATAGTGACACATATCTCTCTCCAACTAATACATGTGGTACCACATGTCCGAATGGGTATTTTCCAAACGACAATGATTGGAAGTGCCAAGGTAATTAATATTTCAAATTCAGTGAAGCTAAGATTTTAAATGTACAAAAGTTTGTGCGGCTATTTGCGCCACTTGTAATGCAGCGGGCACTAATAGTTGCACAAGTTGTACTAATGGACTCTTTTTGTCTGGATCTACATGTGTTGGTATCTGTCCTCAAGGAACATACTCAGATACTCAGACGTTCAAGTGTGAAAGTAAGCATACGCTCACTTGATTTATAAAAACCAATAATAATTTCCAATAGAATGTGATCCATCATGCAAGACTTGTTCCGGATCATTGAGTACGAACTGCCTGACTTGTGATGTCTCCAGCCAACTCCCTTATTTCTATAACTTTGCTTGCTATGCCTCTTGTCCTTCAGGAACATTCCTGAACACTTCAACCTCCAAGTGCATAAGTAAATTAAAAATCTAACTAAATACACGAGTTAATAAAATATCCTAACTAGATTGCCACAGCTCTTGTGCAAATTGCTCAGCTGGATCAAATACGAGTTGTGTGTCTTGTCCCTCCTCCTCATACTTCACAGCGCTTAATGGAACATGCACCACGAGTTGCTACTCTCCATATGCCGCGAATACCCAAACTAAAACCTGTGAGCTCCAAATCACTAGTGCTCAAGCCCTTGACACGACACTTCAATCGATGTTGAATGATGC
>ENA-UOTZ01002103-UOTZ01002103.1-compost-metagenome-genome-assembly--contig:-NODE-2103-length-11252-cov-12.949888_pt1 | contig 11252 bp, 6 predicted proteins | sample MGYA00238144_ERZ746983 | MGnify/ENA primary metagenome ERZ746983 (study PRJEB28759, sample SAMN06268863) | compost metagenome | isolation source: single cell | place: USA: California, Emeryville, Joint...
AGCTCTTCTTTATCGCCATTCGCCTTCTCGATCTGACCTTCTAATTCTTCTTTTTTCACAGTGAGCTGTGGTATGAGGTCTTAGAATAGTTTCCGTAGTGAGGAAATTACGCTCTGATATGCTCGACTAGGCAAAGACCAGAAAAAATTGGCGGAACCGATCTTATCTCCCTCGACCAGGTTGTCTGACATGAGAGATTCCAGCACTTCTTTCACGGTTTGAAGCACTTGACGATAGAGAAATTTGTGAAGCATGTATAGGAAATTGAGTCAATACCGATGCCAGCTTTTGCTCCGAGTCTTTCGAGTTCTTTCAAGTTGAACACTTCTTTCTAAGGGGATTTATGAAGGATCGTTTCAGCGCTTAAGAGAGGTGTTAAGGTACCTTTTCATGGAAGATAGCGAGCAAGCGGGCTCTTTTTTCGTCGAAGGATAAAGCTTTCTTTTTCATTTTGTAGTATTATTTTTGTTAAAAAAACACTCCCAAATTTCAATCTTTTTATACGCTAAGTAGCGGGAAAAATTGAAAAAATCTGCCTTGGTCCAACAGCCTAAAAATACCTCATTTACAAATCAATCTGCCAGGTTCAGAGAAAGGAGTTTCAATTTAATCAGTTCTCGACAGTAACAATTACCTCCATTAGAATTCAAGTATTTGCTTGCTGTTATGAAGAATATAGACATATTGATCACAACTCATTCATATACAAACCATTAATGCAATTCCAGGCGCCATTAGACTAGTCTGAAGCTTGATAAAACCCGTCTATAACATCGGAAACCCGCTCGATGATTGCAGGTGTCGTTAAACTATACTTATGCTTCTCAAACGTGAGTTTTCCTGCTTTCTTCGCGACCACACTTGCCAAAACACATCCCTTCAAAATCCGTGACTCGGTGTCAGATTTCTTCTCTTTTTCCCAATAAACCGAGTTCCAATAAATATACACTCCCATCAAACCACTCAAAATATCCCCTTGTCCCCCGCTCCTTTTTAACGCACCTTGCTCTTTTACGACATACGCCTTTTTTCCGTCAGTGGCGATATCAAAGCCTCCTTTCTGAAATATTGTGACGTTATACAACACTTTCGACAGCTTCACGGCATCAGATACAAACACGTTATCTAAATCGACCTCTAGGATGGTGCCCTCAGCATTCTTGAGCTCTTCCCTAGCCTTTTCCTTCTCCTCGTTGGATGTCTGGTTCTCTTGCGGCATAAACGCTTTCCAGAGTCTGCCAAATTCAACTTTATTCGGAGTAAGCACGGTCCGAGTCGCGATTTTCTTAAGTGCTTCCTTGATCTGCGAGGAGGTGGGAGAGTCGCTGAGGTGCCAGAGCATGTCACCGTCAAATAGGACCGTGCACTCGTCCTTAATACTGTTTAGAATATCGGGAAGGCATTTACTGACGATTGCATCTCTGCCTAACCCAGGACCGATGATGAAGGAGTGCATCGAGTCAAACCAGGCGGTGACTTTTTTTAAGCTGCCTTCCTTCTTTTTGTCGTCGAATTCAGATTCCTTGAAGCTTTCTGTGGAAGGAAGACTATTATGCACGATGAGCTCTGGAGAATAGGATTTGATGGGAACCCCAGCGGATTCAGTGCAGAAAATGTGAATCAGATCGCAGCCGCCTCGTAATGCTGTAGACCCGGCGTAGTTTGGCGCGCCAGTATAGTCTAGTGAACCACCAATTACTGCGATTTTGCCGTTTTGGCCTTTATGGCGGTCAGGTGAGAGCTTTGGGATGATTTTGGCGAGATCGTCGAGTTCGATTTTGGAAATATGTTTTGACATGCTTATGCTGGTTCAAATGCTTTATGACAAAAAATGGCGATTTGTTTGCTTGATCTATATCGATAAGATGCAAGAATATAGCTGAAGTCTTGGATTTTCTATTAGAAAGTTCCATTTATTCTATAGAATATCGCATATTTGTCGCCAATCTCTGACTTTTCATTGAATTTTTAAGAGCAATTGTTTCCACTTATTTTTTTTTTGGAGCGAGGGAGTAATCACTTTCTGCAGATAGGTTCCCGTGTAGTCTGTCAACATCATAGCAGTCTCACTTAACTGAGATGTTTATAAAAATTCTGTTTAACGTTGTTTTTTGATAGCTCTAATCGAATTTCTATTCTTTAAAATCATCTCGAAAAAAATTTAGAAGATTAATCTAATAATATAATGAATTACTGAAATTTAGAGCAATTAATTCGTGCAAAACGTCTGACTAAATTCTACTTTGACTTATGCAATATAAATATTTTTTCTATGACTCTTTTATAACGCCTTGGAGTAAATTAAGTACTCGATAAATCGCTAGCAGATTTAGAAGCGACCTTTGAATAATGCTTCTTAAGTTGATTTATTCTTAAACTTGTGATTTCTCTCATGTTAAATTCAAAAACTAAGTTACAGGTTTTGACAAACTTCAAATTAACCGATTATTTATTTTTATCAAAATAATGAGACACTCACTTCTTTTCATTTTCACTTTCTGCATTTTCTTCCACACAAGAGCCACCATCTCCATAGACCTTCAACGTGAGACCCGAAATCCTCTCCTTTCTCAAACGAAAAGAGCATTAACAGTCAATCCTCGCTCGCTTGCAACAGATAACAGTATTCCCAAGCGCATCCAGGCTCGGATTCGCCTCGAGAGCCACTTAGACATCCAATACAAGGGATTCATCCACATAGGACAAGACAAACAGCCGATCTCTGTAATTTTCGATACAGGCAGCTCTTGGATTTGGATTCCTGATGCCGAAAGCGAGATTACCTTCCGAGGGTCTAAAAATAAGTACTCTTGTCATGAAGAAAAAGGCTGTGTGAAGCACTCCGAAAAAGCCCAGTTGCAATACGGTTCAGGCGGCATATGGGGAAATTTCGCCTGCGATGACATCTACTTGGGCGACCAGCTGGTCGTAAAGCAGCAGAAATTCGTTTTAGCCTCTGCTCAACAAGGATTAGATGGCCTCATTTCAGACGGTGTGTTCGGACTCGGTTTTAATTCACTTCTGGCCGACTATCCAACCTTCCTCGATACACTCCGGTCGCAGAACACTATCGAAAATAAAGCTTTTTCACTATATATGGCCGGTGACATGTATCGCGATGTTTCCAAAGCCAAGCTTATCATTGGAGGCTATGAAAAGAGCTATATGCATGAGAAAAACTTCACTTACGCAGAGGTTATTTCGAATGACAGCTGGGCGGTGAGACTGGACGAAGTCCTACTCAATAACAAACCGCTTGGCATCTCATTCAACCGTGTGCTTATCGATTCTGGAACAAGCTCTATTCTAGTACCGGAGCTGGATCTTAACATTCTCTTAGACGAGTTTGAGCGGATCATAGGGAGTGACTTCAGACGTGGTAGTGGGTTTTATTCAATTGCGAACTGCGATGATGTGAATAAATATCCCACACTGGCCTTTCAGATCAGCGGTAAGATCTTCGAACTCAAGCCAAAGGATTATATCAGAAAGGAGAAAGGCAGATGGTGTTTCTTAGAGATAATGAGTAGCGGACTCTTTGATACTGAGTGGATCCTGGGAGATATGTTCTTGCATCAGTATTACACGCTATTTGATATAGATAACAAACGTATTGGGTTTGTGAAGAACGCGAGACCACTACTCGTCATTGAAAATGAAACGGAATGGACGATTTGGATTATTTGCAGCGCTTTGGTGTTAGTGGTCATTATATTGTACTTGATAAGGAGATTTTGCGCTTCTAGAGCCAATCCGAATGTTTCTGGGGTGAATACTTATGTGCCCTATGAGAAAGATACGATTTAGCTAATTGAATATGAAAATACGTGTATGATTTCTATCTAGTGATGTTGCGATCGTTGTATTCAATATATAGTTATTTATTTTTATCATTTAAGCCTGATAGGCAATAAGAGCCAAGGCTTTCATGAATACAAATTTTTTCCTCAATGACGTGACCCTCACAGTGGATATCCGTTACACAAGTAAAATATCACTAGAAAAAAATTCTTCATACGAAATATGCAGGCAAAGTCTTATCTCAGAAGAAGGCAAGGAAAAAATTACCTGAAATTGTGGCTAGAATTGTTTCCTGTCAAAATGTTACTTTTCTTTTTTTTTAATTACGAGCAAGAGATGAGAAGACATCTTTGACTTAAATACTGTAATAAAAAGTAATAAAATTTTAATTTCCAGTATCAATTTTTCTCATAAACCAAACCTTAGAGCGAACTTCCTTCTTCAACATTTTCAATTTTTCCAAAAACGCATATCAGAGAATTCAGAATTGTGACAAACACTCGCCTTTTTCAATCAATAGCTCTTTTCTCTTTCCAAATCAGTAATCCAGGATCCCGAATTCCGAACACTTCTCCTCTAATCAAAGGAAATTATTGCTAATTTTTCTTGCTCCCCTCATCATCAATACTAGATTTAATTAGACTCGATCACTCCACTGTTCTAAGCCTTCATTCCAGTCCATTGCACAAGGAGAAGCTTTTCATGAGATTTTCCTCATTTCATTTCATCAAGCTACAAACTGCCTAAGATCCAAGCAGCTTCGATAAGAATTCATTGAATTGAGCTATAAAATCCTTTCTCTTTTTGTAAGCAGGACAATCATAAAAGGCGTTACCGAATTACCCTTGATAATTCGCGAGCAATTGCGTTTAGTCAAATAAATTTATCAGCGTTTGATCAAATTCCCACTACTTGCTTCCCATCCCTTTAATTAATTTCTGATTGACAAAGAATTATCTAATCTTCTCGAAACCATAAGCATTGCTCACCTACTCATGAACCCCGGAAACCCCAATGGAAGGACCCACCCTCCTTCAAGTATTTCACCCGCTATTCCTTTCAAACTGACTTTGTTAGAAACTACTCTCGATCAGAGTCCGCGAATGAGAGTTAGACCTTCTTCTCCAATCCAACAGTCTCGAGAGCTCCTTTCTAAGAAATATTATGAAACCTTCCAATTCTACTTCTCAAAGCCTATCACAGAGATCATCGCGGATTCGGAACTCCCGCATGTTTTGTTGTATAAAGACTATCTTTACTATGACGACGAAAGGGAGTTCTTACGCGGATTCTATAAAGTCAGCGAGTTTCAAGAAAAACACAAATTGCTTTGTAGTCTCATCGACAACTTGGATTTCACAGTGAGACCGAATTTGGCCGTGCATAAACAGAATAATATCATATTGAAACGCAATTTGAAACTGCAAAAGCTATATTTCATGAAAGCGTCGGCCGAAGCCGACGGCCAACAGCTCGCAACGCATCAGATACCGGTTATCCCTCGCTATATCGAAGATATTGTGTATTCAACGCAAATGGAGTCAGACACGCAGCAAACAGGGAATTATACGGTCAGTTTGGATAACGTTGGTTTGAATGAAAGGAATATGCTGAATTCGCTGAAGCAGCAGGCTGAGGACACCGAATCCAGAAAGAGCTACGAGACTGCTGGTTTTGCCAACCCCTGTGAGTCAAGATGCAGCATGCAATCAAAGGGCATCGCAGCAAATATCGATGTTAGCTTCAGAAAATCAGATTTTGAATTTAAAGAGCCGATTGAGCCTGAAAGAGTTTCTTTAGGCTCGTCGTTCAATATGGGCGATGAGATTCAAATGATACAAGGGAACTCAATTAGCCCTCGATCAAATACTCAGACTCTAGAAGACAGCGTTTGCGGGTTTTTCCAAGAGATGCCTGAGGACGTAAAGGAAACCAAACCAGCAGAGCAAATCATTGAAAAACCCGTGAGACAGAACGAAAATAAACCATCAATACCAGAAAGTGAGCACAAAATATCGAATTTTGCTATGAGACAGCCGGATTTTGTCCTTAAACCATCAGAAGTTGTGAAGCCGAACCCAACGACAGTCAAGAGAAGGAATCCTAAGACTCCTGAACAAAAAAATGATGCAGGAATCGTCCAGCAGAACGTCCCAAAGACCGATGAGGTCGCTAAAGAACAAGGCACTGTCTTAACTCAAGCAGTAGTAATGAAACCAAAGGAGGAAAGCCAAAAGAAAGTAGCTAACCTGAGACTAGGAAGTCCAAATGCCGCGATGAAACGAGAGTTGCGAATAGAGGCCCAAGAGTCTAGTAGTCTGGCTGATAAAATTCTCAATGAGAAACCAGTTTCTTCTCGAGGTAAAAACCTGCCGGTATCTCCAACTCAACACGTCAAGGAACGCGGACCCAATCTTAGAGTCTCCACATCGCCAAAGGTACAGAAAACAGCATTGAGCAAAAGTCCTGTGAGAGAAAATCTTCTTGACGAGAGCAAAATCGCTGAAAAGAGGTCGCTCATGTTGCCTCGGCCACGACTAGCTACGAAAATCCGAGAGGCAAAATCGCCAGTACATTTCAGCAAGCATAACCCTATCACAACGAAAATTAATCTGACAAATTCATCTCAATCAACAGCGGATGAGAACTCCCTGGCTTCAGGCATCAAAATTGGGGCTTCCGACGCACAGCATTCTGCTGGGATTTCCAATGGAACCCTAAACAAAAACATTGGGAAATTTAAAAGCGATGACCTGTACAAGGCGGCATTAAAAGGAAACGCGAAACACGAGAAATCCCCTGAAAGGACATTGTTCACGAGCCCTGAAAAAGGTGAGAACTCGCAACCCGAGTCAACTACTCTCAGCCCCCAGCCTGAGACGAAAAACCCGCCGAAGTTGACTTATGTGCCCCGTGCTGAGGCAGTTTTATCGCCCCGATATGGATTAAAGACTCCAGTGAATCACAAGCGAAAGGGTTCGCATATTCCCTCAGAGATGAACACTCCAACAGGAAAACACACCCCAAGCACCCACAGCTCAGAATCATCTGTTGACAAAGTTTCAGAGAAAGGCTCTTTGATTTTAAGTTACAAGATCGTAAGCGGCAAACACACTACTGATTCGAAAAAGACCACTGATGCTAAACTCAGTTTCGATGAATCTACATTGAAGCGGGATGTGCCATCAACAACCGAAGCCTCAACGATGAATAAAGCTTTTAGTCACAGTGTAGTGAAGAAAACCCTTCAAATTGACATCCAAATCGTGACTGAAACCGAGCAGTCTACCGAGGCTCAAGTACCAAGCACGAAACACAAGGCGCGGTCGCCTGAGCCGGTTCAAAGAGACCAACCGGAGCCTGCTCCTAAGAAAACTGTAGAGAAGGAATCGCCGAAGCTGGTTTATATTCCGGTGAAAGTACCCTCAAAAGCCGAGACACTCGCGAATAACCACAGCCCGTTCAAAAGAACAATCGAGCTCAATATCGAAAAATCTACACATAAACTTGAATCAGAGAAGGCAAGTCATATATCTCATATATCATCTAATACAGGAAGAAATGAGAACGCTGGCTTGTCCGAGGAAAGATCCCATTCAAGAAGACATGAGAGGTATGAATATTCTATCCGTAATCAGATGCTAATCACTTGAATAATAGATTTGCTAAAAGCGAAGTAGGACAATCTCCTCCTCCTCAGCTGCATTGTGCACGGTCTCCCACCAGAAACGCAGCAAAAGCCACGAACAGAAATGATCAAGGGCAGTTTTGGAAGAAAATTGGTAGAAATGCTGATAAAGCAAACGAAGGAGGCAAAGTGTCCGTGGTCTATCACAACAGCGTAAAGAGCGTCGACGGCTTCCCGCTAGAGAAACGGTCCTTTGTACTCGGCGAACCTGAGCGGCAGAAGAGAAAAGAAATCTTAAGGGTGATCGCTAAGAGCAAATGAACTCCGGAACAGCCCTTACCTGCTTCGTTACCATCTTTATAAGCGAATTTCTCTACTTACTGATAAAAAAAACTGAATTTTGACCTTCTGATCCTGACTAAGCGGTCACGAGGGAGTATAAGTAAAATTATTTTTGTGCATTATTTCTGTATTGAGTGTGTGTGTTATTATAGAACTGTAATGAACTGTGTCTATGTAAGGTATTCAATTACGATTTTTTGTTATTTTTTTGGGTTTTTATTTTGAAAAAGTATGCATTTAAATCATGAACCAATAACCCATAATCTCCCATTAGCGCATACTGATGCCTTCTCTTAAGCTTTTAGGTCTGTAAAGATGAGCTTGCTATTTGCAGCTGAGTTTTATAGTTTCGATAGAAACAAAGGGTTAATAATTTCCATGCAAAGCAATCTCACAAACATAACACTAAAAAAAGTCAATGAGTTAAATAGCTCGAGTAAGAGTCTTCTTCATGAGACTTATCGTATCCCAGGTGAGAGAGTTCATGATTCCCATCAGCGCAAAAATACCTCCGCCGACTGCGCACAGCTAAATTATTCAAAAAAGCTCGAGTTAGCCGATACCATCTATCTGAAGTAATACCTGAACGATTAGATGATACAAATTTTTCTCTTCTAAGCGAAAGATCATAGTAATTGGCGATACATCGTATTTAAACAAAGCAACGATATGCTGATGGACTGGTCCATCCTGTACATAGTTTAGAGAAGTGCTAATTTTTGGAGTCGACTTACTATCTGCAGGAAGCTCTGAGAGAATTGCATGGTCTCAATGGCATTTTCCGGTTTGTCATGGATAAACTTCGTTGGCACTACCTTAAAGAATGATACATAGCTATGGTACCCTGTGTAGTTCCCTCCTGTTTCTAAACCGAGATATGCATCGTAACTAAGTGGTTCCCCGTTAAATCTTGACAAAGAAAATTAGTGGGTGGGGCTAGCCATAATGCAGATATACTGTTTGAGAGATTTGACCGCTGGATTAACGTCCCCGAAGTCAATGGACTCAAGTTTGTAGTCTAGATTTATAAACGCTGCGGATAAACGGGCAGCGACTTCTAGAAATTGGCCTTTCATATCATCAAAGCTGATCTCGATGCTTCCTGGGAGCTAGTATCAAACAGTTAATATTAACACTCAATTCTCATGAATATTTTGCCTTTTGAACTTTCGACTGGATGCTCAAACGACAACCTTCCTTGGCTCTTGCAGAGGCATAAATCGCATCTTTTTCAGCTTGAGAGCCTCTAAAGCTCGCATCATTCTGCCCTGCCTAAAAAATAGTAATATTCGAGTTTTCATGAGTTTTCATTGAAAATTTCAGCTACATAACTCTGATTCTGCAAGGTAACACCTTCTGAATTCACTCTCGTGTAGTTTACAACATTCGGCATGCTTTTAGTGTCAAATTCGTCTTTTATATACACGCTAAGCACTTTGTAATGGATAATCTGACTAAAGTCCTATTGAATGGGTTACTGTAGCAAGGAGCTCGTTTCATCCATATTTCGAGAGAAATGTCCATCTGTGAATTGACTTTCTCTTCGACTCGAAACTCCTTGACCCAAGAAGTTTGGTTGTAGGATTTGACTTGACTGATGATCAGTAGAATTCCAGCCTAATGTAACCGACTCAGATCTCTAATGTGCGTTAGCTAGCTTACAATGAAGGCTAAGATAGTGTAGATGCCGCCAACCCAAGTTGAAGTTTCGATGTCGTCTCGTATCTTGCGGAAAATATCAAAACCTCTCATTTTGCTTTTGCTTGTGCTTTGTTTAAAAAAAAAGCGTTTAGTACGAAAATGTTAGATAAAAAAGATACAATGTAATTTCATTTTTTCAGTGTTGAATTTTCGAATTGTATCCTGACTCTCTTGGGTTCGGTGTCTATAGAGGAGCTTGTCTATATATAACGAATGCTAAAAAGCGGAAAGGCCAAGAGATCGAGCTATATAGGTTGCGATAATATCTTTTTATAGAGCTGTGACTATTCGAAAATCAATCAAAATTAAAGAATCCAAACTTTTATTGGTGTCATTCTGATGGAGCCCAGTAAGAATCTTTCGGAGAATAAGGAAGACAAACCCAAGAGCGACTCAACGAACTCAACTACGAAGCCAGAGGAAACGAAGCTTGCGGCGAAGTCTCTCAATACTCAGCCCGAAGAAAAGAAAAAAGTAGATGTTTATCGCCCTCCTGACCCATCGCGATTCGAGGTTTATACGATGCTGGAAGACCAATCTGGATTTACAATCGAAGGAACTGATTTCATCTTCAAGTTGGATGAGCATGGTGGCTGGTGAGTCGCATTCTTTTCCTGAATAGGTTGACCGAAAGATTTAATGATAAGGTTTGATGAATATGGAAATTATTACAACGCGGATGGCGAGCCCGAAGAGGATGAAGAAGGCTATGAGAAAAAAGGTACCATATCTCATCAATCAAAGGGAATTAGCATCTCCTAGGAGGCGGCGCTGATTGGGGGTATGATCTCGATGGATACGAGGATGGCAACTATGATCCGGCTTTCGAGGATTATGATTCTGTGGTCGCAAATGAAGGTGCATTAATCATTAGAGTTATAAAGCAATACACCATCTCATTGTAGAAAATATGAGGAGATTGGGACAGTACTTTGATGACGACCCCATTGTGGTGCAGTTTTCTAATATCAGCTTCAAAACGCCCATGAAAGCCTTCTTTGATTATTTGCTTAAGGCCAATATCCAATTCTACAACCCGAAATTTGAGCTCTTTGGGACCTCCGGCCATAAAGGCACTTGTTCGGTTACTTGCGAAGCGAAGAAATCTGCTGAAAAAGCAGTCAATTGCAACGGAAAGGTATCTGACGCTTCATAAATGGGATAATATTTGTGAACAGAAATTCGAAGGAAGAAATCTACGCGTAGTGGTGAGGAAACTCGAGGATGTTGGTCTTGATGACGAGAAATAAACGCAGCAAAACTGTAACAATTAATCACTTTTCAATGTAGATGGTCTTAATGCGATACCCTGCAGTTTGTTTAGCTGTCGAAAGCAACGAAACGAGTGTCAAATTATAACAAAGGCAGATCCATCACGGGCCTTAGAAATGCCTAAATTCACTAATTATTATTATCAGAGTACCAGCTAACTCATGTACATAGTGCATAATTCTACCTCTGTTATTTTTTCCGTTCATCTCTCGTTTATTTTACGATCATTTGCCTTGCTATTTTGCTCATCACTATCCCTAAATTAATGACTAAGAAAAACAATTGTTGACCCTCATTGGAGCCCAATGACTTTATTATTGCTATATGAAAACAAAGAAATACATAGGCTCCATAGAGATATGCATATAAAATACGGATAATATCACAGCCTAAGGGAGAACTCAATCGAGACCCACAAATTTCTGTAAGACAGCGCTCTCACGGAACGTCTTTAGGTTGAATAACTGTTGCATATAAACCTTCAACGCAAACCTGCGGTACTCAACGA
>ENA-UOTZ01002104-UOTZ01002104.1-compost-metagenome-genome-assembly--contig:-NODE-2104-length-11249-cov-13.799499_pt1 | contig 11249 bp, 3 predicted proteins | sample MGYA00238144_ERZ746983 | MGnify/ENA primary metagenome ERZ746983 (study PRJEB28759, sample SAMN06268863) | compost metagenome | isolation source: single cell | place: USA: California, Emeryville, Joint...
GTCGTTCAGGGAGACCAGAGGTGAAGGTTGTGCCTCCAGACACGACAATATTTTGATATAAACTTTGTCTGAGTTCAACATCGCATTTCATGATTGATCCGAAGGTTAGCTCGTGGATACCTGGGAACTCAAGGCCAATCATTGAAGGATTGAAGAGAATTTCAGGTGCCTTAAATCTTGGGTTACCAACATAGATACAGTTTCCTTCAGGTAGCTCATAGACATAATCATGAACGGAGCTTTCTTCAGCTTCTTTTTTCACTTTCTCATAGTCAAGAGCCACGAAACAGCTCCTTTCCTTGATCTCACGGACAATTTCTCTCTCAGAATTTGTTGTAAAATCGTAGCCAGTTTCTTTCAAGAGTTTGCTGAAATACTCTGTGACACTTTTCCCTGCAATATCGATCCTGCTTATCCCATTACGAAGAGAATACCCATCATATATTGGGACAGCGCGAGATACCTCCTCACCAGACTCAAGGACTATACCTGTAGTCCTTCCTGAAGCGTAGAGAGAAAAGACGGATTGCATGCCTACGTAGAAGCTTGGAACATTGAAAGTGTCGAAGAAGACATCGATCATCTTTTCTCTATCAGCTTTGGGAGTAAAAGGATTTTCGGTGATCACGGCTGGCTGTTCATCAGGAAAGATTCTGAGATCATAGAAATAAAGGTAATGCCAGATCCTTTCCATATCGTCCCAATCGGTGATCATGCCGCGTTCAATAGGGCATTTAATTGTCATGGGGGCCTTTTTGAACAAAGCAGCCTGACCCACAAAATAATCAAGATCAATCGTAGGTCTAGGGGACGTTAGGCGGCCAATCACTGTAGGAAATGCGGTATGTGGAGCGTCTTCACCAGCATAACCGCCTTTGCACCTTTGCGATCCATTATCGATAACAAGAGTAGGAGTCTCTTGGTTTTCCATTTTTTATTTTTACAAATGCAATTTTTATTTAAAAGCTACTCATTCAAATTAAATGTTTTGGAAAACAATCTTGATACGTGTGTCTCATTCGAAAATGATTAAGCAGTAAAACCGATCTCTGCATGTTTCCATTCAGCAATAGGATCTGATTTATCGCCAAATTCCTTAAAATAAGGGATGAGAATAAAACAAAACCTTTCAAGTCTGATTGTAATCATTATCTTGAGGTTTGAATCGGAAAGTACAGCTTTGTGTAGGCACTTTGATCGATAAAGATAAGAAATTATCGCTTCAACCGTGTAAATGAGAGCCCCAAAAAATTCGCTTTATTGAGATCTCACGTTATCATCAAAAAGGGAATTTATAATTCTGAAAATATTCTTCCTAATCACTTTTCTTTCAAACCACTCACCAGTCAATCACCTTCGCCTGTGGAGTTCGAGATTGATAAATTTTCTTCACCTTCGTTCTGCGCATAAAAGTTAGTGATGATTATGGAGTGTATCCAGTCTATATAATCAAATTTGAGTCCTCATTTCACTGCACTGAGAAATATTGATCATTATGAAATCTTCATTATTCCTAAATATCTCCGAATAATTAATCAGTCTTTGCAATTTAATTGAAAGCATTTTTGATAATCCAAGAAATTTAGCAATACTCACTAAGTTCGCAAAGTAAAGATATGCTACCAGCACAAGATAAGAAAGAAAGTAAAGAACTTGCTCCAGCAGTTATGGAAGAGACAGCACAAGCTAAAAGTGACTTTCTAGTAGAAGATTTGATTAAAAAGTCCATGAGGACAGGTACTTCGACGATTCTTATGACATCGTACTTTCTTTGTTCTATGAAGTTCTCAATTTACTATTTCTGATTGCTGGCTTAACTGATACAATTTTCCGAGGAGATGAAGAGATAGGCTCCGCCACACCAACACTATTGGCGTGGTCCTCAAATGAAAACACCAATATCAGCATAATTGACCTCAATACAAAGCAATTGTATGCGAATTTTCAAGGAGCTCAATTAGAATTAGGTACTCTTTCTTCTATCTTAAGCAAGTAGTGCTACCTTCAATTAAACACATTTTCATGGTGGTGGACTCATGTGAGAGAAATCCCAAACACAAAATTACTTGTCTCTCTTAATTTTATGAATCATGAAGACGCTCGGATGGAAATATTCGATATTTCAAAGAAAGAAAAGGCTCAGAAGATATATACTTTGGCGAAAAGCTCTGGGTGTAAATTTATTTAAATTAAATTACTACCAAACACCCTCATACTACCTACTAAAAATACTTTTTTCGTTTCAACTTCTAATGAATTTTTGCTCGACTGTTGACAGGTATAATGTGTTTCTAATATCAGATGTGAACACAGATCATTACAAATGTCATGTGAGCGCTAAAGACATGGATTGCGACCCAGGTGATTCAGATTTCCAACGCTATTATGTTTGTAATTATTTTATTCTACTTTATGAGATTGGTATACTCGTTGCAGATGGAGCACAAATCCTGGAGAACCCTTGCTGTATATAAAATATGATGATCACAAACTGAACGTTCTTGATGCTGAGAAGAAAGTTTTTGTCTTAGCGAGACCTGTGAACCTTGAGTTGGAAGGTAATTTTTGCGAGTCTCCAGAGTTAGATTTGCTTACTATAGGCAAAACTCGCTGGATTAATGTCTGCCCAATCAATGGAAACATGATGGCATCTGGTGGTTTTGACCAGAATATCAAAATATTTGACAAAAGAGAATCAAAGATTGTCAAAACCTTTGATAAAATCCACAAAGGTGACATTTTCTTTTATTGATTTGACTGACTTTTCTATTTCTATCTAATCTTGTTTTTCTTTACAATGATTAGAGCATATCAACTGCATTCGATGGAATCCGAGTGGAGACGTGATCGCGACTGCGTCTGCCGATATTAGAGCTAAATTACTGGATTTTAAAACTGGGAAGGCGCTTTACACCGGACAAACTTCAGATAGGAGTATATAATCATCATTTTTTCTTATCTTCATTTTCAATTGAATTTTAGGGGACGCTCATTCAGTTTGTTTCATTTAAACCAGGATGAAGAAAACAAATCACTGAAGAAGAAGAGGAAAAATGAAGTGTACTATTGAATTAGAATGATAAAAGTCGCTTAGACAATTCCAAACATGCTCTTTCTCAGCTTCGTAGATAATTAACATTTCTAACACCTGTTTATTGAGAAAAGCAAGCAAAATTTCGGAAAAAATATCATCCTACAATTGAAAATTCTTCAAAAGTTGAGAAAGTTACTCTAATTGATTTGCGAAAAAAATTATCCCATTGTCGGAGTGCCTCATTTATTTCCTAGATAAGCGCCAAAGAGCACTCATAGTTTATTTATCTCCAAATTTTATCAAGGAATTGATTGAAGACATTTGTATGGTGTTTGGAAAATTAAATTTTTTTCAAAAACAAACTTTTTCTTCCTATAAGTGAATAGCATGAACAGTAATAAAGCAAGTGGTCTTCAAGTATGTTTCTAATTATACAAAGGCATGGAGCTAAAGAAAATAAGACATTATTCTTTCTTCTTAGAAAACCACAAGTAGGGATTAAATTGAAAATGAAAATTTCATATATTTACTAGATGATTTAGAAAATTGCGTGGAATTATTTTGCCCAAAGTAAGAGTGACGAGCATGAAGTCTTCATTTATCACTATAATGCAAAGGAATCTTGAGCTAATTGAGATCAATTCTGTTATCTTTTAAAAAGTCATTTGAAAAGAGTCTAAGGAAATAAATACCGCGGAAAGCACCGAACGCACTCTAAGCCAGTTTAAGGCAAGATCCAAAAAAAAACAAAACAATTGGAACAAGGAATTCAGGACCTTAGGTGACCTCTATCTGCTATCAAGCAAAATAGTTTCATATATTGTCAAGTATGACATAGCTATTATTTTCAAGAAAAAGTTTTAAAATTTGAGGAATGCTTCATAAATTTACAATAAATTTTATATGAAGTCTTCGTTCAAACATGTTATTACATCCTTGTAAATTCGTCAAACGAAATTATAAACGAGTTGTTATTCAGTAAAAAGTATTAATCAATGGAGAAGTATTTTTTCGGGTGAGTAAAATTGTTCATAACCCTGCTTGCTAATGATATAATTTTATAAAGTTATGAGTTTTATGGAACCTTGTATTCAATAATCTCAATTGGCTCCATGGAATACAAAATCATTTCGACTGGCTTTGGAGGAGGCAAAACAGTTAGAGAAAGAATGAAGGTCTCAAGTTGTTGACCGAATCCAATCATTGAGAAATGTGTAGTTGATCTCACCAGGCCATGAAATGGATATTAGTGAAGTGATTCGACAATTTGATAGAATTTCCAGATACATTTTTTATGATGAGTCTGATTGGCAATTTTTTGTACTCGAGTCCAAAGCAAAATTGCAGTTCGCTGATTGATACTACCAGACAATGTTTTCTTCTGATTATCCATAAACCTCTGTCATTATGATGTTAAAAGAAACTCTTTTTCAGGTCTTCGAGCCATGTAATTCAATTTTTTATCTAAATTCCGTAACGAAACTCCAATTAGATAGGGATATAAGTGGGATTCTGGCAGCTATATCACAACTGAAAATTCTCAAAATCATCATCATCAGCAGCTCTTAGTCAGAAGGCTTGGGCTCTTCTACCTTGGAATATCTTGAAATATCGGAATTAAAATCAAAATTGTGAAGCCATTGGAAAAGAATAAATTAATTAAAACATTTTCCGTATTCTATTCAGAAAGGAAAATGCTTACTAAAGTAAGAGTTGCTGGTTTAATTTCATTCCAAGCTTCAAGAGAAGTTGCCACCTCAAAATGAAATCATGAAAATCCTCTCCGAGTCAATGCAAGAATCCTCTGAAACAGAAAAAGGAAACTATTTAACCCAAAATGACCCGAAGAAATAGAGCTCAATTCTGAAAAATCAGTGGCTCTGAATTCTGAAATTGATTGCATATCCAAGCGAAAAAAAATATTCTTAGGTCCCTGCCATAAAATTGAAACCATATTGAAATGCTGCAAAACCAGGAGAAAAAGTTTTCTAGACATATCAAAAAGTCCCTATAGTAACTTAGCTCCATATTTTCTGTTGACTCAATCTTAGACTATGAGTTCTGCGTTTGCAATTTCTTTCACTTGAGCACAACAGCTGTATGTATATTCTTCAAAGATTTAAAGTAAATATGATAAAGTTAAAAACACCACTCTTCTTGTTGCTGATTAGTTTGACTTCAGCTAAGTTAACGAACTCTTGCTCCGAAATAAGCTAAACGATATGAATGTTATTATTTTAGTCTGAGGGCTAAGCAAGTAGGATCGGAGAAAAAGGAGATTCTATCCGATGTTAAACCATAGTAAGAAATCGGAAGCATGAAAAACGAAAAGTTCGTTAAATAAGTGAATTCAAGGAGAAATATCAGTTTTTCTCGATTTTTTAGGTAAATCATCCCTTAGTGAGTCTCTTTTGGCTTTTGCCTCTGCAAAGGCCGTATGACTAGATCTCTGACTATCATTTAGGTTGCTTTTTGAGAGCATTACTTTTCAGTTTATGAAAAGCAGAGAGAGAACAAATTTTGATTATCAGAATTAAACTCAAGCTAATGTATGAAAATTTAATCGATTAAAGGAAAAAATCAATTAAAAGTGGGTTTTGCCAACAATAATATGCGACATATGCTAATTGCTTTAGGTTAAAAGCATTAAAGAACCTCTCTATTCTGAGCGTTCTTTCTCAAGAACAAAACCCGGATAATCATCGCACTAAGAATACGGATATCGAGAGATATTACTATAATTATCAAGCAAAATGTCATTCTTCCTTTATTGCAACCTTAAATTATTAATCCTTGTCTATTTCTAAGGAAAATTGTAAATTTTGATATGCAAAGAAATTGAAAGGAATTCTAGAAGAAAAGAACTCTGCTTCGTTAATGATGAGCAGTACCGATGAATTGCATTGATTTTTGTCACCTCTCACCCTGACACCATCATGAGCTTCCAATCTGATGAACATTAGCGGCAATTCAACCTCATCCGTAATAATTTGAAACGAAACTGTTCAAGTGAATTGATAGCTGTAAATTTCCTGCTTTGATTCAAGCCCTTTATATGTACAGATTCAATCGACTCTTTAGAGTGTTTGAGAGTGAAGCCTCTAAAACAAAATCACCAAAAACAGAGATTCTGAATACCTCTTAATAAGATGCCTAGTTGTTTCTTTTTGTAAATATTCAACAATAATCGAAACTTTTGTGAAAATATCCAAAAATACGGAATTTATGGAAAAATACTAATATGCTATTCAGGAATTTTTCATGGCATAAATTATCGCTGCTCAGATAAGGTTGAGCAGTTTTCATTTATTATAAATTGATGTAAGCTATCGATTTCTCGCAGATACTCGATAGAGTTGATAACTTCCTAATCGTTGGACTCATTTAGAGGCTTATTTCGTGCTTCAGAGAAAATGGAAGCACTTTTTAAAGTTCCAGAACTGTTTTCGGCTCGCTACTCGATGCAACCCAAAAAAATAATAGGTAAGACTGCCGTTTAATGGAGCCGAAAGATGAATCGACAATCAAGGGCTCTACGTGAAATGGTGGGAGAAGAAAATTCCGATTTTTTGTTTTTCAAGGCTTCGAATGAAAAATTTTGAAAGTACCAAACAGATACCAAGTTTACAACATTAGCCATTCTAGTATTCTCGCTTGGGAGCTCAACTAATCAAAATTTCTATGTAAATAATGGAGATTGGGCTCCTTGCTTTTAATCTGTTCTTCAATAAAATTAATATTTGAGGTCGTTTCAACTTTATTAGAACGGTTTTGGATCTTTTATTTATAATGAGAGGAAGGAAGTTACAAAACAAGAAATAAAAGAAACACCTGAAATTGAGATTAGAGTTGCTAATTTTGGTAGGCTTAGAACTAAGGACCACGTCTTAAGCCTGATTCATAAATTTAGAGTCAATTATCGGTGGGTTGCTGGCGATGACTCTCAATCATACAAAATTATTGCTCTTTTCGCTTCTAATCTGCTGACTGCAGCTTGATCGTGAAATAACTATAATGATTTTCAAGGAATTTCCAAAGGACACGGGCGCCAGTCAATGCCACCTGAAATTGAATGAAATGAATTTCTTTTTACCATACGAATTGTATTTAAGCAAATGTTTAAAGGTCCTCTTTTCCTTCTTCTTCCAGAACATCGTGTTAAAGCTGCTTTTGGTCTATTGAGTGACATAGAAAGAAAAATAGAGGACAATAATTAAATCGTTTTTACCAACTTTTCCGAAAAAAAAACTGTTGCTGCCTACCAAGCTCCCAATGACTACCTAATGATAAGGTTTCTAACTACCTGTTTTACATCTATCAATCATTAGAAGAAAATCCAGCAGTTTTTCTTTTGAAAGCTCTAATTTTTCCCTATTCTTTTGAGGCTTGGATTTTCAAACGAAAAGTTGTGAAATAGAGTGAGGAAAAAAAGGAAATAGCGAACTGGGGACAATTGACACCCAAAGAAACGACGATCAAGAAGTATTTAACGATTTTTTACCTTGCTTTGCTAAAGACTCAATCGTCAGACATAAATAAAATAAATTGCTACGAAGTTACAAAAAATTTGGAACTGATGATCGTAAAATATATCTTTTTATGGAAAATGCTAAAATGTCAAAAAGACTTAGCCTTTGACTCATATTGGTCTTGAATTAAGCTTAGAAAGATAAAGGATCTCCCAAGCACCATTGATTTCTCTTGAAAACCAACAATTATTAGCATCAATGGCCAAATATCATATTGCATATTATCAGTCGTTATTGTCGAGAGAGTCTAATAGAGATTTTGATTCATGGAATTCTTTGCAAATAACCGATATTGGCCTTCCTTTGATTTCATCCTGCTCAATTTACTATTGGATTTTTTAAGATTCCGAAAAAGGAAACTAGCTGATTTAATGTATTAATTCGAGTAGAACCTTTTTTCGAATTTCAATATCAATCACGCTTTTTTGGGTTTTATTTTTCTTCTTTGCTATCAAAGCGAAGGTTGACGACTCGAGGACTCGAGGGTTGCAAGAAAAAGAAAGCAAGCTCGCGAGACAGATTTTGTCCGGACATCATCCGGTTTTTTCTCTCTCAAAAAGCTGTCACTTGGAGTGATGCTACTTTTTCATACAGTTTCAAAGGCCATTTGGCACCATATCTTGCTTCAAAACCTCTCAAACTGCAAAAAAATTCATAGATAATTTTCTTTTTCAGTAGTTCAAATCTGATTAATTAATCGGTTTCACGAAATTATTGTGTAACTTCTCTATATATAAGTTCTTTCCAAAATACTTTTTGCAAATTCTTGTTGCGTCAATATTATGAGCATTCTAAGTGCGTCTCTTAGTCTTTCTAACGAATCGGATTTCATTTCTGTGTAATTTGGAAAATGGTTCTCTAATGGAAAAAATGTCCCTCAAAGCACAGCTATTACTCAACATGGTTGCATAGCAGTCAATTAAGAGCAAAAATATTGCTTTCTGGAAGTCGCTGGAGCATTGAAAATTTTGTAACTGTGGTTTTTTTTCTCTGAGAATCAAGAATTAATTTGCGGTTTCACGAATTTAAATTCTGAATCTTTCGAACTTGAGCAATAATTTCTTATAAGAGAATTCCAGCGCCGATTATATAAACCTCACGATTTTTTATAATTCATTAAGAAATTCTCAAATTGAGAGACAAAAATATAACTTCAAAGATGCTAAAATTGATTCTCTTTCTCTGTTTAGCTAGCCTTCCATTGACCACCGCCAAGAATCTTATCGTGGATGCGGATCTCACGAGCGCGGTAGGTGATACCTACCCTTCATTAGCAGCAGCAGTCCGTAAACTACACCAAAACCGCTGGTTGATTGACACCGAAAATACGATAACACTCAAAGCCTCTTGTCTTAATGTTCCTCAAACATTTCCAGGAGGTTGGATCGCCGGAACTGAGTCTGAATCCCTGCTGATCCAGTTTGATCCCGACTTGACACCATCGACAATCAGCCAACCTTCTCACTGCAGTCAGCTCCCAACCGTTGTGATATCCTCGAGCAAAAATATGGATTTTGAATTAATGCATAATGTCACATTTGTTGGTTTAAATATTCAATACCGTGGCTCTGACTCTTATAACATGCTCTATGGCGTGACAAATGTCCTGTTCTCCAACTTTTGCTTCAACAATTCTGAACCCGATTATCCGGATCCAACGGACAGCCTGCCTTCATACTACTGGGAAACGTTCTATGTCCAATACATCGAGAATATTACCATGACAAACGGAGTGTACTTATTCGATGGCCTCAAACAATTTTGGATAACCGAATCCTCTCAAATCACGATGAACTTAATGGTATTTTACGGTCTGAGTACAATGCATGACGTTAGTGAAGCTGCTATTGACGTTTCGCAAAGTTATTATTACGAAGCCAACGTGGATATTATTCAAAGTCGATTTGTTTGTGACTCTGAAATCATGATTATGCCCATGATGTTATACGCCGCTTGGATCAACAAAGTAAACATAACTGGGTTCGAGATCTCAAACTGCAATTTCAATGGTGCTGGAACCAATTCTCAAAGCTTGATGGCAATCTCCGGAGCATATAGTTTCACATTGGATGATTATACTTTGACCAATGTCACTTATGGCATGAGTGATAATCATGCGATGTTCTGGCTGAATGGCATCCAAAACATGACGATTTCAAACATCCAAATCAATCAACTCAATATCATCTCTGACGTGGCTCGATACTGTAATGTATTTGATCTTGAGGACTCAACTAATAATTATTGGTATTTCCCAAGCAAGATGTATTTCATAAATTGGACGTTGACTGACTTCTATTTCCATACCTATAATGACGCTGTTAATCTTTACTTCGACGACTCTGATAGTTACAGCTTACTTCAGATACAAAATATTCACGTTTCTAATGGTATCTTCTACTGGAACACCAACTTTATGAATATTGGAATTACAGCAACCACTGGAAATACAATCTATTGGTACTATGACTCCATGCTATTGGACAACATCACCTTTATTGACACCACTGTATCGTTTTCGAACCTCTTGAAATTTAGCTACGATTATACTAGTTCCATCAAATGTGACGAATTATTCCACGTCCAGATGTCAAATGTCAAGTTGGAGAATATTTCTTTTTACGAGGCCAAGTTTTTGAACGCAGACGGATATTTAATCGCAGCCTCCGATGTTAATGCCCACAACATCACCTTGAGTTCGTCTTCGAAGTTATTTTTCAGTTCTACCATTGTCAGTACATTTTTCCTCACGAATTCTCAGCTTTCGAACTTTACCATGGAAGATCTATCCGGAATAGCAATCTCAAACATAACTGAGGCCAGAGATTGGAAACTAGAAGTTTGCTACGATAACGTTGATACAATCTTTGCAGAAACAAGGCCTTTTATCATTTATAATACCACTTTTACGGATATGAATGTTTCAAGGAAATCAGTCCTCTTCAGCAGCACGAATCCTATGGTGATAATACAGAGCAACACTTTCAGCCAAATCACACTCAATCATTCGAATCTATTCGAAGTTGGAAAATATCTATATTTCCTGAATACTCAGAGTTATATGATTCAATGGTGGATTGAAGGTGGGAATCCTTATTACCCTTATCCTTGGGCGAGAGATGTGCAAGAAGTCTTTGTATTAGTCGAAAACTCAATTTTCCGAGAGCACCCAGATTTGCAACTGATATATGACACCGCAAGATCAAATATCGAAGCGTATGAACCCAACAATGCGGTATTTTTCCTCAGCATCCAAGACAATTTCATTAACACCCTTCAATCCATTGAAAATGACGGTTTGGTAATATTAAAAAACTTCCAGATAGATTTTGGTACCGTTTTCGTCAAGAATAACAGCTTTTTGGCAGTCTCAAGCGATGTTGACATCAATCTATTTGAAGGGACGACAATTGAAAGGCTACTCACAGTCGGTAACACCTTGCTGGACACAAAATTGGCAGGATATCTGCTTTCGCTAACGAGTGACTATATTGAGACCTTGATCTTAGACTCGAATAATCTCACGAACACTCAAGAAATTGGAAAGTTTCTGGTGGTATCTCAAGAGTGTGGCACGATTCTGATAAATAATTCCTTCGCCTTGAATAGTCATGCAGAAAATGCTTTTGTCAGTATTAGCTGCGACGTGATTAATACGGAAGTGAAACTACTGAACTCTAAATTCG
>ENA-UOTZ01002106-UOTZ01002106.1-compost-metagenome-genome-assembly--contig:-NODE-2106-length-11241-cov-4.865281_pt1 | contig 11241 bp, 6 predicted proteins | sample MGYA00238144_ERZ746983 | MGnify/ENA primary metagenome ERZ746983 (study PRJEB28759, sample SAMN06268863) | compost metagenome | isolation source: single cell | place: USA: California, Emeryville, Joint...
AGAGCCATGTAGAATACTCAATTGAAGTTATAATGAAAATGCAGCAGAGATCGATTGAACAAAAGCTAAAGGAGATCGACGAGCTTGATGAAAAAGATAAATTAGAACTCAAAAAGGCCATTGATATTCAGAATAATCATGAGAAACTCAAGCAAAATGAGATTGATTGGAGATATCTGGCTGAATTGAGGGCGTGTACAAAACCCCCAGGTGAAATGCTTATGACAATGGTAGGATTGATACATTTGCTAAACAATCGAGAGCAGCTTCCGGCAAAAAAAATGGATTGGAGGCATTGCATGGATCTAGTGATAAACCCTAAAAAATTTTTGGAAATTCTGAAGCAAGTAACCCCAAAAACGATTGACGATGACAGAGTTAAGAGATTTGAGGAGCATATCCAAGAGATTACATCTGAGAGGGTTGATTGCCAATCCAGAGGAGTAGGCTACTTGTTAAAATGGGCCATCAGTCTCGTTGAAGTTTATAAAATGGAAAGGAGCGCCCCCTCTGAGGTCAGATTCCGATTGGAGCAGCTTCATTGGATTAAAGAGCAAGAAGCCTGCATAAATAAGTTCGTCTTGATTCAAAAAAAGTTGTTGCGAAAAATATGAGTTCTTCTAATTTAATGATATACTAATATGATACAAATGAATGCATATTGAAAAATTAACTCATTTCCGTGATTTAATTCTTTTGATGTCGTGCTTTATGCATTTAGCGTTTTCAGCTTCTCTTCTCAGTCTCAAGAATTAATTGGAATGAGAACAAATAGAATTTTGCAGATAGTTGTGAAAGTTGGCACTATTGCCATAAATGGGTAGCCAGGAAAATACGCGAGGGTTCTCGATATATGATTTTTTTCATTGGAGCAAACAAATCTGGCTCTTGTTACCACTCACTGCATTTGTAGAGCATTTTTCAGAATTTGACATCAACTACTCATAGCATTTGAAAGTAAGGAACTGTTTACAAAATTCAGTTGCTTGGAACTTTTTACTTGGCTCGAAACGCGCCGATCAGAGACTGAAATAAAAAGAGATCTTAAGCAACAATCGCCGAGTTAAGAGAGTAAGAGCGAGAAACTTTCTGAAAATGAAATTTATTTGAAATGAATTATAAGTGCGAAATCTAAAAAACCAAGAATATGACCTCACAGCAACTCTATTCGTACAAGAGCTACTGTATCATCCGAGTTCTATTCTAACCAACACTTTCGAAATCAGTGATAACGGCCAACAGATTGGTTGCGCAACTCATCTGACCTCCGTTAGCATCCCTGAACCAACAATCGAGCACAAAAATTTCTCATTTTCAAAAAACGCTGATCCTATGCCTCTATCAAGAGATAAAACTCCTCCACCTCACATGCAAAACTCGAAATCAGGAACAAATCTCCAAGCGCATGGCCGTCCTCCCAGCTCTGAAGCTCAAGGGTCAAATTTCCGTCCGTTTTTATATAGCAAAAGTAATTATTAGAGTTAATTTCAGCTTGTAATAACAAATATCGAAGGTAATCAAAATTCACATCACGAGCGGAAGGTCAGCGATGTGCCGCCACGTAGCGTCCATCGTTTGTCTCCGAGCAAAGGGTCGCGTCCGCAGTCGATTTCGAATGGGAATATCTTTTTGGTGCCGTCGCAGCAGCAGGACCGCTATCATCGCACAAAACATAACTCATACGCTTCTATCTATGCACAAAACCATCAAGCGGACCATTCGACACGAGATATCTCGCCTTCATACATGAAAGAGAGGCGGAAAGAGAATGCCTCTCATAGTAAGAGCAAATCGTCGATTACTCCCATGAAGAATGAGAATCCATCGCCAGAATTTAATTTCGAGTCGCCTTTGTCGTCGAATCGCAAAAAAAATGATAGGTCTTTGAGTCGAGGCCACAGCCGAGGTAATCGGGTTGCTTTGAACTGAGAGTAATGTGAGTGTTTTGCTAGGAAATCCGAGTGTCCATTCGCCTCTGGACGAAAGAGGGCCCAGCGTAGATAGAAGGCTGAAATACACTCCAAACGCGATGTCTCAGCCACAGAGTATTTGGGAACCGAATCAAATGGGTGTAGAAAACGACATGTTGGAGATCTCAAGTGATTCGCTGCTCAATCGCAGTGTGCTGGATGGTCAGAGGATGAATATCGACAAAGAAGCAAACATAAGAGACAATAACAAAAATCCCAACGTTAAATCGCTAAATCTCCAGAAATTAAAAGACATGGGCGAAGAGCAGGCCTATCTCGATCCAGGAAACCATTTTCGAAGTTTCTCAGGCAATGTCAACTCGCAAATACACCAAAAGGAGAATATATCCGCTGATCGTTACATGTACGAATTTAAACAGCAAGCTGTCCCGAAAAACTCGAATCCAAACCAACAGAGCACGCATCACCTTGCCAGTGCAAGCATCGACCAGCCAAAATCGATCTATCATCAAGTGATGGAAGAAAGGAAGAAGCTCAGCGGTTATAACAGTGCAAGCCATATACCCACAGGGGCCAGCCAAAAAAGCTCACGCTCAGGAAATTCTATAATGACCGCCTCGGATCAGCATAACAATCCTCCTCAAAATGGCCTAGCATTCACTTTTCAGAACTATATGGCGCTCAAAGTCCAAAACAAACCAGCGCCGGCTCCTTCCAAATCAACTCACACTTCACACGTCGAACCTCAGCCAGGAAGCAAGCAGCATCACCATTCTATCGACTCCTGGAATAATAATGTCTCTATGCAGCGCCAGGCCCAACCGAGACAGCAGCAGCAACCAAAGCAACCATCGTTATCGAATCTACACCACAGTGTGAACCATCCAATGGAAGTCGTTGACCCATTCACGGTCGAAAACAACGAGACAATCGACAATGCTGATAATCCTTTCAATAACAGAGTGAAACGCACGACCCTACATAACTATCGCACTCACGAAACCTACTCTTCTCAGCAGGGAAAACTTCCTACTAAATCTAGCTCGAGATCCAACCTCCTTAACCCAGATCCAAAGCCCTCGAGCGGAAAGCACCGTAGAAACCCCGTGCATCAAAGCATGGGCCAGATTTCCCAGAGCTTCTCGCAGGACACACGCGCAGGAGCCAAAAATTCTGTAAGAGCCGAAGCTTATTCTAGCAATACACATTCTCGTTCTCCTGATCTTCATTCGAAGAACCCCGGAGCAGCTAAGCCTCAGTCCAAACTCCTTAATAACTTCATTAAAGATTTGAATGCAGGTCCTCCTCCTTCACACACACGTCAGAAAACTCTGGCCACCCAAAGCAACAGTATGTTAGGCGTGCGCTCAAGTAAAGACCAAATTAGCAAGAGAAGTTTCGACAGTCGCATCAATTTTGACGAGGCCCTGGCTTTTAGCCGAGATAAATCGACGAATCAAATCAAAAACAACCAGGAGTTTGGCATTGAGACGTTTAGTCGAATTGATCTTGGTGGAGCGAAGGCGATATTGACGCCTTTTCACGCTGAAGACGAGTCTAAAGAATTTATTTATGATAGAGACCCTGAGCAAACTCATACTCCGAGAATGGTGATTCCTGAGCCCGGTGAGAGTTACATGTATAAAAATCCGTTGGAGCTCTCGTCGCTGCAGAATGAGACGTTAAGTCAATTTGAGGAGGATTATTCAGTTAAGATTTCAAAAGATTTCCCGCTGTTCTCGCCTCCTGATATTATTGGCTCTATCACGAGGAACAGCCCTGAAAAGCAGATGTATGAATCATCCGGCAGAGAAAAGCCGAAATACGCCAAACTTTTAATCAAAGAGGACAAGTATTTTCAAAAAGAGGAATATAGCTTTGAATTCGAAGATCCTAACCAACACAGCAATCTTTCGAGGGCACGAGTTTCAGAAAATATTGAAAAAATTGTGAAGAGAGACTCGCCGATAAGAACCCAAGTCAGCAAAGAAAGTCATTCGGATCTCAGGAGCAATAATCTTTTCAGCAGTCCAAGCGATAGAAATTATGAGAAATCGCTTTCGCCTGAAAGAACCAGGAAGTTGTTGGAAGAGAGAGTTGAGTCAGATAGATCTTTTTCCTTGAAGTTTGCAGGAGCGTTCAAAGGGCACCGGAATACAGTAACTTCGTTGGTGAGAGACCAGACGAATAACTCAATTTTCAGTGGGTCGCTTGATGGAACGATTTTGGTAAGCAGTATTTGTAAGTAAATTTGTTAAGAGAATTATGTAGCATTGGGATGGTCAGCTGAACTCAAGCAGTTATTCGGGAAGAGAGACGAGAGCTATAATGAAAGGAGTTACGACATATAAAAAGCCGATCCATTCGTTGATTTATAATCCGTTTAACCGGTCAATAGTTTCTGGGTCAAGCGATTCGACAATAAGGGTAAATTTATTCAGCTAGATGCAGTGCAGTAACAAGAATGGGTATTAGGTTTGGAACAGTCAGAGTTATGAGTGTTCGAGAATATTGAGGGGTCATACCGGAGGAGTTTTTTCTCTTGTAGCTTTGAATGCTCAACAATTGGTTTCAGGATCCGGAGATCAGCAGATCAAGGTAGGAAACGATTACACTTGCTTGAAAATTTACTATTGATATCTATAGATATGGGACCTCGAAAAAGGATCACTTCTGAATTCTTTCCAAGACCACACAAATAGAGTCACGTCTCTTTGTCGAGTGGGCTCAAATGATAATTTTACTTTTCTGAGCGGTTCTGTCGATTCAACTTTAAAGGTAATCAGCACTCTCAAACAGCTACCTTATTGTTCTTAGTTATGGGACTCTCGCATTAATAAATGCGCTGCCGTTTTCAAAGAGCACGAGGGAACTATTCATGCGATTATAAACATTGATGACAACCAGGTGGCTACCGCAGGAGCCGACGGCCGAATAATTGTAATTTCCATCAAACAGATCTCTTCTAACCCGACTTTCCTCAAGATTTGGGACATGCTTCACCGTCGCATCAAAGACCAATACAACCTTGACGCTGAGATATTTTCTCTTGCTTACTACAAGCCGGCTGAGAAACTCTTCGCTGGAACCGAAAAACTAAATGTAAATCTCCTCTTGAATTCTTTCTTAGCAATTTTATTCATTTTTCATTAGGCCATTAGTTTAAATAAGAAAGTCATCGAGTCAATAGAGGACCCATCCAGTCATACAGGATCGATTAAATCTCTGTTAGTTGATTGCAATCTTGACCGTTTGTATTCCGGCTCCTTCGATACAGAGATTAAAGTAATGTTTTTTTCCATCAGTTTCTCTTAACTTTAATTCTGTATAGACCTGGTTTTTAAAGAGAAGCAGTTACTAAAATTTTATATTTACAATATAGTTTGCAGTGTGTATAGAATGCAATTGTACATACATATATTTAATAATTTTTTGCTTACAACAAATTATAAATAAGCGAGGTGAAGTCAGAGGAGAGTTTCCTCGAAACTTCAAAATTAATCTTGAAAAAAGGTAAAAATATTTTTCCCAAAGCCACACCAGAGACGATATTGAAAATTATCACGCACTTCACTGACGGAAGAAAAAATAGCCCGAAATATCCTGCTGCTTGATTCTATTGCACCAACCCCTGCGATTTGGAGGCTGTAATGGCGTTTTCTGCGTTGAACTTTGGTCATAATTCATCGGCGGGAATTGATTGGACTGAGAACTCAGGTGCACTGGCATCACGCGAAAGTCCAATGGAGAAGGTTGGATTCATATCATCTAAAATACTGTGCTCGATAATCGCTTCCCCGACATCCTGATCCAAATTGAGAAGATCAAATGATTCATTTTTGAATTAATCCACTGATTAATGGACTATTTGAGGATGGAAAGGTATAAATCGTATCTCCACTAGGAATCCAGCGACGAGGTTGGCCACTATTTGGAAGGCTTGGCCGTTGTGGATTGAGTTCAACTGCGGTCATTCTCTTTGGACGTGAAAATTCTGTGTTTTTTTGAGTTATGTTTGGCAGTACAGAGAGTCTTGGTCTAAATTTTGACTGTGGCGACGTATTTTCTCCAGAACTTTCTAATTCTATATCCGTAGCTTTTATGAAGCTATTTAGCAAACTTGATTGATGTGGATTGGGATTTGGAACAGGGAAGTTGTTGGAACCAAGGTTTGGTGTGATGTCGTTTGGGTCATTTGCTAATTCTGGTTGAAATTGCGAATTTACAGTGGATTTTTTCTCATTGGGGTCGATAATCACTTCCAAATCATCCGCGGTAAATATTTGATCGTTAGGGTGTTCTATCGGTGTTGATGGATTAATGGTATTCGTTTGCTGATGAAAAATAAGATTTTCGGCCGCGCTGCTGTAACCGTCATTAGAATCATTATTAAAAACTAATGAGGGAAATCATGAAGAGAAGTGGACGAGGCTCTCTTACTTTTCATTGTAATTCTGCGGGTTTTACGCCCGCTGATCTCAAGAGGATTCACCATTCCTGAATACCTTTAGATTAAAAGTAACCCAAACAATCTTAACATAATGTTGGATGAAGGAAATTGAATATGTTGACACATCCTCGTGCTTAGATAATTTTCTTCAAGGCGACATCGTCAATCTAATAATTATGGCGCATGGCTGCTCAATACAAATTGTGTGACTTTAGAAAAGCAATTCTTAAGTACTATGGAAAAGCTACAATGAAAAGATCTAATCATAGATGAATATACTTTATATTCGGCTACTCAGCATCACAAAATCGGCTTCAGTTTTACGGTACCTCTCTTCATTTAAAGATTGAAAGAATTTGTCCAACTTTCAAATATCAATGAGCTGAAATATCAATTGAGCCACATATTTCATTGATATTCATAAGACTACTTATCTATCTGTTTCTCACAAACAATTTAATCTTTCTTTATGATTTTGGAATTAGCCACCATCCGCGCTGGATTTCAGCAAATCTCGATCTCAATTTCCCTTAACTTAACACAGAATCCAATCGTCTCATGCATCTTCTTTACATCACTGTCTTAATTTCTGACAGAGATAAAGCTCATTTTCTCCAAACAAGCATTTTTTCGTCTTCTCTCAATTCACACTACTCGACTGCCATTTTAGTGATTTTGCCAATTTATTTATAATAGCTCTTCTAAATAAGTAAATTTGTCTGGGAAAAATGGTGGTAAGCTCTTCATTCACAGGCTCAAGCCATTTCTCACTCACTTCGTTTCTTTCAGGACACCGCTACAAAAGAAACCGAGCAAATAAAAGCTTTTCCAGTTGCTGATCCTAAGCTCTCAGTCAAATTACACGACCTCTTGCAACAAGCAATGTTTTACAAACAGGTAAATAACGGTCTTTGGGTATTCAAATTGTGAAGTTGAAAAAAGGAGCAAATGAAGTGATCAAATGCTTGACTAGGAGTCAAAGCGAATTGGTTATTCTCGCTGCTGACACTAATCCTCTTGAAATAGTTATGAGTATCCCAAAACTCTGCGAGGAAAAGGTAACCTATCGTCTAGATGACACAACTAATCTTCTTTAGAACGTACCTTACTGCTACGTGCCAAGTCAAGCAGCACTTGGTAGAGCTTGCGGCGTCAAGAGGTAATAATCCAATAATTCATGCTATTTTACTCATTGTTTCTGGTATAGACCTGTGATCGCGGCTACTATTGTAACTAACGAGGGCTCGCAGCTGAACTCGCAAATACTCGAGATGAAAGACACGATCGAGCAATTGTTTATTTGATTCTTTTATTGTTGTTTAGAACTATTTTACTCGATGCGTATATAGATAGAATGGATGTTTTCTAACCCCTCCATTTGATGTTCAATGAAAATCTCGAATTATCTCTGAATCCATTTATGTTGATGAATATATCGAATCGAGAATGATCGTAGAAAAAGAGTTTCAAAAAGAAATTAGCTGTACGGCTCTCGAGTTAGGTTCAGCTAATATTTGTAGGAAGGCTTATAAATCAGAAGAATAAGGAATAAAATACTAGGGCAGTTAGAGAGAGATAAGTTGAATTGCTCAACGATTTTCTGAATAGAATTAATCCCATTGGCCTGTTAACCTAATTATATCACTTAAAATGACGACTATTGCAATTAGGCTCAAAAGATTCGTCCAACAAGAAAAAGAAAAATGGAATAAGCTTCCACTGCGCACCAAAACGAAAGTATATGCTGGCCTGGTCGGTCTCGCCCTCGCAAACCTTTTATTCACGCTCTTTTGTCTTTATACGCTCATAAGTGTGGCTGTTTTCCTCGCAGCTGCAGCTTTGTTCATAAAGCTCCGCGTTGATGCGCTCCTTGATCGCGGAATCATGAGCTTGTTCTCGAAAAAGACTCAAAAGGTGCTTCTAGAGCGCTCTATTTTTGATTTCCTTTGCGATACATGGTTCATGCCGAAGATCAGCCTTTACTTAAAAGCGATCCTTCGTCCATTCTTCGTGGCCATTGAACCTGAAGACGCGGTTCATCAGTTCGAGGACCTTCCAGAGGCAGGTCAAAAGCTTTTCTTGCAAAAGGTACTGAATTTTATGGTTGTTCTCTTTTAATGGGTTTTTCGTTGAAAAGGGTATTGTAAATCTTCTGCCGAAGAAAGTCAAGAATGCCATGCTTCCAAAGGCTTTGAGGAACGTGAATTCAGAGGATGATCACGATGAAAATGACCACGAGAATAATGAAGACGACGATTCGACAGAGTCCCGTCAATCCCATACCAATGAGCCAGTTGTTTTTTCTCATTCATTAGAACATGGTGCATCAAAGACTTCGTTGGAAGGCGATAAACTTAAAGACAACGAGATAATTAGCTCGAAGGATAAGGCGTCAATCATCTCTACAGACGATGAACCTAGAAATCTCATCCGAAATACCATCGCTGAAGCAAAGCACTGGATCTCTCTTGAGCATGACTCTGATCGTAAACCAACGAAGCCGAAGAAGAAAGGTGCTGATTTCAAATTACCAAAAAAACTTGAAAAATCCTATATCTTTGACCCTGTTGATGGCACTGGTTACCGATCTGAAGTGATTAGTTCGAATAAGATGTCACCACCGTTAAAGAAGCATGCCGCTACACCCACTGAAGTTCAAAAATGGGATAAACTTGATACTTTCCTCAAGCTACGCCAAGAAAAGCTGAAGCAAGGAAATAAAACAGCCCGAAAACCAGCTCCTATGGTAAGTTTTCAGCACTTTTGTTTAATAGCAATTTGCTATTCTCTATAGAAAGGACCACTTGCAGTGATTCATAATTTGAAGAACTTCCTTCATCTCAGCAAGCAAGGATTCTTGCATCATATCGATGAGAAAAAGCTCCTTAAAGTTTTCATTCTGTCGTCAATCGGACTCCTCACTCAATTTACTCTCTCTAAAAAGTAAGCTTTTCGCTCTTTCCTTCTCATCTCATACTTTTGTAGGACAAGAGCTTGGCTCTACCACACATTCCATCTCCTGGCTTATGTCGCAGGAATCTTACTCTCTTCTGGTATAATTTTCTAATAAATCAATAGCATCACGACGTGTTATAGGCTCTTTGGCATTGTATATCCTGAAATTAAAGAAGAAAGCTCAACAGAATCAACAATCATTAGAAAATCCCGAGAACCAAGCTCACCATTCTGAGGGACGAGTGCTCAGTGACTAAACTACTTTTATTATTATGCCCCTTATGGTGTACTGCATGCATTTTATCGATAAGACAAGCAAAATCGTGTGTAAGATGATTTGTATAGTATCAGACGAATCGAATTTTGCTCTTTAATATTTCGAATCAAAGAAATATAAATGTTTAATACCGCTAATGTTACAACAATCAAGATAAAAAACTTATTAGAAAGCTATCTAACCAATGAGGTTCTCGATTATATACGCTGTCATAAGCTCGGCATCATCACCACAGATTTCAAAAGCCAATTTCGCATACTCCAATGGGAATCCTGACTCCGCGACCTACACGTTGAGAGAATTAGCAATTTATATCAGGAGAAAGGAGCAATACTTGCTTCACACTTGCAGGAAGCAATTCCATTTCACTCATTTGTAACGCGTGGAGCAATTCAGGGTCTTCGTCAGGTATGTCCTTTGTGGAAGCTTGTATTGTCGAATTAATCATCGCCGCATCGATAGCTTCTTTCTCATTCTGTTGCAGTGAAGCTTGGATCGCCTGCTCTGTCAATGCATCAAACCCAGTCTGCTGCTCAAACAATGCCAATGATTCTTCCATCGCGAGCTCAATTTCTTGTCCTCCCATCGTGTCGAATTTGATTCTTGCGGCTTGCACCTCATTCAGGAGACTATCGTCAATTTTCCCGACTCCTCCATTCTCTTTTATTTCTTTCAATTTCTCCGCTCTGAGAGTCGCGTTTTTGATTGCAGCTTGCTCGACGAGCTAATTTATGAATTATATATATTGCCATGAAGTGTCTAGCTTACTCCAATGTAGGTTGATAATAGCCCTTCCTTTTCCTTTCCCAATGGCTTCACGGAGCAGTAGTGCGATCTACCATGATATGAGATTCTAATAGGTGTATTGGTCGTTCCAGCCGATTCATGGAAAGTTCTGATGGGAGTTGACGAATAAGCATAGATTTCGATGGCTCTGCCGTAAATCTCTGAGAGTGCTTGAATTTCGACGTCGTCTCCCCAGCTGCCGTTCTCTGACTTAATAGCGATGTACTCGTCGAAGTTTTCGTCTCCTCCGACAATGTAGTTTTTGAAAAACTCTCTTTCGAGTGACTAAAGTATTCATGTTAAGGACCTGGTATGGCTAAGGAGTTTATTACGATGTATTCCATGCACCATTTGCGAATTTTCTTGTGATATTCGGTAGTACCGTAAAGCTGATGCGAGAAAGACCTAAACAAACAATTTCCATCGCCCTCAACGCCGACGATAACGAATTGTCTATCTTTATAAAGCATTTTCGAAAATTTGTTCTTTTTGAGCGAAAAATAAACGACAAGTGAACCAAATGTCTTACATCGTCCATAAGATGAGCGTTTTTGACGACTCTTGTGATTCTACCTCCATATTTTCTGAATTTTGCCGCTCCAAATGCCTTTGAGTGTGCGCCTACTTCAGCAATGCGGTCTAAAGCAATCAGGAACTTTAAAAATGAGTTTTATGTCTGAGTTTACCAGAGTCATTTGGTAGCCACTCATCAAATTTCACTGAGTATCCGTAGTAATGAATCTTAATTCTATTCTTTTCGACCTATATTCATGTTAAGGACCTGGTATGGCTAAGGAGTTTATTACGATGTATTCCATGCACCATTTGCGAATTTTCTTGTG
>ENA-UOTZ01002107-UOTZ01002107.1-compost-metagenome-genome-assembly--contig:-NODE-2107-length-11240-cov-13.488130_pt1 | contig 11240 bp, 9 predicted proteins | sample MGYA00238144_ERZ746983 | MGnify/ENA primary metagenome ERZ746983 (study PRJEB28759, sample SAMN06268863) | compost metagenome | isolation source: single cell | place: USA: California, Emeryville, Joint...
TTTGTGAGTTCTTCGCCAGTTGTCGTGCTCCAGAGCTTAATGCCACCGAGGCTGTGGATCGTGGCGAAAATTTCATCGTTCACGCTTCTGACTTTGACAATAGGATTGTCGTGTGAAGGAGCACCAACCAATTTCGTCAGGAGCTTCTCCTTGAAGTTCAAGTAAGCAATACCACCGTCCATCAAGCCGGCAAGTCCTTCAGTAGACTCATCGTCAAGGGTCAAGGTTGTTACTGGGCACTCCAGTTTGAAGACTGCTTCTGGAGCGTTCTCATCCTTTATTTTAACACGCTTGATATTGTAGTCCCAGTGATAGATCTTAGCGTCGATTGAAGTAATGAGCGCCTTACGGGTGAGGTTATTAGCGAAGATTTGAATGATTTCCTGATTGGTCAACTGGAAGCGACTGTCAACTTCGAAAGTGTTGAGATCCACCATGATAAGTTCTCCATCCGTTGTACCACAGAATGCGTAGATACGCTTATCCTTCTCAACGAGATCGACAGCGGAGATCTCGATGCTAATTCCTTTCTTTGGCTTGACAAAGATATCCGAGTGGATGAGTTCGTTGTCTCGTCTAAGGCTCCATAGGATCACTTGATCTCCACCAGCTGTAACGAACTCCAATTGGAATTCAGCGCTTGTTTTTTCTTTAATTTTCAGTCCGTTAATTTTGTTCACCGTGTATGAAGTCGAGAGAAGATTTCCATTCACGTAATCCCAGACAGCGACGGTGCTCTCTTTGAAATTCGAGACTGAGACTAAGTAGTTTCCGACTTCAGAGAATTGCATGGCTTGAATTCCTTTCACGTGGAATTTAAGGGTCTTTGTGACCTTGAACGAGTAGCAATCGATGATGTAGATGTTTGCTTGGATATTAGAGTCGAAGCAGGCAGCACTGACGGCCATAGTGTCTCCGTTCGGTGACAATGCAATTGTAGAGAGATAGTCATTGAATAAAATCACCTTCTGTTTTCTTTCGCTTTGGAGTTGCTCCACAACGACCTATGGGAAAGGGAAGGTAGGTAATTGATTAATTGCCATTCGTTTAGAAATTACATAGTTTTCAACGATGTAGGCAAACCAGCCTCCTGCTGGGTGCCACACCAAATTGGAGTGGGCGTCATTTTCAAAGCCAACAATGTATTCCAGCTGAAGATTGCTCTTTCTCCTACATCATAAACAAGTTAATTGACAGTAATGCAAGGATAGTTATTTACGAATTGATAGCTTTCATCTTCTTCTCGACCTCTCTCGAGTCAGCCTCCAGCGCATAATGCGAGAAAGGAAGCTTATTAGTTTCACGTACGGCTGTCTTAATATACTTGTAAGTTTCAGGAGCCTTCGTTAAGTCAGATTTCTTTTGAGGAGGACTTCGTTGTGTTTGAGGAAGCACTCTAAACTTCATGTTCTTTCTCAGAATAGGCGGTTTGAAGACTGTAAGCTGCTTCTTTTTGCCCGAGGCGCCGGCTTCTCCCTCAGCTTGATCTTGCTCTGAGAAGGTCAAATGTCCTTCCTCGGCCAGTTCAGCTTGTCTGGCCTCTTCTCTCTCACGCAACATCTCGATTGATCTCTGCAAGAAGTCTTTCTTGACGTGATGTCTTATAGGAATGATGCTGGAGAAAGAGCCCTGCGAGCCGAAATCTTCCTTCTCTCCTTCGGTCTCTCCTGCAAAGAACCAGACGTAAACTCCTTCCTCTCCAGCACCTGAGAACAGAATACTATTGTCGGTAGAGAAAGTCACAGATCCTAAAGCCTGGATATGTCCTGGAGTCACGTATCCGTAGTTTGGTTCACCAGGCGCTGACTTTAAATCCCAAACTCTGATCACTCCATCAACTCCTCCTGTTGCAACGTATTGGTTTTGGCTTGTGACGTTGAGGCAGGTCAGGTCGTGCTTAGGGACAGGAGCGATCTCTTTTAACAGAGCAACGTCGTTATTCTTAACTCCGTAAACTTTGATCTTGCCGTCAGAAGTGCCAATGAACAGTTCATGGTCATCCTGTGAGAATTCTAAGGTTTTAGCGTATCCATTCTTCAGTTGAAGCTTGCATCTTTTGGTGAAATTTGACAAATCCCAGAAGTTGAGATTAGTTCCATATGAACCAACTGTCACGAGTGTCTTTCCATCGTTAGTAAAGGCAGCGAGAATAGTCTCGGGCTCGATTTCAGGTTCGAATACCTTGACAGGCTGAAGATTTCTCTCAATGTCATAAAGGTTGTAGTTTGAAAGAGCGTCACCGGACACCAAGTATTTTCCATCAGCGCTGTAGCTGATTGTCTTGATGGCTGTGTTGTGGTATTTCACCTCTTCACTAATGCAAGTCCTATTGTAATATCGGAATCAGAAAAAAAATGTTGTAATGAGGTGTTTACTTATCAATATCGAAAATACGGAGAATTCCGGAACGGAAACCAGCTGCAAAGAATGATTCAGTCGGATGAGCTGTAATTGTAAGGCAAGGATCTTCCTTCGAGTAGGTGAACTCGTAGACTTGCTCTAATTTCTTTGGATCCCAGATTCTGATCGTGAGATCTTCGCTGAGAGTAATCAAATTGCCTGTTGGGTGATGGTTGACGATCTGTAAGATTTTCTGAGTATGAGATCGCATGATCGTTTTGTAGCTCTGACTGCTCAGGTCGAGGATACCAAGTCCTCCTGAGGAGATACCGCAAGCCACTCGCAATGAGTCTTGGGATATGCCTAGAGAGATCACAACGCCTTCGTGCTTTGCTTCCAAGAAATATTCTTTAAAGTCCAATGGCCAGACTCTAAGGTATTGATCTTCACTGCCGGTCACGCAGAAACCAGCACTAACAGCTATCGAGCAGATCGATTTATCATGGATCTTGAAGATACCTTCAAGCTCGCGAGTGTAGTAGTTGACTTGGAAGAGGAGACCTTCTCGCGAACCAACAAAAACTCTCTTTGAGGTGTCGTTCTGAAGCGCAGTTGTTGGGTTTTCTGTGGCAAACTCGTACTCGAGGACGGTGAAAACAGTATCACGAGCATGGTGATTGAGGACCACAGCGCCTCCGGCAAGATGGTCGCCTTTAATACGCCAAAATCTAATGTTCTCGCGACCGCAGGAGACTAATTTATCAGCTTCCAGTGGAGAGAATTTGCAGCTGATAATATTGAATTCAGAGACTTGCTTCGCGACCAACTCGGGCTTTCTACCAAAGCTAATATTCTCAATATTCCAAATCGTAATGACCTCTCGCTTATGATTGTCGGTACCAACAACGCAGAGAAGCTTTTTATTATGAGAGAACGAGAGACATGTGATGGATTTGAAAGGATACAAGATCGTTCCTATTGGCTTTCCGCTTTCGAAGTCCCAGACTTTCACATAGGCGAGATTGTCTTCTTGAGCTGTGGCGATCCAGGAGCCATCTTTCGACAGATCCAAGGCGCAGATGGCTGAGTCATGGCCGGTGAAGAATCGCTGACTTCCTTGGTCCACATCGGTTGCTACGAGAATAGAGCCTGCGGCGAAGAGAATCTCGTAGTTCGAGCTTTCATGTTGGGTCCATCTGATGTCAGGACACCTTCTTCCAGAGAATGAGAAGCAATGTGCGAGGTTCAACAGAGATTTGTGCTTTTGTTCAACTAGATGCATTCAATTAGCTTTAGATTAAAGGAAAAAGTGATGGATATTACCAAAAGTGTTTGTAAATTCAGCTGTGTTCTTCAACCAAGGGATCGTTTGGAACTTATCCCCTTTGGTGGATTTTTTCTCGGAGTCAACGAACTCTCGAGGGATATTCTCCTGAGGCTCGTTCTCTTTGTTCTCCTCTCGAGTAACGCGTCGTGGTTGCGGTGAGCCTGATCTTTCTACTTTTTTCTGTGGAGCTTCTTTGTCTTTGGAAGCCTTGATTTCTTTCTCGGCCAATTTGAATTGGCTTTCATCAACTGGTGGGAAATAAAGGAATTGATAGGCCTCAGTCCACTTGCCGTCCTTTGGTTGCTTGAAGTCCATTTCTCTTGGTAAGTTCTATAACATGTAAAATTTAGAGATCGTTATCGACAATCCAAAACTACCTTCCAATGATATAGGTTATCTGAGGTATAAATGCCTCTCACCAAGACATTCGAGCAGATCGTGATCGACTTGAGAATGTGGATCTTGGTAAAATCTCTCACCGAGTTTGGAGGAAACAGTCCATAGTTCTTCAAGTGATGTTCAATATCGATACACAATATCGTCCATCTGCCAGCATTTTCATTAGAGTACGGGATATGAAGAGTTCCAGATGACGTTGTCTACCATTTCAAAAGAAAAATCGTTAACAATGGCTAAAGTATGAAGGAGTTTACCTTGTACTCATCGTACATATTGCTGATTGTGAATCTTACTGGATTTCTCTCGATTATGTAGAAATCCAAATGAATCAAGAACAATTGCTTGCCTTGGGTGCATAATTCAACATAGATCTAGTTGTTGTTATGAGGACTCTAAGGAAGGGATGAGAAAACTTACATATCGTCCGTTAGCGCCGAGGCATTTAATCTGGGACTTGCTGTGAGGGATCGTGACGTAGTTCGTTGCTGGAACTTTGCCGGTAACTCGGAATACTTTTCTTCCGATGTAGTTATCCTGTAAGCCTTCTACGTTGCCTCTGGATTCGTGGTTTTGCTTGTTGAAGACATCGTAGGTCTTGAAGATGTCTACAAAAGGCGCTTGCCATTCTAGGATGAAGGGTTTGTTCATGATGTTCTTCTGAAGTTATTCTTTTGAATAAGTTAGTTTGAAGATTTTAAATTTGATGATTAGGATTTATATGAATTGAACTAGCTAAACTTAAAATTCAAATTTTTCTAACGAAATTTTGCCTGCTATTTAATCGGCAAAAGTTTCATAATAAACTTTTTGAAATCGAAAAGCAATGAACCCCATGTTAAGATTGCTATGAGCTTCTTCTTGCCATTCAGGCTTCAAAATTGCTATGCTAGCATAGACTTAAGCAGATTACAAAATCTTAGTGAGGATTAATTTTAAGTGTCATCAGCATGCTGAGGATCACTTGATCCCTTCTTATAATGCTATTTTCAGCCTTACATACTCCTTCTGCTCAAGGAGACAGGTAACAAGGAGGTGCGAAATTCTAATAAAGTGGTTGATGTTTGAATAATATTCTATCCAACAATTCATTGAATTATATAATTAAAGAAAAGATAACTTAAGTCTTAGGTGACCATAATACACCACATGAAGTTACAGAAAGTTGATATCTTATATTCTTTTTATATTATTCATGAACCCAATGTAAATATATAGACTTTGACCTGTATCGGATTAGTATATTCTCTATCTCCTTGTAACTAGGATTCAAATTTTTAACATTCATTCGAAAATACGACCGACTGAGACATCAGAGATAAGAAAAATGTAGTTAAGGTTTTCGAAGCAAGTCTCGAAAATAAACTTACTTTGTTTTTATTTCGAATCGATAAAAAATCTGAGTGCGTCCTATTGGAATGGAGACTAATCCTAAGGTTGCACACTACAAAAATTGGAAAGGGAATCAAAAGTTTTATTGCAATGGGTAGCACTTTTTTCAGATAAAGAAAAATGACTCTCTTCCTTAGTAAAATAATGATTGGACACAATAAAGGAGGGAAAATGAGTGTGGTCTGGGCGTTTATGTTGCTTATTGGAGCTACAGGTTTCAACCTTCAAGCTATTAATGTCCTAACCTGGAACTTGTGAAGCAATATTTTGTGTGTTTATAGGAGCGTTCCTTTGGGTCACCTATACCATTGCTTTCGTTATTATCGGTAAGCAACCAAATGTATCTTAAACTCACCACATCGTTTAAGACATTGTTTTTGCAGCGATAGCATTTTATCATCTGTTGGTTTGCTGTTTGACAGATCCAGGAGCAATCCCTCATGGAAATCTCGAAGATCCAAGGATTGAAATTAAACAGAGACCAGAGAATAAAGAGCAAACTGATAAAAAAGTTCAATCTCAGAGTAATACCCAAGTGGACCCTGAGCAAGGCATTCAAGTGCACGAAAACATCAGTAAATAAACTTATATTTGTCATACTAAATAACAAAAAGATGTCACTGGCAGCAAGAATGCAGTAGTTCCTCAGGATATAGTCCATGAAAACCAAGAAACAGTTGAGAAAAAAGATGAGAAAAAAAGTCAACCAATGGTTAAAGTCAGCTTTAAAGAAATCAAGCCTGATTTTCATAAGTAAAGGCTGAATTTCTTTAACGAAGCTAACTCCATTATGCGACTAGTGAGAGGTATTGCCACACCTGCAAAATTATGCGACCACCGAAAGCGTCTCACTGTAACGATTGTGGTACTTGCATCCGCGGTTTTGATCAGTAAATATTTGTAATACACTTCTAAATTAGCTAATCCTTGCATTTTCTCTAAAGTCATTGCTATTTCATTGGAAACTGTGTGGGAGAAAGGAATATCAGAAACTTTGTCCTCTTTTTATTTTTCACTTCATGCAAAGGTAAACTATCTCATTTCTCAAGTATTCCCAATCGATGTTAACATGTCCAAATTCTAACAACAGCGATATATTCCATCGGTATCGCGATTGCAACGCTTGTTATTACTTTTGTTGAGCAACCCCTCGTGTGGGAAGGATTTTATAAATCATATGGCTTCCTCATCGCAGCAGGTGTCATGATTCCGGTTGGACTCTACTGTCTCAAGTAACCATAGCTGTGTGAGTTTCTGAGTAATATGATTTTAGCATCACTTCTTTGGGAAATCTCAGAGTCGTTCCAATAGGAACGGTCTTATTGCTCCTTTCCATAGATATCGGACTAGCTGGAAGAGGATTATCATTGAGTTACTATCAATATCCACTATGGTCGTTGCTGTATCTTGGCTTGGTGATTCCAGTTGGGCTGTTTTGGTAATTTTGCTTTTATGTTGCAAATCACATAAAATATCGGATCAGGGTGGTGCCTGTAACATATTCGAATTGCTCCAATGCAACTCACAGAATAACGCATAAAGAGCTAGTTGCAATATCACAAAAAGCACAAAGAGAGCACAAGATTCCAGTGTTTAAGGAGCCTCTATCTCAGAAATGTAAAAATATGAAACATTTCCTTTTTTCAAGAACACCTAAGAGTGCTGTCCAGACTTCTTGTTGTTGAAACTATCTTTACTTTGAGTTTGGAAGCAAAGCTTCGATAGTTTTTGGCATATGTGATTATTGATAGTATATATGTAATATGTTAATTTTCGACTGTGAAATGCATCGAAAAGTTCGATGTAAACCCATCATCATTTTTTACTAACTATAATAAAGTTCTGAATGAGAGATAGTTTTCATCAATAAACAAAGCAGCGCCCGGCCCTCTCAAATTTGTAAGTTTCATTCATCGTGCAGTAGTTGAGGATTATGAAATTATAAAACATATTAATAGCTAAGAAGCTTTTTCCAGCAATATATAGGTCTCTAATGCTTAAGTTAATAACAGAAGCTTTCAGAAATACTTATTCCACTCATAACGGGTCAAACCATCAATTCATTTTCACAAAATAACCTCATGAGAGTCAGTAACAATGTGATCTGGCCCTCGAGTGAAGCAAGTCCGAAAAGAGTAGCAGCAGGAAAGCTTGGATTGAAGGTATTTTTAGATCACATAACCATACATGCCCTAGAAGTTGGCAATTAATACTTTTATTTCCTTGATTCTCAATCAATTGACACAAATAAAAAAATCATTTGCTTTTTTTCATATGTCCACCATACTCTTTGAAGTAGCACACCTTATCCTTGATGTGACTCAAAAACCTTCTTCGGCTGAGACTGAGAAGAAATACCAACAGCTTTTCACTCAAATGGGAAAGTTGCCTCTCGACCAAGTCGATACCGTTTTCAAGTTTATCGCATTGCTTCTAAACTCCTCGAACCAACTCGTTTCACTTCCAACGAAATTTCGCTGCGTCTATTTCCTGAAGTTTGCTACTGCTCCTGGCACCATTACTGATTACGTCAAGCAATCACTTCCAACCCAGAAATATTTGTTGCGAACACTCCTTCGTTTTGCTCTACATAACAAGAATAAAGATTTTCCCTCTCGAGGAAAAGGGTTATTCCTGTCAACTTGGCCTAGTCAGGAAACTACAGACATCAATATTTCAAACAACTTGATCGGACTGACTTTAGAGCTGCTGAAGTATTGGGGGCAAAATCATAAGAATGACAATATCTTTGGCGAGATATACCAAGATTTAATGAATAAATATCAGCTCATATACCCAGATTATGAGGTCTACTTCCACGGGAGAGACTATACGACAGCCATTGATTGGACAAGTCCAAAAAGTTCAATTAAGAGTCTACCAATGTCTGATCTCCTTCAGAAAGACGAAGAATTTCCCTTCAATTGGAAAGGAAGTGCTGGGGAATCTGAAATCGCAGAGATGATGAAGGAGTTGGAGTCAAAATTTTTGAAAAAAATTATTAAATTGATGGAAAAAAGTAAGAAAAGGGAAAAAAGTGCGGTCGTCCGATTTCGCTCCATCATAAAGGGTCTAATCAAGCTGCAAACTGTTCTAAATTACCTCAAAAAATGCTTTTCCAGCTGCTCGATTTTGGAGGTCAGTGAAGAAATTTATAAAGTATGCACAAGAGCAAGATCTTTCAATGAAAAATTCGAGGAAATAATTAAGTTCACGTTTGAGTTTTTAAGGCAGAGTGATCAAAGAGATCAAGATTTTGAGGAATACTCAGAAAAGCTAGCTTCATTACAAATTGAAGATGTTCCAACCGCGATAAGGGGCAGTGCTATACAGCAAGAAGAGGCTTTTACACAAACCGAGAACACTTCTCCAGAAACGAAGAAAGTTCCTTTACAAATAGAAGAGATAAAGGGCAGTGCTATACAGCAAATAGAGACTTTTACACAAACCGAGAACACTTCTCTAGACATCAAGGAAACATCAATACAAACTGAAGATCTTCCTGAACAACCAGATGGAAGCTCTTTACAATCGAACGAAAATTCTAAACAAGGAGACATCAAACTTGAACTCGTCGTTCATCCTGGAAGCAATACTGGAAGCTCAGTTGCCAAGCCATTACCCGTTGAGATGCAAACCAAGCTGCGTTCTCCAAAAACATCAATTCCCAAGACATATCTACATGACCAGAGAATAAGCTGTCGAGATCGTCCAAAAACTGCTGCAACACCCACAAGCAACAAATCCGAAGTAACTATTGAAGAGGAAGTAAAATCAGGATCGTATCGCCAAGGCACGGAAGAAAGTATAGGACATCTTGAGTCTCCAAAAGAAGAAATCAGAAAAAAGCATCCTACCCTTGCGACTAGCTTGATGCTATATAACAACAAAAGAACAATAATTTACTCATTCTCAGGAAAAAATCAATGTGTTGTAAAAGATAGCAAAATCCAACCAGGTTGTCATTCATTACTCACTTATTTTTCTTTTTTTCTTCAAAAATTATTCAAGTTCTTTTCGGCTTCTCTCCTGCTCGATTCTCTGAATCCTGATACTAAGAATAATTAAATATAGTGGCAAACTGGATGTTCAAAATTCCCAAATGCGATTTCATTGGAGAGGTTGCTGGGAAAGGAAAAGAATCATATTTCCGTATCTTGAATTCTCAACTAATAATGGTTCATGAATACAAGGAATCAGCGTCTGGTAAATTTTATTTCAATGGAAGTAATGAATGCTACTAAAATTTATTATTAGGCTTTAAGGAGTATGCGGTAACTGCGGATGGCTTGAAAGTCGCGATACTTTGGAAGAATGAACTACAAATTTTCAACTCGCGGCCATCTCGTTACTTAAAAGAAAAATTCCTAATGTGTCAGGAAAAAATAATCGATGCAAAGAGCAAAAATATAAATATATTTCTTCCTCTTATTAATTTGTTAGGCATTTCATTAAATCATGATGGGTCAACAATAGCAATTTGTGATGCAAAATCCATCTGTATCTGTACTATCAAATGTTCTTTTAAAAGAATGACTACGACATACACAATCGAAGAATCCCACAAAATCCAATCATCAAAGCATGATCATTTTGTTTTAGTGAGATGGAACAAGAATCAATCTAATATTTTGGCCTATATTGCTCACTCTCAAGAAGGTGATTATCATGTTGTTAATGTAAAACAAAAAGACAGCCAATCCCCCAGAAAACTAGCTGGCTTCAATAGTAATTTTTCAGCTTCACGTATTTTGAATTGCTCTATTAAACAGGTAAAAATTCTCCGCTAATCAGATGGGCTCCTCCCAGTTTAAACTCAGATTTGATTGCTGTTTCCGATCCTGATGCAGATTCAGTCAATATCTATGATGCGCGTATAGGAGAGAAGCTGATAAAATCCATTCCATATAGTAATAACAAGCATTAATTCGACTAAACTTAATGTGAAATAGAGGGAATTGTGTCTAATATCATTTGGAGTGATACGGGTCTTTTAGGAATCAGTACATCAGAGAACCTTTCTCTGTACAAAATACAAAAAGACCAATTTGAAGAAGAAAAAGAGCTTACAGAGGACATTAGGAAAATAGTAAAAAAGGAGCAGTTAATCCCTTTCAAGTTTGAATTTTTGGATCAAGACTCATCATAAACATTTGTGAATCGATAGGAAAGACTAAATTGCTTAATAATCTACATTTGAACAATAGGCAGCAATGCCTTGATTATTTTAGTTCTTAGCTTAATTTTGAGAAAAGAGTTCTTTCAAAACCATCATCACCAATTAGGAGGTAAAAACATACAATCTAATTTCATCATTAGGATTATAAGTTGGCAATACTTGGGAACTTTATGCTCTTAGAAAGTTTCAACATCAAGTTTTTGTTTTTATAGTAGAAGTAAAATAGCAAAAGCTCCATCAAAAAAATATCTGAGATCTCAATACTGGCGCTATGGTGTTCTTAGCAAAACGAAATAAGGAGACTTCTTAGATATGGAAGTCCTACCAGAGTCTTTGAATAAGAGATTCTTTGCTCTTACGAATAATACAGAAAAGCAGCATAACAATTAGTAGGATTAGAAGTGAAATAAATGAACCAAGGCCTTAAGCAAGAAAAAGTCACCTTATCTCACTGAATTTATTATAAATATCCTGAGGTTAAGCTAGAACTAAATCATAAATATCCTGTATATTAAAATACCAATGACAGCCGATGCCATTGCGATCAGTCATCTGATCCTCAACACAATTAAAGAGCCACCTTCAAAACAGACCCCTAGCGAAAAC
>ENA-UOTZ01002108-UOTZ01002108.1-compost-metagenome-genome-assembly--contig:-NODE-2108-length-11238-cov-25.687931_pt1 | contig 11238 bp, 12 predicted proteins | sample MGYA00238144_ERZ746983 | MGnify/ENA primary metagenome ERZ746983 (study PRJEB28759, sample SAMN06268863) | compost metagenome | isolation source: single cell | place: USA: California, Emeryville, Joint...
CAAAATACTCATAAAATCTATTTGTAAGCTCAATTAGAGTTATTGCTGCATAATTTTGTATTTTTAGTTTTTTCTAAATCTCTTGTAATAAATAAGCATCACTGATTAATCGATGGCATTTGGCACATCGTTAATTTCACCTCTCTTATTAGCAAAGCTATAATTTTGCTTAGATTTCGATTCTGTAGAACGTTTTTCAGGAGCATTGCCATGAAGACTATTCATTTAATCTGGGTTTGAGGGATTTTTATACCTTTCTTCAGATTTACAGTTGAAAACAGCGAAAACGGCGAGACTAGTATTAGTTGTGAAATGATAAACGCTGCTTTGTATGAAAGGTTTGACCCTCATATGCAAGAATATGAATAATTAAAATCCGATTTCATTGATTTGAATTAATGTAGCTGGATTTCTGAGCAATATAGAGATCGGTTCGATCAAAGGTCCTCAAATCTTTCCTGACATTTAACCATATTTAAAAGGTAGAAAGCTGGATGCTCGAGAATTCCTTTCCAGTCTATGCGATCTGCTTCTTCGAGAGCTAGCATACTCAGAATTAAGTCTTTTGATTCTTCTGTGATGTCGCAATGTGGAGGAAAAGTAGGTTTAGGATTCGCTTTGATTTCTTCCACCAACACATAGACAGCTGTTTCTTTCCATGGTTTGTATCCAAATAGCATCTCATAAAATACTATTCCTGCAGACCACACATCTGCTTTGCTCGAATAGGCTTTTCCGATCATGATTTGAATTGATGAATAACCGAATGTACCATATTTATATGTTAACTCTGCAGTTTTTGTATCGTCTTCCACAAATCGAGAAATTCCAAAATCACAAATTTTAATTTTCCCGTCGTGAAGCAGAATATTTGCTGGTTTAATATCCCTATGCACCAGCTCCAGCTCCTTAAGTACAGCTGAGCTATCTTCGTTATCTTGCTTTTGAAGAACGCCATTGTCCAATGATTCTTGAATCTCTTTAAATGCCAACGCAATTTGCATAAGATAGTCCAATGCTCTAATTTCACTGAGTGTTTTCTCTCTCTCGAGGAGATCCATCAATGTTCCACCGTTACATAATGAAGTAATAATATAAATTTTTTCATAGTCGAAGTCTGAGTCATAATATTCGATAATATGATCTCCTCGAACCGCTTGAAGGATGGTTATTTCTCTTTGGAGGGTTTTACATGCCTCAACCGTGGGTTTAGACAGGACCTTTATCGCTACTTTGTTGGTAGGGTCATCTTTCTTCCATCCAAAATAAACTCGTCCAAACCCACCTTTACCAGCAGATTTCGTCTTTTCATACTGATATCCTTTGATCTCTTTGATTTGACTGGGTTTTTCGGAAGCTTGATTCATCATTGGGACAGAAAAGATTAGGAATGTCTAACTTATGAGAATTAATTTTTTATCGTACTAATAGATCAAGAAAGTAAGTTTTGTCTAGGGTTGTGCCAACAAAAGTAATTTGAAAATCAGGAAAACTTCTTTGATTCAGATCACCCTTTATCATTGCTGGCATTAAAATCAGCTTTCGAGTTCAACAACAATAATAGCTCCTCTCTCGTGTAGAGAACACATAAACTTCATCCAAGCCAGATAAGTCAAAAAAAAACTTGTTTTAATATCTGCTACGACCCTCTTTAGGCCTGCTTTGTGATCAAAGCGCTTTCAAACAAGGATTTGGGATTTGCATAAATTTTCAGTGAGAGACCAGAGATGTGATTGTTTTTAAGCATTCGATATGTTAGTTCCTCATCCTGCCCATAGTACTGTGTTTTACTAAGACTATTATGGAGTGGAAAACTTTACTCTCACAAACTCTCAAAGATCTGCGTTAAATTAATTTGGTTTTGGTAATTTTTCAAGTTATTACAACAAAATTTCTACTAATTCTCCATAACTGCTATTCCAAATAGAGAATAGCACTTGTATCTCTGCGACGAATGTTCAAGAGTCTTATATATTCAAGGGATATGTTCGAAAATTTTGAATTCCAAACGCATTTTGAGTTGAAGGCATAAAAAATATTGTGAAATTAAAAAAGAACTTATACAAATAAAGTCAAAGATAGAAACACCTGCACCTTTATGAACGCCTTCACGTTAAAGAAACTCATCGAATACAGCTATTTGACTGTCGCGGTAATGCAACCTCGTTCAAAACCCAGATCCTATTCATTTTTATAGTGGTTCTCAGCGATCGCCTGCTTAGTTCGTACCGATTACAACTTTACCGTTGCTCTCTTCGGGTATTACTACTGGGTCACTCGCCAAAACGATGAAAAACTCAAGCCTGTAACCGCGCATTGCTAATCTCTAATTAACTCCCTTCTTACTATGCTTAGTTATTGTATCTCACTGGCTTTATGGTCGTTATTGATCTGATTTGGCTGGTAACGACTGGTAACAATTGGGTTGCACATTCAAAATACTACCATGACTGGGAAAAAAACAGATCAATCAGAACCGCTGCAATTGTGTTCTCCGTCTTCAATCTCCTCATCAAAGTACGCATCATATCAAATCCTCATCAAATTTAACAAACTTATTTGCAGGTCGGACAAGCAGGACTTTTATATATGGCAAGTAAGGGACAAGCAAGAGGAGGAGGTAAATTTGCAATATCTGATGCATTCGTCTTACATTTTTTATAAATTAAATTGTTAGAGGGAGAAGCTCTTATTCCTGGAAAGCAACAAGGTGGAAAATACCAAGGATCCAGTGGCAACGTCATGGGTCGTGCCAATTTTTAGTCAGTCATTTTTCGGCTTTATGAATAGCATTCCCGTCACAAATTAACATATATACATGCATGCGTGCTCTCAGCATTATAAAAAGACCACTTGCTTCATTACAATTTGGAATTGTAGCGTATAAAATTCAGTGTAATAGCGGCAGAAGCAATTCTTAGGGGATTGTTAGAGAGTATCTTCTATGCATTTATTTGAGTCTGCCAAAGAGCAATAAAGCTATAATAAAATAAGTCGAAATATTCTACCAGGATACAAAATATGGATAATTCTAAGCTAAAGAAGTGCTTTGGGTTGGCAGCGACGAACGTAACCAATCTGTACCAAACAAGCATAAAATTTCAAGAGGAAGCTTATAAAAAAGGGAAAATCGATGCATTCAACGAAATTATTTCATTTTGTGTTGAAAATTCGAAAGGAAACATCAAAAATGTTAACCAGAAGACTTTAGTGGAGTATTTACAGCAGAAACTCGCTGAAGTTGACAGCAAAAATGAAGAAACTATGATCCAGGACTCAAAGCCAGCGACTTCTCAAAATATTTCGAATCTGGGAAGCAACAGTGTAGGAATCTCTACAAATTTTTCAAATACCACAGTTCCTACTAATACTATGTTAATCGAAGGGTCAGAGAGCGGTGGTTTGAGCTCAAATAGATTTGGGAATATGAACCTCGAATCTCAAATGTATAATAATCAGTCTGGCGGAGTCGGAGGAGGAGAGAGGACCCAGCAGTTCGAACTCAGCCCAGGTTTTTTACAAAACATTCCCTTGCAAAGCAATCAAAACGCAGGTTATGGTGCTACAAACGCATCAAAGTCACAATGGGAAAAATGGAAATAATAGAAATCTGCTAATTTTTTTGAGCTTGTCTATTTTTTAACTCGCTTATGTATCTGAAAGCTGCTCAGCTAAGAAGCGGAATGCTTTGTAGTTTGATATTATGGAGAACATTTAATATAAGTTGAGTTGATTCCCTTTTTTCTATTTATTTTCTGCCATTGAATCTATCTCGCTTCTGAAAATTAGTTTCTTATTAGGTTTTCGATTGAGATAGAATCATAGCTTCTAAACAACTCCTGAAAAAAGCAGATTATTTGAGAGCATGCAAAAGAACTTCCATTTGAAGATTTTTCTTAATAAATATTTATTTCAATTTTTGCTAAAAGGTTTTTAATATCTTTGCTTACTGATGAACAAAAAGGGAAAGAAAGGCCAGAATACCGCAGCCAACCAAACCGCGCTTGCAGAAAAACTAAAAGTATATCGCAGCTTCCTTTCAACCCTCTAACACAATGCCCCAGGATCAAGGAAATCAGTCTTTTAGCAACGGAAACTTTCAAAAAGCCATCGAATTATACACTCAGGCCATCGAATTAGAGAAAAACGCGATTTATTATGCCAACCGCTCATTCGCTTACTTCGAGCTCAATCAATTCAAAGATTCCTTAGAAGATGCTGAGATTGCCATCAACATCAACAAAGATTATGCGAAAGTAGCTCATATTAGAATCCATCATACCGATAATATTCATGTTTAGGGTTATCTCAGAAAGGCATATGCACTCAGAGAACTCGGCAAAATCGGAGTAAAATTCACCTCTTTGACCAATTGTTTAAACAGTCTCCAGGAAGCGCTTGAGGCGGCGAAAAAGGGATGCGAAGTCTCTAATCAGAACGAAGTGTTTGTCAAGCTGTACGAAGAGATCGAGAAGGAGTACCAAGATGTAAATGAATTAATTATATTCAATATACTAACCCCAGTTCTAGGAAAACAAATTCCCTTCAGGTAATCAGACAAAAGTGCCGCCGAAATATAAACCTATTGTGATTTGTAGATGACCCAGAAATGATAAAGATCAGAGAGCTATGTGATTGGTTGGCAGCCGGAGGCGCTATTTTCGATAAACTCAAAATTAAATATTACGCAAAGAACTACAGAGGTGTCCACTCGGCGCAGAAAATAAAAGTTTGGTTTCACTACAATAGCAGTTTCTCACGTTCTTCTTTAGTCAAATGAACTGATTCTATATATCCCAAAGACGCATCTTATTACTCTCGAGATGGCACGCCAGACTCCTGTGGGAAAGAAAATGATGGCAGCGAATCTTTCTTTGCTTTCGCCAAAACACAGCTACCTTTCCACGTTTTTACTTGACGAGAAATTTAAAGAAAAATCGTGGTGGGCGCCTTACCTCAAGATGCTCCCAAGTGATTTCGATTCGATGCCGATATTCTTCCCTGAAGAGGATCTCGCGTGGCTGGAGGGATCGCCATTTCTAGGTATTATTTGTGCGATGCGTAGCTTAATCAAAAGATCAGGTGCGCGAGAAGAAGTCGGATATTAACAAGGACTATGAGGCCATTTGTAAGGTTGCTCCTGAATTTGGCCGATATAGTTTCTGGGAATTCTGCTGGGCTCGCATGAACGCATGCAGTCGTATCTTCGGAATTAACATTGATGGCGTCAAGACTGATGCATTCGTTCCTTTGGCAGGTTCCAAGCACCAATTATTTCGATTGAAAGCTAAATTTCTGCACTTCAAATCAGATATGTTGAATCACCGAAGACCAAAACAGACAGCTTGGTCGTACTCCGATGAAAAAAAAGGCTTTATTATTGAGTCGCTGGAGGATATTGAGCGTGGAGGACATGTCTATGACAGCTACGGCAAAAAGTGCAATTCTCGCTTCTTGCTCAATTACGGATTTATCGTCTTGGATAATGATGGTAATGAGGTCGCTGTCAAGGTGAACTTTAAGAGCGATGATCCTTGCATCAAAACCAAAACGACTCTGCTGAAAGAGACTCCGCAATCAAGAACTTTCAGAGTTATGGCAAGCATTGAGGAAGAAAACACCATCGAGTTTTTGAATTTCCTCAGATTTGTCAATATCCGTGATAATCAGACAGTTCTTGAAGTGATGGTAATGTCGTATTGTCCTCACCAGGCTCCTAATGTTTGTGGTTGTGTTCCTAGAGCATCTATGAGAACTCAAGGCAGAGTGAGAAAGATAGAGAAGAGGGATATAAGCCACAAAAAACTCCTCCACTGAGCATTGAGATCGAGAAAAAGGCTCTCGAAGACTGTAAAGCTATATGCGAAGAGCAACTGAAGCGATATCCAACTACACTGGAGGTAAATCCTAAGCTTTGGAAAGCCAAATATTAATTGTATTTCAACTTCTGCGCTTTTAGAAAGATATGGAGCTTCTGAAGTCAGCTAATCTGACAAATAACCAAAGAAATTGCGTGCTGCTTCGATCTGGAGAGAAAGAGGTAATCTAAAATGATGTTAGCATAATGGTTCAATGCAAAATCTCATAGATTCTTCACTATTTGATCAAGTTCGCTGAAACTTGCCTTCCTTTGCTTGACATGAGTACAAAGGTAATAAGTTATTGCTCTCTTTCCTCTCATAGAAATTTGGTATGAATAGGATATTCGGAAACTTTCGCTTCAAAACCCTTACATCAAATATGCCGAATACATCAACAAGGCTATCATTACTGTCGTTCAGAGGAGAGAAAATGGATTGAAGTAATCTAATCTGAATGAGGACACCCTCTATTAATGGAAGAAGCTCTAAAAGAGTTCTACGATAATAGATAGTATGGTATGAATATTAGTGGTAGAATTTTGAGGAATTGTCACAATAAATATGAAAAAAAGAAAATCTACATAATTTTATGTACTCTGCCCAACCTTCTGAGAGAGAATGGAAAACTCAAACCCTACCAATTCTCAAATTTTCAGCAGACATTAGTGAAACAGTTAGAGACTACTAATTTACCGGCCTACTCTGAAGATATTTTTTTTTTTAGATTTACCCTCTGAGCAAATAAATATATCGGCGATTAGTCAATTTATCACGCTCTATCAAAGTTGTTTCAAGCTGGACTTTCCTTCTTGAAACATAATATTGAGATCCTTTTCAAAACCACATTTCAAAGCATCGGAAATTTCATTGAAAGCAGATTTCTAAGTCGCTCAATTAAATTTATATATAATTGATATATTATCGAGAACAACTTCTCCTAAAAAAAATTTTAGAAATCACAGTATCTATCTTCTCTTCGAACGAGGATGACTTTATTTGAGGAATTCGTTAACATCTGCGTGGGTTCCCAGCATTTTCGATTCAAGATTATCAATCTTTTGTTACAAAATAATTGAATTAGATTTCAAATAAAATAGCAATCGTATGATTTACCGTTTCCTTGAGACCGACAAGCTTTTCTTGATATATTCTACTGAAAATCATGTTTTCACTTTCAGCATTGCGCTCTCCTTCAAAATCTGCATTTCTCTCTATTGGGAACCAGTCTATTTCCTCATTTTCGATTTGATTTGCCACGTAACTTTCCATTCCCGTATATTCTGTGTGGTCTTTATTCTGCACGTATGCGACATAGAACAAGTAATTCCACAGGTTGTGTTCAAACTTGATGTGGTACTCGAATCCTTTATCATTATCGGATTTCTTATCAAGTTCAGTCCTATTTCCAAGTATGTTAGAGCTTTGGTCTCCAGAATAAACTAAATTTACCTGGCAAAGCCGCAAATGAAACACCAGTTTTGCTTATCATCCTCTCGTTTCTCATCTTCTTCTCTCAACACAGCGAATGTATCAATGATAATTCCTTTAGTATACGTGATTTATAGATTATTAGAGATATTGTCTCTCTTACCTGCTATCATTTTCACAATGAGAATTCCAAGGATGAAATTGAATAGGTTATCAAATGCGAATCTTCCAGTATTGACGTTTTGGGAGGCAGGATCCGTGACTAGAATAACAGAAGCAAAGATTAAATAACTATAAACTTTCATAGATTTACTATCGATAGTTGAGTCGACGCTGCCAAGCGAGTTTAGATACCCACCAATACCACCGTCATACTAAAAATAAATTACATTGTAAGATTCTTCCGACTAAGAAGTGAATTAATCAATTACCTTGAAAGTATTATCGATGGTGTTAAAGAAGCAGAGTTTCAGTGACATGCAGGCTCCATTGAAGTCCGGAGCGAAGGAGTAAAAAGCGAAGAGCGAGAAAATGTATTCGATGATCAAGAACAGGATCAACGCCAACAAAAGCACCACTCTTGGACGCCAAATTGCTGAAATAATATGCTGGAGGAGCGGAGCTCTTCGAATGAGATCCAACAGCATTATTGCTGTGAAGAAGTTGGATATGTAGTAATATTTCCTGTTAGTGATGAACACCAGACTCAGCGTGCTGATGATGGTGAAAATCGTATAATAGAAGATGTTGAAATCAGTGAAAACGTTGAAGAGACTCGAAAGCAATTTTATGGAGCTTCTTACAACGCCACGCAAGCCTGTTGATTCGCCCTCAGAAAGGAAAGCAATTTGTGCTCTTCTCCATCGGAGCGGAGCAAGTTTCAGAAGGTAGAAGATCAGCACGAGAGCCATGATGCACGTTTGGATGATCCCGATAATCTGCATGACACGGACAATTGCTGGAAAAGTTTCTATTAGCAAAAATAAATATAACAGCAAGTTGTTACCAGGTGGGTCGCATTGGCCTCCATCATCAAGGCACCAACATTCACCGACTTCATCACTTGGCAACAGTCCCCAGAGATCGAAACGCGCAAAGGTTCGTGTATGTGTGGTACAAGTTTGCAAGTAATGGTCACTGGATGCTACAGTTTGGCTTGCGCCAGCATCAGATGAGGAGAACGAGTACAGCTTGTTCGAGACAATAATGAGCAAATTTTGAACCAGCGACTAGATTTACGTTAGAGTGATGAAACAAGAGGAAAAAACTTACAAGGACCAGCGTAAGGTGCAAGCAGCGGTGGACGTTGTTCGTGATTGACTTCAGGATCAATGTGCTTTCGAAAACAGCGGATAGCCTCTCCTCATGCTTAAGCACTTCGAGTATTTCCTCAGATTTTTCCATGAGACTCGTAACCTTAGATTTCACGCTCACGCGATTGCATTGCTTATGGAAATCGTCTTGCATTGTTTGGGTCAGGTAAGTGCAGAAGGGAAGAATGATGAAATATGTTTTATGAAGACGATCCTCACGCAGAATTTCGATATGAGCAGTATATTTATGGAAAAATAAGAATGCCTATGTTTGCAAAAAAAAGATGTTATTTGATCGAAAAGTAGCGTGAGCGGATACCTCTTGGAATATTTTTTGATTCACTGAACTGCTGATTAGCATCGAAGCTGTGTTTTTGTTACGTTGGAGCTTCAAAAGGTTGATATTCGATTCGTTCACCTTATCGCCAATGCGCTCCCAAAGAGTATAGTTTGCTGCATTGTTTTTCAAGAAATCGTTCACGAGTCGTCGGACTTCCTCAATAACAATTTTCGCGCCTTCATCTTCTTCGTTCTCGTGGCCTTCATGATCCAAATAGATCCGCAGAAGCTTGTAAGCGCTGAAACCGTTTTCGATAATCAGCTCAAGATATTTCTTGTTGCGAGTGTTGTTTGGATCTAGTGCGGCCTACATCACAATTGTAAATAATCCTTGAATTGTTTTTCATGTTGTTACTGAATTAAATGCTCGAATCGTATAATTATAGCCATAGAGCTCATTATACATCTTGTAGATATCGCAGATATTGGTGATCAGAGCGGTTATTGGAAGCGCTTTCATCATGCGTTTTAGGATTTCATCGCCCTCGCGTCTTCCTTCAAGCAAGCTTTCCAAGAGGATAAAAATCTAAGATAAATTTCAGGATCAGAAGCAGCAATGGATAATATTGTTACTTTTTGCTTGACGCGACTGATCATCCAGTTTTCGACGTACTCTGGGTTATTCTTTTGCAACTCTAGACGGATGTTCTTGGCGATATTAGGAGATATGTCTTCGAAATCTACACGAGTGAACATGAGTTTCAGCAAAGAGATTTTCATTAGAGATCATCATACACATGGTGAGCAGATCTTCTGCATTCTGCGCTGATTTGCTCTCTTTTCTGGGACGTCTACTGAAAAGCTGCTTGAATAACACTGTGAATCTCGAGCTTTTTGTAGTTGTTTGTGAACGCCCAGCTTGGCTCCCCTAATAATAAAAATATATGTGTGTGACTTAGACGACTCGAACAAGCACTTACTTGTAATATCACGCTGGCAATATCGATAAACTTGTTGTTTGCAAGGGAAGTCTGGTTCTCATAGCAAGGACCCTGAATAAACTCTATCAGAGTATCTAAACTCTGTTGTAGGATCTCGTATTTCCCTTCAGTTAGGTCTCCCAACAAGGTTTCTGTTAACTTAACCAGGAGATTGATAATATTATAGTTGGTCTTGGAGTTGGTCTGGTTTCTGAAGTATACTTGCAGCTGACTATAATGGCCTTCCGCAAACAATTGAATGAGTCTCAAGAGGATGGAGACGTTGAATCTGAATAGTTTGTTGCTGAAGTTCGTTTGCATGAGCGCCTTTTCTGCTTTCTCATATGAAGACATTTTCCTCGAGTAGTTAATCAGCTCAGCTGAAATGAGCTCGAATACCAACCGGAAGAAGTTTTCAGAACTGGAATCCGTGGTGAAGTGCATGTAAAACGCTGCCTGCATTTCCTTGTTCCCTCCATCAAGCAGCTGAGTGCAGGTGTAGATCATCACCTTCTTCACTGAGAGCGGCATGTCCTGCTTGAATAGAATCCCACAGGCCATTTTGACAGCTTGGCATTTATGCATCAGTCCTTGCACCATTTTCTTCTGCCCATCATCTTTACACAAGGCAATGAGATCTCCTAGCAGCAGGATGCTTCCTGAAAGCGACTTGCGAGTAGAATCATTGAACTGAAGGCTCTCTGAAATGTTTTGTATGTGGGTAATGATCTTTCGGATGAGCCCTTCTAAGGTAATCTTCGGCATCTTCGGGTCATCATATTCGAACTTTTCCACGTTGAGGATCGTGTGTACAAGCGCTCTTCTTTCCCGCTGAACATACTCTCTCACTTTATCACTCGCGCTCATATTCATGATGAAACTTTTCCATAGCTTCTGCTTTTTCTGGTCTTCTTTGGTATCGATGTAAGTGAAATTTCTCAGTGATAGCGTCAAGCGAGTAAACGACGTTTGTTCATTCTTGTTGCTTAGCATCTTCCCTAGAGGCGAGTCAAGATCATCAAGAGCTTCGTCTCTCTTGGGTATCTCAATTCTTGGTAACGAGATTTCGTTTGGCTGGCCCCGTTCGAGATCTTGCTCCTCAATTTGGAACACATCAATAAATTCGTCCATATGATTTGCCGAAATCTCTGGATCCTCTGTTGAGGGATTCTGGAATTTGTAATAATTCTTTTTAAACACAATCGAAAAGTCTAATAACTTTATCAGCGCTTGCTTACGATCACTTGGGTTTTCGAGGTCTGGCGATGTGAGTATCAGATTGATTTGAGACATCACAGGGAGCAAATAATCAAGAGCGTACGTGTAGTAGTTGTACAGGTAGCGGGCTTTATCTTTTTTGTCGAGCACCACTTTGAA
>ENA-UOTZ01002111-UOTZ01002111.1-compost-metagenome-genome-assembly--contig:-NODE-2111-length-11224-cov-45.928052_pt1 | contig 11224 bp, 8 predicted proteins | sample MGYA00238144_ERZ746983 | MGnify/ENA primary metagenome ERZ746983 (study PRJEB28759, sample SAMN06268863) | compost metagenome | isolation source: single cell | place: USA: California, Emeryville, Joint...
AGTTAAGAATAACCTTTTAGGACTCATTTTATCACGCGAAATAATTAGACTTTATTCCAAAAAGCACGGTTGCAACTATCCTAAGTAAGCAACAAATTCCACAACCCCAGCACTAGAGAGCAAATTTCAATGTACAAATCACAGCCAAACTCAAACAGGATCCTGGCCAAGAAGGAAGAAGAGCGAATCCAAGCGCTGCACCTTCAGAGACTCAGAGAAATCAAATCTTCACAATCAAAGACCTTGAAACTGCAGAGATCAAACAGTGAGCTCTTGCAATCTTGTGCGAAACTCCGCAACACGGATCTTAAGAAACTGGCGATGAAAAAGGTAATAGGCAGCGAAGTCGAACGAGAGAATCGCTCTCTGCTCGAGAGAATAGCGATCGTCACACGGTCTTCTCATAGAGGTAACCGCATTTGCTGTGTCTAAGGTCTCAATACCATGTATAGACATGAATCTAACTCCGATACCTGTGAAATTGAAAAGTTTGAACCAAGTGGCTCGTAAGGCAGACATCGTGAAAATCACTCAAGAAAACCAGGAAATCTACAAACGAATTCAGGCCCAGAGATCCAACTACAGCTCTAAAGACTGGGAGAAGCATAGCAAGATGATGGATTACTATTTTTCGCAGCTCTGTGAGTACCCTCCAGTATTATCCCAATCCCAAACAGCTCACGACTTCCATAAAACGAATCTTCTCGTAAGAGCTTTATTCGATCACTTCCTAACGTTCTGCTTAGAAAAGTAGATCGCAATCGTCTATGAAGAAATTTAGAGTAACTGGACGAGTTCAAGACACTCCGGACGAGAGTTGGCATGAGCGAAGTGAGAAATAAATGCTGTTAGAACTTGCTTTAATACCCATCAAATAGAATTATCAGAGACCGATGCGGCCAAGGAGAATGTATTTCCCTCGAGATCGCAATCCTCGCAGTATCAGCGAGGCCATTGGAGAGAAATTTCAGATAAAAACGAGAACAGAGGCAAGTCGTCGCAGCAGCAAACGAAAATTTTTAAGAAAAACATGCAGATCGGAAACAGCTCATACAATGTTGATATTTCATTCAGCGACATGTAAGAAGCCCAGTTATTGCTATACTAATAATTTTTGTTAGGCATTTTAATATTCTGGCTGATGATGTAGAGACACTGGACCTGAAATTCATAAAGATATCTAAGGAAGAAGGTATTTATTTCATTGATTAGTGGTTGCTAACGAAGCTGACTTTAGGCAAAAAAATGCTTGCTCATTACAACGACAGTTACGAGGCTTTGGCTAAAGACCTGTATATTGAGAATGGTCAACTCAAGCACAAATACCTTGAAACGAATAAAACTTTGGCTAAAAGCTCATCCGATGCAAATTTACAGGGCAAAAGTGCAGAGAAAGGCCTTGAAAAGAGCACTCAGAAGCTACCTCCTTTGGAGTTAGAAAAAAAGCGCAGAAGGAGCAGAATACAGCCAGAAGTGCTGAAGAAGGGGAGTCCCAGAAGGAAGGAGCTGAACAATCTAAGGAAAATAAAGAAAATAAACAGACCGACTTAAAATCCAGTTCAAGACGCTTGAGTCAGGAAAAATCTCAGTCAAAGCCTGCCACCCACAGAGAAGAAAGGGCGTCTGTCGGAGACGATGCGAGTGGTTTCAATACCGGACGCTCGGGAGAGAAAATACTTCTGGACCTCGTATTGGACCGACCTTCTGCTGCAAATTCAACAAAATCCGTTCAACAAAAGAGGATGCAACGAGGACCGACGCCTGACGAGCCACGATCTTTGGCAAACTCTGGTCTGCACGAGAAAAACAAGAAAGATGCACAAAATTCAGGCCAAAAGCGCCATTCGGTCGCTGACACGAACTTCAACTCCAGACACGTTTTGAACACAAATCATTCCAAAGACCTCTCACATTCCGCTCACTCCAAGCGTCTCTCAGCTGTAATAACTGTTACCACCGCCTTCCAGCCAAAATCAAAAAATGAAACTCATAAAGAAACCAGCAAAGACTCCTCGCCTAGAATAAACGAGGCTAAAAACGACCATGATGATAAAGCAGCAAAAGGCCAAAGTCCTAGCAACGAAAAGCCTGATGAGACAGAAAAAAACGAAAAAATTGCGGCAGTCGAAGGGGATAATGCTGCTAATAACAAAGAAGATACTAAAAATAGAGAAGATGCTAATAATGGCGAGGAAAACTCGGTCCATAACTAAGTCTCTTTGATTAATTCAACGTGATTTCTTCATGTTATCTGTACAACCTCTGTCTCACTTCATCATTTGTAACTTTTCATTGAGTTTCCTCAGCAATCAAAATTTAGCTCAGTTGACAAATTAGCGTTCTTGAATTTAATTTAACTCTAATTAAATAAAAAATACCAGTTTGTATACCAAACTTAGCTGCAAATACTGATGGAGAAATTTGATCCCCTCGGCATGGACCCTCTTTCCGGCAAATCTAACTCAAATCCTGGAAAGAAAAGTAATCTAAGTTTGTTCTACCGATTTACTAACCATACCAACCCCTAGCGCGAACAAACAACCTCGAAGAGCAACTACAGCAGCATGAGCAGAGTAATTCGGCTCATTGAATTGAACTTATTCTTTTTAGATTTGCTCAAACAAATCGGCGGTGGTGTTGGCAGCAATGGTGGTGGTGCTAGCAGCAACAGCGGCGGTTTTGTTATTAAAAAGGCCGCTGATTATAACCCTCAGTTACGTCCTGCAGGCTCAATTAGCCAGCCCGTATTTCTGAAAACTCATTGAACTCCCTTCTAATTAGCTTTGACTAGACTACAGTGATATTTCCTGAGTCAACTAGCAACCCCTTGATTACCTCTAGCCTCACACGAGGAGTTAAGCCAGAAGAGCATCACAGTCATAGCGCTTCTCCAAGTCGTAATCAAACGCCGTTTGGGTCCAATATGACGACCTCGACTCCAATTACGTTCCCTAAGGAAAGGGTTGAGAGCATCCAGACCAACCAATACTCACTAAATGAGGATGAATCGCCGGTTTCTAAGGGCTCGATGAGTCTCGAGGATTCTCTACCAGGAGAAGTCTTGAAATTGAAGACCTTCGGAACGATCTTCCCTCACCACTTCCCAAAGCTGGTGGCTGAAGGCGCCTTCTTCGTCACAAATCATAAGGTAATTAATTATTAATTCCTGCACAGTGTGAGTAACCGCCTTTCTTCTCATTATAGTTTATCTTCAAGCCTTACAATGCCAATTTCTTGAGCGATAACAAGCTCATGCCTGACTACTTCCAGGTTCCGCTGGGTTTGTTCCTCAGCGCGGAGAAGAAATCGGACAAACAGAATCCTTCTGTGTCCTATATTGATATCTACACCAAGGACGGAAGAGCCTTTAAGATTAAGTTCCAAATGAGAGAGGTCGACAGAATCATCCATGTTTTGCAGACTTACTCAACGATTGAGAGAAAAGAAGAATATTTTGCTTACGAATTCTTCAAGTATGAGAGAGCACTCGAAGAGAAATATGGAGGATGGAAGCTATATGACGCCTTTAAGGAGTTCAAACGCCAAGGCATTGACGCTGAGCCTCCTAAGGAGAATTCGACGAGCACTGAACCTGTTACAGTAAAGATTTTCGAGATAAACACTTCTAAACCTATTAAATCTAGACTCGATTCAAGTACGTGGATAACCGAGGAGGAAAGGTCTGCTCGACCTACCCACCTTACTTCATCATTCCTGCAAAAATCAAAGATTACATCATGAAAGGCTGCGCTGCGTTTAGATCGAGAGAGAGATTGCCAATTTTGAGTTATTACTATAAAGAAACTGGTGCTTGTATGTACAGATCAGCTCAATCTAAGGTAAAAAAAACTCCTATCCTTCGTGTTTGAGGTTAATCGCTGGTATTAACAGCCTGGAATCTACTCAAATAGAAGCCCGGAGGATGAGATGTACCTGCAATATTTGGGAAATCCTGATATGAATGACAATGCTCGTAAATTCATTTAGTCGCTGGAAAAAATGCTGATAATCTCCTTTTGCTAGTAACAAGTGAAATAAATTTGCAAATCTACGATGCAAGACCTTACCTCGCTGCGTTTGCGAATAAGGCAAATGGAAAGGGATTCGAAGATACCAAAAACTACAAAAACTGTGAAATTGCGTTCATGCAGATCGAAAACATCCATCATGTGAGAGACTCGCTGAAAAAGATGTACGCGCTCTGCTATAAGTAATTTCCTTCTGTGCGACTTGGCCTAACAACGTTTTTCTGAAAGCACTGAAGCTGTGAATAGAAAATGGTATTCGCAACTGGACTCCGCAGGATGGCTCGACATGATCTCGTATATTCTCACTGCAGGACTTGCTTGCGCACAAAATCTGATTGTAAATTCATTATTTTCTAAGGGATGTATTTATAACAATTGCTACGAAAGTCTGGAAGAAATTGCCTTGTTCACTGCAGTGACGGATGGGACCGCACGGCCCAGATCTGCGGCATAGCGCAAATCCTTCTCGATCCTTACTTCCGCACAATCGAAGGTTTCGCTGTCCTGATTGACAAGGAATACCTCTCATACGGTTTCCAAGCCGCTCTTCGCCATGGCTTAGGTAAATTAACTCCATTGAGGGCAAATTAACTGAGAATTACTTAATAAAGGGCTTTCCAAGGAAAAAGACGACCAGAAATCTCCAGTCTTGCTCCAATTTTTGGACGCTGTACATCAACTTGTGCACCAATTCCCCTTCGCTTTTGAGTACAACACGAAATTCCTTAAGGAGATCTACTGGCACGGCTACTCGTGCCAATTCGGCAATTTCTTGAACAACTCTTCTCTCGTAAGAATTATTTCAGTAATTTCAACTCATTTTCTTTTTATCCAGCAAATGGAGCAAAACGACGTGAAGAAAAACACGGTTTCCCTCTGGAGTTATATTCTTTCCAGAAGAGAAGAGTACTTAAACGAGTACTACCAATCGCTTGATGGCTCGAAACTCAAAATGCTGAAACCCAACGTATCTCTCAAATTCATGAAAGTCTGGGAGGAAAACTACCTCTACTACTCCCCACTCGCTCAACCCCCATTTGAAATCGAACCAGATCTCAAATTCTTCTGGTAATTAGTCTAATCACATCTTATCCTGACTTAGCGCTTTTCCTTTTAGTAATTTCCAACTCCACATGTACAACAAAGAGCGTGAAAAGAACATCGAGCTCGAAAAGAGACTGGGACTACTTCTAAAAGAGTTAAAGAAGGCTAGAGAAGGTATTGATGATTCGCCAGTCAAGCAGGAGTATACCACAGAAGTGAAGGAAGAATCTAAAACTACCGAAACCAACGGGCATCAGCAGCAGCAAGAGCCTACAGCGAATGAAGAGAATCTTAAGGGAAAGGAAGAGAAATCTCCAGAGTACACGATTCTCGATGGACAAGAAGTGAAAAATACAGCTGAAGAGAACATTTGAGTGGTATAGGCAAACAAGTTCATTCCATTTAATAGAAATAGAAAGCGAATGACAATTATAGATAAACATCTTAGTTTATAGAGAGAGAGTTTAGTTTTTTTTGCATGTTTCATGTAAGCCAAGTCTATCCCCGTTCTCTCTTTTCATATTGTTCTCTCATGAATTTGATTGATGTATTACAATTTGAAATAGCTAGCTAGTGACTAATGGTTGAAAACCGCGATTATCAGTTAACGATGAGGTCGATCTTCATAGTAAGGACTTCTTGCATGCCTGGTTGAGTATTAAACCATCTTTTCCACTCGTTATACTGCATTCGGTCTAACCATCGTGCTGATAAGCAAGCTGTTAAGAGTTAGTTTTACCTGATCTTGAGGTAACACTAGCGAAAATATCTGCAACAAACTCGATGATTACGTCGTTCAACTCGTTCTCATCGAATGTCAGTAGCTATGAAATATACAGTCAGTCTCAGCAAAATATAAGGTAACATCACCTGTTCTCTCAGGTCGCTTAGACCGGGTTGTCTCCACTCGACGCTCATCATCGTATGGAAAAACATGGAATATACGTCGAAAAAATCTTCTTTCATTATATACCCTTGATCCTGTGGATCGAATATCTTATAGATCAAATCTAAGCGCTCATTTGCTGTTCCTTTGCATAAAATCGCCACCAATCGCACAAAATTATCATAGCCGAAAGACAGTGAGCCTCCCAGCCTTGATCGCCCTCTTCCTTCGAAGCTTTGTTGAAGAGTGGTAAATAATCTCTCGACAAATGGGGACATTTCGATCTCCTCGAGCCCTAAATATTCGATCAATTTTTCGGTGAGCACGCTCCCGTTCTTTGATATCAGCGCAAAATCAAGTTTCAGCTTCGCGACCTCTTTTTCAGTAAATCTATTTTCTTCATTGCTAAATTTTCGTTCGTTTAACCTGGCGGCTCGATTGGAAGTAAAACTGTTTTCGTTTGTTCTTGGCGGAGTATAGTCTCGGAAACCGCGAGACAGTATCATCGATGGCTCTCTTTCTTTGAGCTCAGGCGACGTGTCACGCGAGCCTCCCCGCCTGGATGTAAAAAGAGAGTTCTCCGTAAGGTCTCTTCTCGTGGAAAATCGGCTAAATTCTCCCATATCTGTCCCAAGCGCGCGAGATAAAGCTTGACTTAATGCATCTTCATTATTTCTGTTATCGAGTGGATCGCGTCGACCCAGGCCGGGAGAAGCTCGCCGGATACTCGTCCCGGCACTAACCGTCGATTGCATCATCGGCGGACGATCAAATCTCTCACTTCTTTCCATTCCACCTCGGATAACCGCAGATCTCCCAAGATTTTGCTGGCTCGTTGGTTGGTTCATTCCAGGAGATCGGGACCGCTGCATTTGAACAGGCGGATTTTGGTCCCGTTCGACGTAAGGAGTAACTGCCACTTTATTTGTCTTCATGAGGTGAGTCGCATAAGCCTCCGTCATCTTCTTTTGCTTCTGACTGCCTTCTTTCTTCGAGCCTTTACTACCGGACTGACCCATTTCTGCTGTAGATTAACGAATAAAACTAAAATATATTTAATTCAGGTCCCTCCTCTTCAACTCATTCACCGCGTGAGTCTCATGAAGAACACTATCAGCTCTTTATTTTCCTACAAAAAACAGAATCTTATCAATCATCTCACGAGTCTTCGAGAATCTCTAAAGGAAGTTTTTTGTATGCAATAAATTTTTTTCCTTCGAATATTGCATCAACCTCTCATAAAGCATAGCACTATCAAATAGACACTCCACTTTCAAAAAATATGTAGGAATCCCTCAAAACCCTATCTTTTAGCAGAAATTGGCCCTCTATGAAAATATAAATCATACTAATCCCTTTAATTGGTTTTCATTTCTTCCTGAATACTAAAAAGAAGCTCTACAGCAGCCTCTACGTCCTTGTTTGTAATACGTAAAGCCTCAACAGCCTGCTCTTTCGAGAACCCATATGAGAGAATTTCTTTAATTGCGTCTTCTTCAGAGTAAGGCTGTTGTTCTTTCGGCAGATCCTCTTGAAACATTTTCACGTTGGAATTTTCCGAAAGAGTATTCAACTGCGACCGCTGGAAAATCTTAAAAGCCTCCTCAGCAAAACGATCAGTAGCTTCCAACACAACAGCATCCACAGTCAGCGATTCATTCTTTTTCTTAGCATCACGGAAGTCGTCAACAGCATCAGCGACTCGAACTGATATGATTCGATGCAATTCAGGGTCTTTTACGGTTTTCTCGTAAGCAGTAGTGTAGTTCTTTCTCAAATGATCAAGCGCAAGTTGAATCTGCGACGCATATTCTCCAAACTCGTCTTCATCGTCGGATTGATATCCGTCCAATCCCGCAGCTGTGTCCATTAGAATGGCTATGGCCTCATCGGTTTTTCCGTCAGCATTCGCGACCGCAGCCAACAGCATATGCTTTGAAAATCCCATATCTAATGCAGTTTTTATGTATTTATCTTTCTCATGAAGTATTATTTTCGGCCCTAGCTTTAAAAGTATCGTATCCCCTTCCTTCAACGTTGAGTCTTTGAGCAGAACCTCGTCGGCAAATAGTTTGGTAGACGTTTGCCATACTTGGATGCTATTTGTATCTTCAAATCCGATTAACTTGTCTTTTATTAACTTTTCTTTGAGTCCTCCGAAAGTGAGGTCGGGACTTAGAGTTAAGGATAGTATTTTTTTGGGCGTGTTGAGCTCGTTCACGACATTTAGTAGCATTTCTGGCTGGCTATGAGGCGTTGAAGAGTTAAGTATCTTATTTAATTATTGAATTTCAGCTAAAAATAAGCCCATGAGAGATAAGTAGCGGCCTTTAGAATTTTCTTTGATAATTGAGAAGGCAAGCAAAGAGCAGTCGCAGCGAAATCAAAACCTTAGTTAGAGCATATGGGAGAATGATCTGCATGAGGCTAGTCTATTTTTCATTTTAGGGGGTTGCTCCAAGAACTGGTCGCGAATTTTGCTTTTTCGAAATAATAATTATATTGCTATAAAGTTTGGATAGCGGAATCTCCCTTGCGAAAAGCAGACAAAACAGCATCAGCGATTGAAGTTTGTCATGGATAAAGATGAAATTTTGCAAATTGGTGATAGCGGGGCTCTTGGACTAGGGACTTTAGATCCATTGTCATTCGGAATCATCCTTTTGATATTTGCGATATTGACATATTGTTTCCTGCATTTATGCTGGAGTCCAAAACTAGCCGCTTGCTACTCGGAGGAAGATGCAGTAGTCAGACAGGATACAAACAAAAGATCGCTCGACGAAAAAACGGATTGATGAGTGGATGGATTCATTATAAAGGGTTTCTGATGGCAAAGACTCAATGTGAACGAGTTAAGCCATTATGAAATCTAAAAGTCCGTCATATATTTTCGATTAGAATGATTTGATATTTGCGATTGTTCGCATTTTGGTGTGTTGTGCAAGCTATTCACTATTCTTTTAAATTCTGGAATTTGCTTCTTTGGTCCCATTTTCTGAAAAAAATTCCATTTGGCGCCTTTGTACAAAGTCACATTTAAACTGAGCGATATATTTTTACATGAAACCAGCTCCATGGGAAACATCAAGGAAAATAGATCCCTTTGCTAATTTTCCATAATCATTTCGCGAAGGCCAACTACTAATAATTTCTTATAGTCTTTCTGACTACAATTAGAGAGTATGATTAAATTGTAATGCTTCCAGGGTTTTTTCATTCATGTACAAACTATATAAACCACTACGCACACAAATAAACAATTTCTATACTTATTTGTTAACTATTTCATCTACAAAACCTAGAAGCACTCATCCTACTCAAATCCTAATCATGCTTGGCTCTCTTCTTCTTCCATGTCGTTAGTGGCATCTGTGAGCGGTGTTCCTGCGTGATTCTCGATATGTTTCTGCAAGTACTCCAGCGTATAGATATTATCTTGGCACCTAAAGTGAGAAAAATCGGTTAGAGTTGAATGATTGGGCAGCAAAGGCTACAGGTTGACGAGGTAGTCGCTTCTCTGGTGGAGAGACTTCAAAATATTTCTAAAAATGGACAATGTCGTCATGCTCGTTTTCTTCAAATGTGTAGAGTGGTAAAACAGAATAGCTTCAATCCATTTCAGATTCAGCTCAATCGTAGGCAACTCAACGATCATCAGACTCAAGAAATTCAAAAATCTGTTCAGAAAAATGTGTTAAAGCAGCGAGTTTTCTCCGTCTCTTTACCTCTCTAAATAGTTTGGCGACAGGGATTGACAGATCGTATTGATATCTCTCGTTGGAATCTAAAATCAAATGTAAATTGTTGTTCCAACTAGGTTTGTCTTTACGTTCTCATAGACGATCTGAAGGACCTTATTCTCATTCAGTTTGAGAGCATTCTATGCATTTTAGTGAGCAATTGCATGAGAAAGAGTCCAGAATTACCACAAGCGCAGTGTAGTAGCGGCCTTCGACAAAAGCAGTCTTAATGCTATCGATAGAAACCTCTTCTTCGAGTTCAAGTGGAGCAAAGCTGAGATAATATGATAAATGATGAGCAATTTTTGTAATTGTTTACATTGTAGCATCGAGATAGCTGTATACGTGCACACCTTCTGTAGTAGCAGCGACCCAAGTTTCACCACTGGGAGAGAACGAAAGTCTACGGCATCTAGAATCACGAGTTAACACTGTTTATAGAGAGAAATAAAGAGAGTTACTCGATCTTTTGCTTGACATTTCGCTTCATGGCATCAGGCCTCTTCGATCCAGGGAGGACATTGTCTTTTCTGTAGTTGAATGTAAATACGAGATTAAAGCTGGAAATATCTACCTTTCCTCGATATCAGAACCGGACTCATCGTCAATAGTGTTGACGTTGACACCACCCTTGATGTTTTTGGTGCTGAGTTTATCGAACATTGCGTCTAAAGCTCGGTTATTTGTAAGGATATATCTCTTGAGTAGCACTCTCTGTCTTAGGTAGTACAAACAGACATATTTGCTAGAAATTTGCAGATAAATATCTCTTTGTGGCTTAGAAAAGCTGATTTACCTGTTTCCTCCTGCCAATAGATAATCTCCGTCAGCAGAGTATGCAATTGTGGTGAAATGCTTGTTTGAAGTTGAATTTTTCGCGGTTCTTTTATCGTTTTCTCCTCGACCTCCAAGGATGTCTCTTCTGCAATCAAGAAGTCCTCGAGTTTGTCTAGATAAAGTTGATTCAAATCAACTGTGTATTTCAATTTGATATACCCATTCTCGACGTCCCAGAGATAGAGCTCTCCTTTCAAAGTCGCTGTGCAGATTTCTTTACCGTCAGGTCTGAACGCAAGCACGGTAATCTCTGAATTGTGGTCAAAGATTTCGATTTTTTGGTCTTTGGCGTAAAGGTTGCTGAGTCTTACGGTCTTGTCCCAAGATGCCGAAGCTAACAAATCCTAATGGAGAAAAATTTAATGTCTAAGCCCTATATCAACTGGTATTACTCCCAATGGTGAGAATTGAAGGTGAGAAATAGGTCCTTCATGACCAACGACCTTATCAAGAAGATTTCCGGTTTGAATTGACCAGCAGTACACAATATAAGGGTCGATTGCTCCAGCGCAGACGATCTAACAAAGCCGCATTATGACTCAAAGCATAATGATAATTTATACATCTCCAACGTGATCAACAGCAAGGCAGTTGAGTTGCACATTGATGTCAGGACGCATGATACGGAAGTTTCGGTAGCGTTTCGTGTCATAGGCTCTGACTGTACCGTCAAGAGATGAAGAAAC
>ENA-UOTZ01002112-UOTZ01002112.1-compost-metagenome-genome-assembly--contig:-NODE-2112-length-11216-cov-106.149654_pt1 | contig 11216 bp, 7 predicted proteins | sample MGYA00238144_ERZ746983 | MGnify/ENA primary metagenome ERZ746983 (study PRJEB28759, sample SAMN06268863) | compost metagenome | isolation source: single cell | place: USA: California, Emeryville, Joint...
ACATATGGATGTAATAAATAGCTAATTGTTTCTGACTAATGCCTTTTGAAAATACGCTAATTGAATGTATTTAAAACTCTTCCACCCAATAAATACTGATATAAGAAAAAAAAAATTAAAACAGACTTCTAAGTTTCGAGTTAATTATAAACGAGCCATTATGTGAGGCAACGAAGCGTTTGATAGCTCTCTAAGCTTGAGATTTTCTTTGTTGTACTCGCGGAGGTCCTCTGCACTGCTGGCTTTCACCAAATAATCCATCAAAAATTTCAACTCTGTGTCCTTTTTGTCTCCGGTCCATTCGAGAATAGGAATCCCATTCTCTATCTGCAGTCCAAACGAATGCACAAGGTTATCCACGATCACCATGTTCTTTAACTCTCTGTTCTTGATGACCCTCAAGTCTTTAATCGCATAGCCGTTTTTCGTCTCCAGACAATGGGATCGGTCGAGAATATAAGAAATATGCCCTTCAGGATCAAATTCTCTAATTATCGCCTCAGCATAGGGCTGGGTCGAAGCCGTAAACACCATGATTTCATAGTAATCCTTTAATTTCTTGATGAACTGTTGGGCGTATGGCCTTATCTTGAATGCGATCTTAGGTATTGATTTAGAAATTGAAAGAAAAACTAGTTTACTGGGAAAGATTGGCCATCTTTTTTCGCGTAGACAAGTTTGTCGTAGTCTTCTTCTCCCGGGCAGTGCTTGATGAGCGTCTCATCAAGGTCCAAAAGCAGTGTTTTTTTAGCTGAAAAAAAATTTTTAAAATTAAATTACAGTCGTTAATAAAGAGATTTTACTTGCTTCCTGCTCTGACAAAGGTTCTCCAAGGCTAATCTGTCGTGATTCAAGGTACTTTGATGTGGGGCCGCGAAGAGATTGCGTTGAGTAAATGAGCCCATTATGCACTTGCGAGAGATGCTTCTTGAGAGTTTCCTTATCGACGTTTGGAGAGAAAATCAAGTGTCTAAACGAAATGCGAGAGGTGCTCTTCGGGGTCATCTGGCTAGAAATTTCGTCTTTTATGGGCGATAACTGTACGTTCTTGGTCATTTTGGCTTTCTGACTGATATTACGAGTGGTCGAACTGGTCAGCAGTTTGAGAGTATCATCATAAATTTTTTCGATTTTCTCTAAAGGCTCGAGCTGGAGGTTCCTCAGACTAAATTGACTAAATGACTTCGGATTGAGGTCTCTATGGCTGGCAAATTGAGCCCTAGAGCCGTTTTCGAAGCTGTTTTCGGTGCTTTTCGGACCCCATATCTGTTTGCCATGGCCGACATAGCTTTTTATCTTTGGAAGAGGTTCTATATCAGGGTTTTTGGAGCTGGGCTGGTAAGACCTTGACCTTGGTGATGAAGATTTTTCAAGGATGTCTGCGTTAGTAGTAGTTTGAGGCTCCAATGCTTCTTTTTGGGAATCTTTTTGCCATTCAGGGTGATTATTGAGGATCGCAATGGCTCTTTCACTTAGAGTGCGTGGACTGTGGCTGACTTCCCATTTCTGTCGATTTGAGGCCTGGTTCATTTGAAATTGCTTCCTCCAATGCAATCCTGGGCTCAAATCCAGGTTTGGTAACTGAAGCGCAGCCGTATCTCCAAGCATTGCCTTGTCTCTAGTGAGATCGGTGCTTTTTGGAGGAGCCCCACGAAGAAATCTCAGTTTCGGAGAGATTGAGCTGCTAATATTCTCCTCTTTTGGCGCTGGCAATTGTTCCGTCATTAGATTCGGCGGCGAAAACAAGGTCTTTTCGCTAAAGCCAAACCTAATGGAGCCAAGTGGCTGCGATTGGAAACTATTTGGGCCTAAAATACTTGCTAAATTGCGCTTGGCAGGGAGTTGCATTACTTTGTTAATATCTTAGATAATGATATAAATGCTTTTTTTTATAACTCAAGTAACAATTAACTTGAGCCTTTAATTTTCCTGATCTAGTCGGATTTCTGGCACGAAAGTTGATCCCTTGTTTTCGCTATGAAAAATCAGAAAATGAGGCCAAGAACGACGATATGAATGTATATTTTGATGACGTCGATTGAAAAATGAGACACTGTGCTGTGTGATAATCTATTTCTTTTTGAAATGGCATTCTTTGGGTCTTCAAATTCATTTCTAATGGGCTTGAAAATTGATAAGTTCAGTCTCTATCAAAGATTTGAAATCAATTCTAATTCTGATGATATTGAGTGGCTGTATCACTCTCTGTACAAGGAGTTGTAGAGTCTATCGAAAATTAAGTTGTAAACATGCCAACTAAATTATCGGTCGTACTTTAACTTATAAATATGTTGATTTTTTTTTTTATTTTAAATTAAAGAAAATTAAATAGCAGGGTTTTTTCAAGACCCGATATGAGAATTTATTTCTTCTTGAATTTCTTCAAAATGTTGGATTTTTTTCGATCAACTCCGCTTGAATTAACAAAAAATAAATTACCCTCCACATATCGAGTGATTGTCCCAATGAATAGATTTCCATTGTATACCGTGATTGAAATAATTGGATTACTATTTTGTTGGCATAACTCTTTCAATTTGTTAAGTAAAAATATCAAGAGAAGTAATACAAAAGGAAAATCCAAAAAACCTCGAGTAGTCTACTTGAAACAAGAAAATAATCTGCAAATTTGCATATAATGTTATTTATTTAATCTCCATATTTACTTACTGATCTCCTATATCAAGGAGCTATCACATTACCAGGATCGAAATGCGCTCATTTGGTCTTCTATTCCTAACCAACAAAGTTACTTTATCTGCAGGCCTATCTTCAACATAGGATCGCTTTTGTGTAGTTCTAACTGAATAGAAAAAAGAAAACTGAAGCTTGAAGACACCTGAGAGTTTCGACATCGGAAAATAGTGATCAAACTTAAATTATTTCAGCAAAACGCTTTAATATCTATCTCTCGATTTTTTGTCTTGGAATCATTGGAATCAGTAAATTAACACTCCGAAATTTTATTACGCCGAATAAAAGTCAGTAAGAAAGCATTCGATTTCTATTTAATACTGGAGATTAAGTTTTTTCATTCGAAATTCTTCTTAACTGGAAAGAAAGAACGAGTTTAATCAGCAAATGATGATTCCCAAAGCCGTTTGTTAAACCCCAAATACTAGCCGCGTGATAGTAGTAGTATAATCAAATATTTTTGACTCTCGTAACAGAATGCCGATAATCTGCAGGATTTGCGAACAGGAAATCCCAACCAATATACTAAAGGAACACTCGTTCAAATGCAAGGAGTTCCATGACAAACGCGATTTGCTTGTGAACCTGAAGAATTGCATATCACATAAAGTGGAAATTGCCTTTATGCAGAAGAACGAACTCGCCAAAGAAATCAAGCTGCTGCTCATCGGAAACGATACACAGGAAGACTCGATGAAAATTGATGATCTCGTGCGAAAAATCAAGCTATTGAAGAAGATTGTTCAATATGGAGATCGAATTTCGCGAATCGGTTCAACGGACTACGACACCAGACGTAAAATGGTCCTTTTCTGAGGCAGAAATGACTCTTTGTGTGTATTATAGAGGAGAGAGTGTTGCTCGCTGAACTTGAAATCAGAGGCAATGGTTTGGAAAAAGATCGAGTGGCAAGCCTCATCCAGAAATTCCGAATGCTAATTTCGGTAAGTATTCATTCCTTCTCTGGTCAGATGTTTGAATTTTTTGGTAATTTGATAGCAAAAAATAATGCTCAGCGTAAAGTTGATGAAGCTAGAGAAAGAATTGAAATCACTTCAAGAATTTGCAGATAAACCGAATCGAGACGACTCGAAGCCTGGTCTTTCTAAAGAGAAAGGAGGTTTATCTGATATCAAGCTTCCGAAACTACAGATAAAGGGCACACAGATCAATACGTATGAGACGCAGACGCCTGGAATGAAGAGCCTTGGACATGAAAAACTTCAAGCATCTGACGGTTCGCCAATAGGTGGAGGTCGTAATTTCCTCAAAGTATATACGCATGGCATATCAGGCGCAAACAAGCAAAGCAATTTGCTTCATAATAAACATCTTAAGCCCCTCTCGATTAGCCCGCAGATCAATAAGGAAAATAAAACTGAGCAATTGCTTTCACCGACAGCTGACTTGGCGCAGAGCCATAAAAAGCAACTGTTACCGAGGTTGGTCCCGCGAGATGCTCAGAAAGAGCCTTCGCAATCAGCGTTCAATATACAGACAAGACAGAATTTGAAATTTTTCGGCAAGCCGTTGGATGAAACTAGTCAAGAGCGCACGAACGAAAGTAAATTCAAGCAAAACAGTGGATTAGTTCAGAAGCTTTCTGGCTTCAATAACTCACACCAAGCACCGCTGCAAAAGGGAGTCAGTGATATGGAATTTAGTGATAATTCTCCACAAAACTTACCAGAAGAGCAAATTTTAGTTACAAAAAACAAAGAAAATACAGTTTCTGAAGACAAAGGCGAAATTTCAAATGCCTTAGAACGTCCAAAGAGCAAGACTCAACCTAAGTATTGACTTCTATTCGTACGCCATTCATGATTATCTTATAATTAGAATTTTTTCTGAAGAGCGTTTCCAAAGCTCTGAAGAAGAAGAGTATTCAAATAAATCAAGATTAACAAAAGACACTGAGAGCTCACCGAAGTCACGAAAACCCTCTGAAATTTTGGCTTTAGAAGGAGTTAAGCAGAAAAATTTTGCTGAGGATGCTGGTACTGTCAATCAAAAGATGCTACAAATGAAGAAAGAAGAATCAGTCTCAAATAACGGAGACCTCTCGCTAGAGACGTTGGACTCTTTTCCCGTACGAAGAAAATCCTCTGCTAGGAAAGCGGCCCACACCCTGGAATACTTAGACTCTCCTATCATGACTGGGTACTTCAGCGATACCTCAAAATGCTCTTTTAATTGGCCACGAGAGTAAAACATCACACTAATCATTGAGTTTTGTAATTGGTTTTTATTGCTTATCTGTCTAGAAAGCCCGAAAAGACCTCAATTGACGATTTTATTTTCATAAAGATGATATCAAAAGGAGCCTATGGTAAAGTTTGGCTCGTAAAGCACAAACGGACTCAAGAGATTTACGCAATGAAGTTGATAAACTCCTCTGAAAAGGTACTCAGCCTCTTTATATTCGGGTTCAAAATTCACTAATATTCATAATTAGATGAATAAAAATAGAATCGCAAGTATAACCGCTGAAAAGAACGTGTTCGAGCGACTGGAAGGAGATTACGTTGTGAAAGCTGTTTATACTTTCACACATGGAGATTACATCTGCTTTGTAATGGAATACATGGTTGGAGGAGATTTCGCCAAGATATTAGAGAAGTTTGGATTCTTGGACGAGGAAATCGCAAGGTTTTATATCGGAGAGATCATTTTGGCTATTGAGTCGTTGCACAAGATCGGAATCGTCCATCGAGACCTTAAACCAGATAATATTCTCCTTGATGCGAAAGGACACATCAAGCTCGCTGACTTCGGGTTGTCTGAAATCGGCCTTGACCGGAAACGAATAAAGAGTACCAAGTGCATCATGCCAAAATGCTGTTCAACAACAGCACCTTTCAGCTTATGTTCCGAGATTACTCGCCTGAAAACTTCGAAACAGCCTTTATCTAATATTAGCAACCGAAAGGATAATCTCTCAAAGGAACAGGAGAATCATTGCAAAAAACAACTGGATATGCTGTTCCTGCAGCAAATCGATAGTAGCGGAGAATCGAACACTTCTAGTGCTGACAGCATGGATTCTGACCAACCGCGGAAAAATGAAAAGATAAAATCGGACGACATGAATGGTATGGAAAAAAAGACGACGATACGCATCAGAATGATCGGAACCCCAGATTATATGGCTCCCGAGATCATTCTCGGATTAAATAATACAGATAAGGCTATAGATTGGTGGGCTGTGGGTGTGATAATTTACGAACTTCTTGTGGGAATTCCTCCTTTTAATGCCGACACTGTCGAAGAAGTTTTTGATAATATCACCAACTTGAAAATGGAATGGCCGACGACAGAAGACGGCGAGGAGTTTTTCTCACCAGAGGCAAAGAGTTTGATCTCTGGGCTGCTTACAAGAGATCCGGCTAAACGATTAGGTAGTGCTGGTGTCCAAGAAATAAAAAATCATCCGTTCTTTAAAGGTAGTCTTTTAATAACTGTGGCATCGTTTAAAACGATTCGTTTAGGTTTTGATTGGGAAAGGATTCGAGAAAAGGATGCTCCGTTTAAATCGCTTGTTAAGAACGATAAGGAAGCTATCAAATCTCCCCAATTTCCACATGGTGAGGAGACACATAGTCCTTTCATGTCTTATCCAAGCGAACAAAATGGTCTTCCAAGGAAGAATAAGAATCTAGACTTGCAAAAATTCCAAATGAAAAGAAGGGATTTGTTGCTTCAGGCGAATATAAAAGCTTATGAGCAAAGCATGTCTAAAGAAATGAAATAAACTATTACTTGTATAGAGATAATTTGTGTAATTAATAGCAATTTTAGGTATAGAATTAAGAGCGTGATATAACTATACGGTTAATAACAAAGCATAGACCTTGTGCTGTGGTAAAGGAAAATTGTTCCCAAGAAATTCGAGTATGTCTGCCATATTAACTGCGGAAATTTATCAATACCACAATTTTTTTCTGCGAGGAGGGTTTTGTAGCCTCTCAACAGAGGGATGGACTGGAAGACTAGGAGAATAAAACCTGACTCATTAATACGACATAGTTGTGGTTTGTTCTTTCTTTGTTACAAAGGTCAAATTTTAGATGCTGAAAAATTGATGCGCTATTTTCATTTGAATCTTCAATTTTGACGTTAACTCTCTCCAGGGTTAGTAAGCGTAGTGGAAAAGTTAGTATTTAAACTTTCATTTTCTCTAAAGGTTCACTGACTGAAAACTATCTCAAATTGAGCTCTACTGATAAATATCAAACACTTTAGCGAGGAGAGTAGCATCTTCAAACTGCCGTGAAATTCTATAATTTCGGTGATAATTAGCCTTTTCTCACCGCCCTTTTAATTTAACTGAGCCACACAAAATATTTCGATCCAGTGGATGATGTGACATGATTTCATAGAGCAAAACAACTACATTTTTGAAAATAAATCTACTAAACTCCTGTTTCAACACAATTATCAAAAGATCTTCCATTAATGTCTCAATATTTTGAAGGCAGGCTACTCAAATTCTGTGCCACTCTCAAAGGTTCATCTTAATACACAAACTTTTAATCCTACGAAAGGCTGTGAAGCTTCGCAAATCAATGAGTATATGATTTTACAGTACGCGGAGAAATAAAATTATTAATAAAGATTTTAAAGTCATTCTCAAACTTTTATTGATATCCAAAAACTCTCATTGTATTAGATATTAATTTGGCTAATCTGCCTGCAAATAAACTCGTCAAATCGCAACAGTTTCCAATAGTCATAATCGTCATGTATACCCCTGCTTATTCACCACAGAAAGGAGGCTTAGACTCACAAGCGCCTAGATACCTCAGCCAGCATAACACCCCTCAAAAACATGAGGCACAAAACACTAATCAAAAGAAATATAACCCAACGTTGATCTCTGACAAGACCTTTACCGACCCAATTTACCCTGGCTCCAATAACGTCCAACCATTTAATAGACCCTACTCACCAATCCGCAAGAAAAACGAGGTATCAGCGAAAATTGGTTCTCCAGAACATCTCCAAGCTCTCTCTGGCGAAAAAGGCGTCAGGAGCCCACCCCGAGAAGGCTTGGACTCTCAGAAACACCAAAGATGGGGTTCTCTGAATCGCCAGGCTTTAAAGTTTGAAGAAAACCATGAAACCTCAAAGACCATGAATAAAGGGCAGCCTGAGACCACGAACGTGCGTCCAAGTACTGCTACCGAAAACCGAGCTAGCAAGCAGCCAGAACCAACCACAAAACAGTCGAACCAAGCGGTCGCTCAAAGCAGAAACGCGCCTTCTTATTATCTTCCAAAGACACATTTTGATTACGGACGACCAGCCACGGCAACAGGAGGATCAAATAACGCAATGCCGAGAATCAACCTTGAACCTTCAAAAAATCAATCAAATCCAACAGATTACAGTCTTGAGGAGAGAAACTACAGCCAAAATATCAAATCTGTCTACTCTTCACCTCAACGCCTCACGTCTCCTCAGAAGCAGTCTGCAAACGAGGGTTTCCCTGGAAAAACCGCTGAGACGGTCACGAGCCCAAAGCTGCTCGAGGAAGCACCACAGCAAATTAAAATCGAACTTGAAGGACAGAAGCACCAAGCTCCAGAAGCTAATGTTGAAAAAGTTGACTCGGCTTCAATGCAAGGAACAAGAACTCCACAAAGAGTTGATGAGATTAGGAGTCCTTCCTCCCAGAAAGATTCAGATGTTTCGAGCACGGCAAGCGATGCTTTGCTCTGTGATCCGTGCGTTAACGACGTTCTTGCTAAAAGAAAGCAAAGATGTGCAGGTTCTCATGCACAAGCCGATAAGGAATTCTATGCTCAAAGAGGCAGAGATCTTACTGCGCAATTGCAGGAGCAAGAGCTTAGACAGATGACGCTTGATGCCAGAAAGCGAGAAGCTTCGCTTCACAATAAACGAGCTGGAGAGGAACAAAAGGCGAAACTCCGTGAGATGAAGCAGAGAGAGCAGGAAGAATATAGAAACCAATGCAAAGGAGTTGAAAGGGCAGCAGCTGAGGCGCTTGAGAACCGGCTTGAAAGACAGAATAAATACCGCCAAGAACTCCTCGGTCAAATCGAAGAAAAGCAAAGAAGTCCTCCACGCAAATCAAGCCAGGAAGCTGAAGCCACAAGTCTTCTGTTGAGAGGAAATTATAATATCGTTGGTGTTGATACTGAACTCAAAAACGCTTTACTGAGCCAAATTAAGGAAAAGCAGGAGAGAGCTGCTCAGGAAAAGCTCAACAGGAGCGCTATCAATAAGCAAGAGTCTGAGAATTTGAATATTCAGGCTGAACAGACGCAATTAAGAGCGGAGGCGCAAGAACTTCTGAGAAGAGAAGAGTTCCGTAAAGCAATTCAAGATGGGTTGGATGCTGCACAGCGTAGAAGAGAGCATGCGAGCGCAGAGAAATTAAAAGACAGAGAAGAACTGCAGAGGAGCATGGGCGACTACATTTACAATCAGGATGAGATAAATAGAAGGCGACAGGCTGAGATGGAAGCACACCGCGATTTCCTTCTAAAGCAAATTGATGAGAAAAGAAGATCGAGCAGTCCTCAAAGACAGTCACCAGAAGAGAACCTTTCATGTAAAATTTTTATCCTTCTCATTTCCTGAATCACACAATATACACAGTCTACAAGACCTTTACTTCTGGGTACGAGGATAACGAAGCGAAAAACCAATTAAGAGATTTCCTATTGGCGCAAATAGAAGAGCAGAAGAGGAGAAAAAGTCAGGAGAGAATGCCCTCGAACGAAGCCACAGGCCTCAATTTCTTTGGACGATACTATGCTGCTGGAGGCATTCCTCCAAATGAACTCAGAGATCAGCTGCTTGCTCAAATTAATGAGAAAGAAGCTCTCAAGGCCAAGAACCGTGAGGTACTGTTGCTTTTTTTGTTGTTGGCAATCAATTGATTTATTTTAACTAGGACGAGTTAAATGAGGCTCGAGAATCAATGAGACTGCAAGAACAGAAGAGAGATGAAACGTGGAGAAGATCGGTTGAGGCAGAGGCACGAAAAAGAGATGAATTGAGGAGATCTCATGATGAGATGATTGAAAGAAAGGCTCGAAGCAGAGTAAGCTAATGAATTTCGATGTGAATAAATAATGGGTGAAATAGAACGATGAGAAGATGCAACTTAAAAATGAAGAGTACGCACCTGTTGGCACATACTCGCATCATTGGAATCCTATGATGCTTAGCCCAAATCAATTGAGAGATGAGCTTTTGGGACAGATTAATGAAAAGCAAAGGCAAGCAGAAGCTCTAAGGGTATACTTATCTGTTTTTTTGGCATTGATGCTGAACTACTGCTTTTATATAAAAAGAACGAGATTAAAGCCCAGAACGAGCAAATCGAGAGAGATTTGGCCATTCAAAGCGAGGTAAGATTTTCGAACCGTCATTCTCTAACAACAAATTGCTCAAAAATAAATAGCTTAGACAAAGGGCCGCAGAAGAAGCTAATAATTTAAGAAGACAAGATCTTCGAGATACTTTATTGAGTCAGATAGCGCAAAAGAATCAAGAAAGAGTTTGATTTTGTTTTGGAAGTGGTCTAATTGGCTATTAGGAAAACCAAAGAAGCCAAAAGAAAGATCAGCAAATCGAACGAGAGGTCACTCAATCAAATGGCTTCGAAAGCTACCATCGCGCTCTGGAGCAAGAAAGAAATAAAATGAGCGAATATCGCGACGACTTGCTCAAGCAGATCAGTCAAAGCCCTGAAAGAATTGGAAAAATTGCAGACGGAAACACTAGTCTCAGTATGCCTGGAGCAGGGCAAAGACTCTATGACAGCGAGCAACTGAGAAAAGATTTGTTGGACCAAATCTCTCAAAAGAACAGAGAAAAAGAGGAAGCCAGATTGGTAACTCTTTCGGTTGAATAATAATAGGCTCATTGTATTATGCGATAATAGAGGGACTTGCATGAGTATAACAAGAATCTCGAGATCATGGAAAAAAATAGCGAAGAAGTAGGCGCATTTCCCCTCTTTGAAGATAAACTGAAATCTTTACACTTATTAGGCTTACAAGAAAAAACTCGTGACTGATAAGCAGAAAATGATGGCGGTTATGAACGAGCTCGCTGAGTACAGAGCCCGTAAGCAAAAGGAAAAGGTAAAAATAATTTTGGTCGCCTTTCTGAAGTTTTTTTACGAATCATTAGGAAGCTCAAGAGAAACAGAGAGAGCTCAATAAGCTTGGAAATAAGGACTATATGAATTTAATGCAAAAAGCTCATCAAGAAGCAGCAGAGAGAAGCTATTTGATGAAGAAGGAGCTTAGCGATGTTTTGAATCAGCAGATCCAGGAGAAATCTGCAACAAAATTGGCAGAAAAGCAACAGTACAAAGTCTCTGCTTCAACTTCGCTGGCGACAAGATGCGCTGACTCGGATCTCACAGACTGCGATCGCTGCCATAGACCATATGAAAGATCAAAGCTAACGAACAAGAAATCTTTACAACTTAAGAGAAAATGCTAAAATAAGTGATAACTCAATTTTATTAACGATTTATT
>ENA-UOTZ01002114-UOTZ01002114.1-compost-metagenome-genome-assembly--contig:-NODE-2114-length-11202-cov-15.889258_pt1 | contig 11202 bp, 8 predicted proteins | sample MGYA00238144_ERZ746983 | MGnify/ENA primary metagenome ERZ746983 (study PRJEB28759, sample SAMN06268863) | compost metagenome | isolation source: single cell | place: USA: California, Emeryville, Joint...
TTTCCATGCTCAGAATCTTGATTTTTGATTTGGCTTTTGTCGGCGTTACTCCATTTGGATTTTGTATGATGATACTTTTATTAGAGCTCTCAGTTTGCTCTGCCATCATTTCAGACTTGTGAACTTCACTTTATTTAATTAAATTTCTAGGTACACCTTGAGTGATTAAATTCGATAACTTTTGAAATAAACTTTTGATCGACTTTTTCGCATGATGATTAACTCTTTTATCTAAACTCACTCTGAATCAAATAATGCTTGATCTAACAGCAAATCAAAATGAATTCATTACCTACCCTAATCTCCTCAACAAAGTAAGTAAGTTGTTCTCGCTCACTCTTCACCTTTTATACATTAGTACCTTAAATTCTATCCAAGTTGAGAATACTGTTCGAATTGCTGTTCGTCAGATGACAAGAAAATTTGTATTGTATCACTTATCAAATAACAATATACAAGATTATTACAGCAAATTTCAGATTTAACTGTGAAGAATTTCCTTATAAAGCCACTTTAGAGTTGTCTCTCAAAAACTTTTTAATGTAGTTATTGCTAAGCAGCATATCGGCTGGTATCACCGAATATATCGTTTTTGCCTGCAGATACTCCTTCTGCATATACCAAATAAACCCACGCCAAACAGTCGAATATGCCAACACCAACATCATTATTCCCATGCAGAATGAAGTAATCGAATCGCTTCTCTGCTGCATCAAAGCATCTTGCAAATTTACGTGCTGCGCATCACCCCAATACGACAACGCAGCGTTTATAAACTTCAAAAATCTGTCATACTCGAGGAACTTTTGAGTATTCACTATTTGTTCAGTGGTCGCTCTGCTATACAAACCGTTCGTTAGCGTCTGGTTAAATATGCTCATCTGGCCCCAAACCGCTTGTACCACCTCGGTCAACCCATGTCGACCCACCCCTTCAGCAAGGGATTGACAATATTCTGCTTCATCTTCTGTGATATTCCTTTGGCCAATCACTAGTTCACAGAGATCAGTTCCTCGAAGTTTCAGCATGAATTGCCTGAAACCTGGTGCTGTCATCGCTTCGTCTAAGAATGTTTCAAGGTTAATCATGTGATCCACTATGTCCGTTTTTCTCTCAGTGATTCTTGTGGACGCATACGCAAAACTATCGAGGACCTCAGAAATATAGGTTTCGTTGTCTCGGTGCCTAAATAACGCCATCGTCTGGTAAGTAATAGCGTACAATCCGGCCGTAAAAGAGTACATGTCAGTTGAGAGATCGTACTCTTCAATCAGGCGGAGGAATTCAGCGTTTTGAGATGAAATCCTCAGCGCATCGGTAACGAAATACGAGGCCATCGCTCCATAGATAACAGCTAATACGACCAAAAACACGAAAATGCTGACGCGTCTTTTCCTCCAGCCCATCGTTCTTCTCGTCGAATTATTTCCTTTTGAACCATCCCCAAGTTTACCTTTCATGAATGTTGATCGCTGAGAAGCCCTAACTTCCTTTTCGTCTCTATAGTTGCTGATGACGTTATAGAAATATTTAAATCCTTCAATTCGCTTTTCCAGTATCGCTGGAGTAAATGTACCGAAGAGTGATAAGGCTCTGATCTGGTTGGATTCATTCTTGCGAAAGAGAGGGTAGAGAACAGCAATAAACATGAAAAGGACGATGAGGTTGATACATAGCGAGATCGTTGAGAATTGCTGGATATCAACCGATGAATTCGTTCCATAAAGATCTTGGAAGAGATTTTGAGTCACTAGGGCAAAGAAGGAAAAATAATCATTATAATTTTCCCTGAAGAAGATAACTGGAAGACTTAGAGTAGTAATAGTAGTGAAGTCTGCTCTCGTTAGCTCAAACATCATGTCCATCATGTGAACAACTGCACCCGTCAGTGTCACATTCATAGGGAGGGTGGAGCCGTCTGGTTGAGGTAAATAGATCGTTTGGTCGAATGCGCTGTATTTGAAATTTTGCGAGGTGGCTTCTATGTTAGTGATTTCAACAACGCTTTCGTACTTGTTACGGAAGACATTAATAGAAGTTTGCATCGTCTTTAATGCGTATTCGTAAGTTTCATTGCTAGTGATAAATGCAGGATCGAATATTCCTTCGTTTTGGAATAGGATTTTCTCTTGTTCGATTACGAAGAACGACATTGCTGTATTAAAAGGACATGTGAAATCCGCAATTTCAATGAATTGGGTATAGCTTCCAAAGAACTGCAGCAGGAGAATAAAGAGAATCGTTGACAAGATTCCAAAAACACCAAACGCAGCTATCCCAAAAATCTGGAGACGGCTGATATAAGTCGGAGTACGAGTATCGAAGATCATTCGGTGCAGCAGAGAGATTTGCTGTAAAAGCCCTGTCCTGCTCGAAGTCTGCTGGGACTCTTGAGGACGAGCGATTCTTCTTATTGCTTGATCCGGTTCATTGTGTTTAAGATCAGAAGATTTACTTCTATCCTTCTCATTTTCGTGAAAGTCCATTGCCCAAATATCTCCTGCCTTGTTTCCAATACCAAGACTATCAGCGATGGCATTATTACTCAGAAAGAGGTTCGTAGAAATTCGATTTTGACTAGCCGAAAGGAAGCCATCGTTACGTGGAGACATATCACCGCCAGTGTTTTGGTTCGATGGAATAGTTAGTTTTGCTGATTTACTGTTCGCCACGCTTCCTTTTGCTTTTATACTCCCTTTTGATTCATATGTCTTCCTTGGAGATTGCGAGAGCGCCCCATGCAGCAAAGAGTCCCGTGCGCCTTTGAATAGTTTCTTTGAGTCTGTAGGATCGTCTTGGGTGTTTCGACTCCTTCTGCTCGATTGGAAGGCCTCCACCATTTTCTCAGTGTTATACTCCGAATTATTGTTATAAACACCTTCAATCTTATACTCCTCATCGAGAGACTCATGCTCAAAGTCTAACTGTTCTTGCGCTTCCATATTTAAGAAAGAAACGATTTTCTTCTTGTGATAGACGCCATTTTTCGCATGGCTCTGTCCTAGCGATTTCATCAACTTACTCAGACTCTTTTGCAGCGTTTCTTCTTTCAAGTTTTCGTCTTGACTGTCTGCGTTACTTGTCGCCGACTCCCCTACATCAGCGTCAGCTTGGAAAATAGACAGGCGTCGGTCAGAAGGTCCTTCATCATAATATTGACTTCTTTCCATCGGCGTGTTGCTCGCTCTTCTTCTGGTACTCTGGCGATCAGCCTCAGAAACCATAATTTTAGGTGTTTTTTCTACATGTTCTTCTTGCTTAACCGTGCCGCCTAAACTCGTTGCTTGAAGCGCGGGGTTCTCCGAATTAAGAGTCTTTAGCAGCTTTTGAGATCCATATAAGGTTTTTCTGCCACTCAGTCCTTTCCTCAGGCTGTAAGACGTCAGTTTGTCGCGGATATTCGAGAGCAAATTATTGTATCGGAGTATCTCTGTATCAATTTGGCTGGGATTATCTATAAGCCTAAGCTCGTGAACTTCAACATAATAATATCTCAGATGCGTGGTCTCGTTGTATTTCTTGGAAAAGCTATTCACCTTCAAATCTATTCTGTAGAGTCGCATGTTCTTTTTTGAGCTTTCTACCATAATAGCCTCTGCCATCGCAAGGAATCTTTCAACATAAAACAACTCGTCTTCCGGCTTTTTGCTTGAAGTGATGAGCGGATTGTATTCTTTTGAAGATTCGTTGAAAATCTTTTCCATCTCTTCAATACGGTCTGGAAAGCGAGGCACAAAGAAATAATCAGATATCATCTCGCCAATTAAATTTTTCCTTTGCCTTTGACTCGGAGACTCTGCTTCCGACTCAGTGTCTTGTTGAAGACTCTCCGTCACATTCGGAAACAGCGATTCCACCAGCTTTGGAACGAAAGTTGCAAGGTTGTACCCGTATAGAGGCTTTCTGCCCTTGTAATCAGCTAGCCCGATCCTTGAATGGAAGTTCGCAGTGTAATTCAGCAACTGGCCCCATTTATCCAGCACAAGCCTATTGCCACTGAAATGCGTTTTCGAAATGAACCCTGCGACGCACAACTCTCGGTCGATCTCTTCAATTTTGACCGTCAATTTTAGCGGAAGTAAAAACTGATCGCTAGTCACAGCTGGGATTGCCATCAAGTCCTGCTTTTTCCCACATGCTTCTATGTGATTCATAAGCATGTTGTTGTGAATCTCTGCGATACACACGGGCTGTAAGCTCTCCATTCGCAGATATTTCGCTTCTTCTTCTGAGTACCCAAACATACTCGCCATACTAGAGGTGTGTTTAATTATTTTCCCGAGCTTCTTTTCAGATAAGCTGAGGTAGATAACGCAAGTGTCCTTGGCAATGACATTGATATCTTTTCCTTTTTGGGAGGTCGATAATTGACTCCCCTTGGAATTAAATTCAATGAATTTCCTCTCCATGAGAGTGAAATTAGGAATACGATCGACCACTACGTCAAGATTTACATAAGTCCTATACAAGAAGAAACTTCCTGCATGGTACGGGTTCAACTGGAAAAGCTTCGCGAGGCCAGCCTCTAACTTTTTCTTCTGCTTAACCAACTTCAGCCCGTGTTTCAATATCTTATCCAGGTCCAGAGGCCGCTCGAGTAATACATTATAAATTTCAACGTGTTTTTCAACGTTATCAAGAAGCTCTTTTTTAATATCAGCGAATAACTCATCAAAAGTAATCGCGTCTCTGAACGTCACAGGTCTCAGAGCCTCTGAAGTGAACTTTAGCTTTAACACTTGCTTTACATCTTCTTCAATGCTCTCCAGAATGAACCTCCGGTATGGATTAACTCCGACTTTTTCCTTTTTCTCTGTGTAGTCGAGGAGAATCCGATAGGCTTTGAGGAAATTTTTTTCGTTGTGGATGCTCAGCAGAACATAATTCACAATAAGATGGAATTGATCTTTATTGAGCGATTTTGAAATTTTAATTCTGTACATCAGATCAAGCACCACCATCAGCAGCTCTTTCAATTTCGCCTTGAATTGATGCTTTCTGCTTGTTCTGCTCTCATCTTCGAAGCCTTGGAAAGAATCCAGCTCTTTACTCTGGATAAAATCGTGATTTTTTCGATACCAGCTTTGTACGAAATGTTTCAAAAATACGATCACGGTATGCTGGGCGATCGGGTCACCCATGTCGGCTCTCTTGAATTGTGCGTAAACTTTTTTCGTGATAAACTCGAGTCTACCAATCGAAAGAGTTGAGAAGTCATATCTTAGAAGAAGACTCTCAGAGATACGTTTATTTAACGTGATTAATGCGCAAGTTAAAATTACATATATTATGAAAACCGAGTAAATGACGTCGGAAAGCTCATAATACTGTTTCAGCGCAACAAATACGAGGCCACAGATCCAGCATGAGATGCCAGCAAGATGGACGTTAGCTCCGCTGTGGGTGCGAAAGTTCATCTCCTTGAAATAGGCGATCAAGACGAGCGGCGCACAGACCCCGTTTGCGATATAAGAAACCATATAAGAGTCGTAGAGTACACTCACTTGATGTAATGTGGGGAGCAATATTTTGCTCAAGATGATAAAATTACACCCCAACGAGAGATCTTTATTGTGTCCTCTCTCTGTATAAAATCTGGTTTTCATACCAAATCGGGCTTCTACTAGCCCTGCAAAGAGAATCGGCCAAAAGAGGAATATACCAGAGATGACCGCCTGAGCTTTGGAATCCTGCGCATTAATGAGGAAATACATAAACGTGTCCATCGCTGGGACAAGAAGTATAGGTGCGTGCAGCTGTTGGTGTAATCCCTGAATTCTCAAAAGAAATTTGTAAGCACTGTCTTGGGTTTTTCCTCGGGCGCAAAGGTAGGTCATCACGCCAAATTGGATTATTGAAAATGCTTGAATTCCGATCACAAGGTACAATTGTAGTGTTTTTGTAGTGAGATAATAGGCAATCAAGTTAGCATAGTCGCTCCAATCAATGACTCTCAGCAAGAGGAGATCAGGGTCCAAGTTTTGAATGTCGAAAGCTTTTATACAGGTTGAACAGAGCTGGAAAAAACTTACTAAGGTGATCAGATGATTGAAATAGCTTGACTGGATCTCGTAGTTGCTGGCAGTCTTGACAACTTGGAAGCTGGGTTTTAAGACCTTGTTTAATATTTTCGTTAGCTCCATGTTAAAATTTTGTTTTTTTGAGACGTTCCAATTCGAAATGTTTTAATTCACAAATTATGATAACAAATACCTCCAAATTAAAAAATTGATATATTAATGAGTTCCATTAGAGCTTTTTTAACGAAATTTGTTTTAAATCTGAAATATTCGCGTAGCAAACTTAAGTATGTAAGTAGAAACTGACAGGTTATTATTTTAAATTTCTTTTGTTGCGCTCTGCAGAGGTTTTTCCATGACATAACTAACAATGAATCTTTTGCTAGTGTCTTAAAAGCAATAGCTGAATTCAGCTTGTGGATGGAAAAGTCTCTATTTTGCTGGTGTCTGATAGAAAACACCTGTTAGGACCTAACTGTCACATGATAGCAAATGGAACAGATATAATTCAAGATAATGACAGGTCGAAAATTAAACAATTAAAAGTAAAACGTGGGTTAATTAATTCGTGTAAAGGGTATTTCTTAATCAAGCAACCACTGTACAACGTTTGATTAATTTCGAAATAAAGAATCACATCGAAAGCATTGTGACTATGAAACTAACCATTTTGGAGCCTGAGATGTGTTCAGAATCAGTGTATTCCAGCTTTATTACACACCAGTCCAACTTTTATATGAGCATTGTTATGAAAAACAACACTTGCTAAGTTTTAACATTTGTAAGCATGAAATGTATGGTACATCGATTTTTTTTTTTGTTCTGAAGTTTATAATGAACGGAAGAGCATTCGATCTATTAGAGTACGGCGATAATATTGCGAAATATGTCTTTTCTTCTTCATTTTGACCTAGTTTCTTTTTTTCAACATTAACGGTTGGATTCTACTAATTAATCCTTTTGAATGCGAACCTGAAAATTATTTCGGTTTGTAATTTAACGGTATAAAATCCAATACAAAATTCAAATTTCGCATGGACTACTACTTAAACAAAGCAAGTGGCCAAATCGGAGGCAGCAGAAACTACTTAGAAGATGGATCTCGGTCCAGCTCTCCTATGGTCAATCATAGACATCTCCCAAAATCCAAGTCAACCAATGAACTCGCTAAAAAAGTTGACCGAGAGGTTTCAAACTACAACGTGAACTTAAGCGCCTGGGGATGGAATAAAAGCGGACAGCTGGCTAACTCCAGCACCGTGTCACGCACACCTTTCCCAACAACTTTAAAGTAAGTTCCTGACACTCCGAAAACTCATCCTCTATCCAGAAATTTCCCAGAGAACCCGATTTCTTTTTCAGCTGGAGAGAGCCACACTGCCATTATCTCAGGTAACATGGATTTTCACTATCACACCTCAACGATGCTATTCTCTAGATAAATTGAAGCTCTACACAGCAGGAGCAAACAACTTTGGCCAATTGGGCATCGAAGAACTTGTTTCCACAAACCGACCGACTCTAGTCCCAGTATACCTGCCTATCGCTGATCATCGTTCTCTAATCTATCTAAAAGTCACTAAGCTCGTATGAGATTGTTATGGTTGCCTGTGGATCCGACCATACATTTGCATTGACAGGTAATGCGTCCTTGAGTAAACTTGTTGAATTGTGGGAAAATAGCGAAAGGAGAAGTCTTTGCATGGGGTTCCAACCTGAAAGGCCAGCTCGGGTTGGGCGATTTTGAGAACCGCACCACTCCAGTTTTTGTGAGTGCTCTGGCTCCTTGTGGAAATATCAACGCAAGGCTCGTGCATAAGCATGGCGGACATAAACGAAATCTCTCTTCAAGCAACACTCCACAGAGTAACTATTTACCGCTACTTCTATTGAAATAATGGGATTTAGACGGAGAGGGAGGATTCAAAGACAAATCTCATTCAATTGACGTGCCTGATGTGAGCGAACCTAGAGAGGAGCCTGCTTGCCTTCTAGCCGCTGACGAAAAGGTGACTGATATCGCTTGCGGCGCTCTCCATACGATAGTTAAAACAGGTTATCTCTGTGTTTTAGGAAATTATTTTGAAACCTCCTTTGTAGATAAGAATAGACTGTTTGCAACAGGATTCGGAGAAACTTTTGCCTTGGGCTATGGTCAAGGAAGGACATCTGCAGAATTCAAACAGATCCAACTTCCCAAAAAGAACGTTAATGTGCGCAGCAGTTATAGCAAGAATGATGAAATCGAAAAGATTGCCTGTGGACTTACACACAGTGGATGCATTCGCGGCGGAAAAGTTTTCTTGTGGGGCTTGCCTTGCAACAAAGAATCATCCCTGCTGAAGACTCCAACTCAAATCGATTTTCCAAGTACAAGTGAAGGAGGATACGCAGAGCTCTCCGCAAAGAAATCCTCAGAAGAGACCTTTATCGATATCAAACTGGGGGACACTCTGTCTGTTTTCCTTAATACAAGAGTAAAAACCACATTATTTAGACCTTTGGACTCAAAATAAATTTCTTAGGGTGAAGTGTTCACGATGGGTGAGAATATCGATGGACAACTTGGCACCAGCGCTTCGATAGCTGAAACTCCCGTGAAAGTTGGAAACATTCCAATTAACATATCCTCGGTAATTTCAGCATCTTTTTTAATGGAAAACTGATGGTAATTTTGTTAGATCGCTTGTGGAAGAAATCACGTAATTGCGATATCGTCTGAACTGCGGCAAATCTATGGTTGGGGTTCGAACTCATGCGGTCAGCTGGGAATGAAAAATAGGGGACAGAATGTCCTTACTCCAAAGCCGTTAGCGGCTCTCAATGATTGTGAAACGTTCAGAGTAAACAACTTAAAAAAGGGAGATTGAGGAGTGATAACATGATTTTTATTAGATCGTTTGTGGTGGTTTCCATACACTTTGCTTAAGTTACAAACCGATTAGCAGCTTCGACCATGAGGAAAATGACCTTTTAAGCGATGATGAGAGTGGAGGCAGAAACATGTTTTCAACAATGTCAAACACGATAGATCTTCAGGTACACTAGTATCGCTCTAACAAAAAAATGACACTGTATTTCGCAGAAATACCAAGAAGACATTGAGAAATTGAAATTAGAAATCGATCGACTCAAAAACAAAAACCAGAGATTGCAAGCTGAAAACGAGGAATTAAAAACAGAGCTGGTGCAAATGAGTATCAAAAACTCAGAAAATCATCACAAAACACAAAAGTCGAAGACTATCGACCAAGGCACCCAAACGATCGATTTTCCTGACGAAAGGCGGAAATCATTCGATTTAGACATCAGAAAGAACCGAAAATCTTTTGATAGATCTCCTGACACCCGATCCTCTCGCGCTCTGAACCCTCAAGTCGAGATTGATTTCAAAGAGCTCGTCCTTGAGAAACAAATTAGCGAAGGTGGATATGGGCTGATCTACCGCGGAAGATGGAGAGAGACTGTCGTAGCCGTCAAAATGCTCAAGATAGACATGAAAGAAGAGCATGTTCGCGATTTTATTTGTATTTTTCACACATATTCATCTTCTAATGAAATGAACCATTATTAGTCGAATGTTACGCAATGGAGGCTCTTAGACATCCAAATGTCGTGATGTTCCTCGGCGCATGCACGAAACCTCCAAACCTTGCTATAGTACTTGAATACTGTAACAGAGGGTCCCTCTGGAGTGTCCTTCAAAATCCTGATATTGACCTACCTTGGGAGCAACGTAGAAGAATTGCGCTGGACGCTGCCAAGGGTGTGAATTATCTTCATTCATTTAATCCACCAGTCTTGCACAGAGATCTCAAGAGGTATACCCTCATAAGTCCTTTGGAATGAAATGATTATGTTATTACCTCATAGTTTGAATCTTTTGCTGGATGAAATGTTCCGAGTGAAAGTAGCTGATTTCGGATGGACGAGAACAATGGCAGCCACAATGACAGGAAAGATAGGTAAATGGAATGTATTTTCGTTGGCTAAGCGCTGGAAATCTAGGAACGTATCAGTGGATGGCTCCAGAAGTCATCACGAGCAACGCATATACAGAAAAGGCTGACGTATTTAGCTTCGGTATCATTCTTTGGGAAATCGCTGCGAGAGAGCCTCCTTATAGAAGTAGGATATTATATCCAAATTGATTGAGGTTTCTAACTACAATTCATTATAGACATAAGCGGAGTGCAAGTTTCCTTGGAAGTTGCTAATAACAATTTACGTCCAACCATTCCAAAGAAGACTCCTGAAGCATTCACTAAGCTGATAAAGAAATGCTGGGTATATTTATTTGTTCGATATAGTTACTTAGCCGTTCCTCTAGGACAAAGATCCAAATCGTCGACCTTCTTTCAAAGAGATCATCAAAGAACTTGAGACCATGAAATTGATGTGATAGAAAAGCTGGTCCTTTCTGCAGCTTTAGAATATTATTCTAATAAATAAATAACAATGTATTTATCGCTGAGATTCTTCTAAGTTTTGAATCATTCATATAAGTTGCAAAAAGCAACACTTCGATTTTATTGTTTTCCACATTGATATTCATTCTAATCTAGCAAGTGGCCGAGAATAAAGGCCTTTTGCTCTTAATTTGCAATTTTTTCAAAATTGATTTTAGTTTTTAGACGTTTGTAACTAAATGCTTTCCAGAAGTTTTCATCAACATCAATAGTTTTGAATCCTAAAGTAGTGATTTCATCATGGATTGTTTTTGGGTGTTATATCTTTATATATTAAGAATTACTTTGTTTACATATATGGCTCTGTAATGTCAAGTCATTTGGCTAAGATTTTACTTGTATTTAGGACTTCATGAGAAGGCTTCAACATCTTCTTGGAGAAATTGACTCCCTTCTTCAGAAAATTCTTTATTCTCTTGATCTCATTCAGCCTGCTCCTTAATAGCTTCATACTCTTCTCTATCTTCTTCTTCCCTGGTACTCTCAGGAACCTCTTTTTCAGTAATTTCTTCGATAATTTTCGTTTCTTTCGTGTTTATATTCCAGCCGAATTTGCATTTGTCAGTCAAGATATATATTTCATTTCTCCCCCTCTCATGCTGCGTTTCCTTCACGGGATCTTTCGCCTTAAACCCACTTTCAAATTCCAGCTTTTTCTTTTCAAAATTCGCAACCAACGAACCCTTTATTCTTCTCTCATCATCATAAAAAAG
>ENA-UOTZ01002115-UOTZ01002115.1-compost-metagenome-genome-assembly--contig:-NODE-2115-length-11196-cov-50.906466_pt1 | contig 11196 bp, 5 predicted proteins | sample MGYA00238144_ERZ746983 | MGnify/ENA primary metagenome ERZ746983 (study PRJEB28759, sample SAMN06268863) | compost metagenome | isolation source: single cell | place: USA: California, Emeryville, Joint...
GATTTTCTTGTGAGTCTCTGAGATCTGTGTCTCTTGCTGGAAGATCTCCATCTGCAAGATATCCAACTCTTCCTTTTGAGTTTCAAGCTGCTTTTGCCATTCACTCAGTTGGCCTTGTTTGATCCCAAGGCTCTTTACTAAATCAAAAAACGCCTGGTAGTTTTCTCGCTTCTGCTGTGAAATGGTAAGCAGATTCATAAGCATGTCATCAATCAACTCGCTATTATCGACGTTTCGATTTATTTCTTGCCAAACTTCGACAAACGATATTGTCACGGAATTGTTTAAGAGCTCTTGAACGTTCGGAAAAGCTTGTGAGTCTGAATATAATTGGTTCTTTTGATCTTGGATTTTCGCATTACATTCTTTGAGCTGGTTTCTTCGGACTAATCCTTCATTTTGAAGAGATTTAATCATGTTATGCTCTTCTCGGTCCTTTGCTTTTTGCCGAAGCTGAGCGATCGCTGTTTCAAGATTCTCGGTGTCTCGTTGAAACTTCAGCACCTCTGATATTTCTTCTAGCATCAAAAAATGATATTTCATAAGCAAATCCACACTTTGCTGAGATTCCTGCTGCAGCGCCTGAAGATTGATGTCAAACAGCTTCAAGTACCCAAAAAGTTGTTGGAGACTGTACTGCTGACGGTAACTATGGAAAGACTTATAGAAGTAATAAAACAGAGTTTTTTCTCTCTTGAAAATATCTTCAAGGATGAGTGTCTTCATCTGATCGTAACGACTGTATTGCTGATGCTCTTCCTCATACTTTTTCAGGAGCTCATAGTGATCGAGCTGTTTTTCTTGCTGCACGTCCTGTTTTGCAAACAAATTCCCTTCTTCCTCTTTTAATTGATAGAAGAGAATAATCTGCTCTTCTGCATTTCTGATTTCTTTCTTGAGCTTTTCAATGAATTCCGGGTTCCTTGCATGGAGCTGGGCGACATAATTTTCAAGATCTTCTTGTAAAGTGACGCATTCAGTCAGTTGTTGTACATTTGAATGAAAATCTTCGGTTAGCATCATTTTCGTTTCTTTGAACTGTTTGCACCGGTCTTCAGCATCATATTTCTGGTGGATCAAAATTCTCTTGCGGTCATCTATGCTCTTTAGCTTCTCTTCATCCTGATTGATGATGCAAGAAAGCGCAATTTTATCAATTTGATTGGCACTAGGCAAGTTTTCAGAGTGAAGGAATGAGTTTACAATGCTTGAGAGATCTCTCCAAAGATTTTGATTGAAATGAAAGATATTCTTGATTAACTCCTTGACCTCTCTATCAGATAGCTGGCCTTCTAGTCCGGTTAATAATTCTAGAGATGTTTCTGTTCCAGGATCATCGAATTGGTGGTTTCCGCTCTCTGAATAGAAGCATACCAATGCCACAAGCTCTCGTAGCCGATCAACAATACCAGACTGCTTGGAATTAAAGCGCTTTTGAATAGTGATCAGCTTGTTCTCAAGAGAATGAGAAAATGATTTTGTTGAATCTATATCCCTTTCAATCAATTGTCTGCTCTCCTGCAAGTTTCTTTCTTTCTCATGCTGATTGCTGATGGCGTTATCAACTGCTCTTGAAATAGAGTCTTGTTTGTAGCTGCTGTCAAGTTGTAATGTATTGGTACTCTTAAAAGTAGAAGAATGTTGGCTCATATTAAGAAAAGAGAGCATATGTCTCTTCTTTTGAGGAGAAGCGTTGATGGAAGAAGCTGCGAGATCACCGAAAAGATTCCTCGTAACATAACTTGATTGCAAATGAATTTGTTTTGTTTTTTTATGAGGATGAAGAGGTGATTTAGAGTTATTGTGAGAGGTGGTTGACTTTTTCGAACTCTGGAAGTGTGAGAACTGATGAGAAAGACCAGAACTGTTCAGAGAGTCGTGATCGTAATCTAGAGAAAGAGAACGATCGTGCCTTGTATGAGGTTTGTTTTTCATATTGTTGGTTATTTGATTCGAATTCTATACGTTACGCTAATTGGAGGCGAACTTTTAAAAATTGTGTTGGGAATTCGAATTATGTTTCTATTAAATATCAAAGTTTGTCAAAGAAGAATCAATGCCCAGAAATAGTGCAGAGTGTATTCAGCAAAGGTAGGTGCTGGCTGGAATTCTTCAAAAAGTGAGGAAAGATTGGTTTAAGCAGAATGAATATTTAAATGAATATTTAGAAGACAAATACCAACATTGTCGTGACTATGCGTTATTTAAATGTTCATTTTTGGAGAAACAAAATCTTTAAAGATCATATCATTAAATATGAGAAACTATGCAAGCTATTTGAGACCCTGTGCATAAAGAACTTTCCGACCAATAACTTTTCGTACGGGTTGTATTATAATACTATCAGCAATTAGATAAGTACAAATGACTACATTAAACAAAATTATCAATAACATATAAATGAATCAAGAACCTGACAGATAGGTGTACAGCTCTGAAATAATTTTATTTGTGATAATTGTCAGAATTATATATATAATTTTTTTCCTGAGTTTGCATTGGTTTCCATGAACCAATCTGATGCTAGTAACTTCCATCAAGTCAACAAAAACGATTCACCTGGGATTGTCGCCTCTAACTTAATTCTACAATCGAAACTCACAGACGAGATGCAACAAGAGCAAAAATCCAAACTTTATCTCAAGAAACCACACATGAAAATGATCGGAGAACCACAAATGATAATTGATGAGGAAGAGAAAATAGGCAGCAACAAAAAGATCAAAATCATCGTTAAAAAACCTTTGGGAGGGAAGCTGCTCCTCGAGGTAAATCCTCACGATGAGATCAAAAGCATTTATTCTGAAATCGCTGCTTTAAACAGCGTCCCTATTTCAGATCAGCAATTAGTCTACAATGAGAGAATACTCAACGATTCAAAGACCTTCTACAGTTATGAGATTACCAATGGGAGCCAAATTGAGCTCTTAGTCCAGCCTTTGAACAACAAAACCATAGAGATTTTCGTTGAGAGAGTGCAAGGGAAGATACTCGTGATCAGCGTTGGAGTAGTAGAGAGTGTGGAAAGTGTCAAGGCCACGATACAGAATCTCACGGGTATACCTCCTAAGTTTCAACAGCTTTATTTTGGAGATATTTTAATTCAAAACGACACGAAAATATCCGACTACGATATTCAAGAGTATTCCCTCTTGAGACTCGTCTCATCAGCTACAATGGATTCATCTCAGGCGCTAGCTCCTGTATTTCAAATCTTTCTAAAGACACTGCATGAGAAAACGATCATTTTAACAGTAAGAGCATCAGACAGCGTTGAAAGCTTAAGAGATAAGATTCAAGACAGAGAAGGAATCCCTCCAGACAGCCAGAAAGTGGTATTTGAAGGTAGGCTGCTCGAGGATGGTAGAGTACTTGCAGACTACAACATCAAGAAGGGTGATACTCTCCATTTGCGTTTAAGAGCTGCAGTTCCAAATAGTACCTTCAGGATTTTCGTGAAGACACCGCTTGGAAAAACAATAATATTAGTTGTTAAAGGTTTCGAGCTGATCAATGAAATCAAAACTAAGATTGAAGAGACTTTAGGGATTCCTCCAGAACATCAGAAATTAATGTTTGCCGGTACGGAACTCGAAGATAAGTTAAGGTTACTTGACTATAAGATCGGAAGTGATATTAAATTCGAGTTGATTATCAAAAACGAATTGTCGACAAATATGAAAATAAATATCAGAACACAAACGGATAAAATAATCTCCATAGAAGCACAATCATGCGAAAAGATTGAAAGCTTGAAGAATACCATAGCAATGTTGGCAAATGTTCCTGCTGAAGCTCAGACTTTATTTTTCTGCGGAAAGCAGCTTGATGATAGTAAAACTCTCTTAGATTATACATATCAACCGGAAATTACAATTGATCTGGTCTACTTGCCAAGTGTGAAGGATGCCTAATTAGGCCGATAAAATAATGGTTTATTGTACAACTCAAAGACAGCTCGAGAGTGCTGAGTGCTCTTTGGCACTAGACCATTAGAAAATATATGGAACACAGACCCCGTTGAGAGAGGATCTTGATCGTTTATTTGTCTTTCTCCTTGTTGATTTTGTATCAAATGAGAGTACATTGAACTTTCAGGAATATTTTGTAACCAACAAAACTTTTCATGATATTGCCATACTATCTCAGGAAATGAAAAAAGTAGGATAATAGACGTGATCAGTTCGAATCCTGATATTCCTCTAAGTAGGATCGGACTGGTAATGCCAAACGAGGACTCGCATCATGAAATAATCAGTAATCATTTTAATAAAATCAGCCAATGGTAGTTCAGAGTTGTTACTATGCTCTCAGTGTGAATAAATTTTATCTAATTTTTGCAACAACATAACAATTAGAACGAATCAGTTTCTACTGCCTTGACGAGATACCAATGACCACACCTCGAAACAAATTCATCGCAATCAATGAACCACAATCCAATCGCAGTCAATCTGAAAACACAAGGCAGCGCACAGCAGAATTTTCGAACACACATAGCAATTTCCCAACATTAATCCCTCCAGCTGACAATAAAGAGAAAACTCCCAGAAAAAACGTTCAGTTAGACAGTTTAAGCAACGCAGGTGATAAGAGAAGCTTACATTCGACTCCTCGAAATAAGGATTTTTCTACAAATAACCCTAATTATCAAAGCACTGCACTAGTCTATCCTCTTAACCGACGAGATTCAGCAGATACTGCATTCACCCTCTCCAGAGAGCAGACTCCTGAAGTCACACCGCGTCAAGGACTAAAACGACAGAGCACAGTGGCGCTGTTCTCCACATTTTCGAAAAATATGAGAAACTCAAATAACCCAACACCTAAAAGGACCACTTTGCTGCTCCACCAACAGGAACCTCTAAGCTATACGAAGCAACCTCGTGAGAATTATTTCTTAAAAACGAAACTTCCACAACCCAATCCAGAAGGCACTCGCACTCAAAAAAGACTCCCTTCGTTGAATCTAGAGAAAGGAATGGAAAATCAAGCAAATTCGACTTTCGTGGGACTTGCTTCTGGTTTATTCGCAAGCGCTCGAAAGAAAAAACCGGAGTATTATTCCATTCTGAAAAAGGATATCATCGTCAAAGAGGAAATCTTGATCGATAAGCCTGTTAAATCCACTATCTCTGTTCAAAACTTGCAGATCGCCGAAAAATTAGCCATGATTATCTCACACGGCGACAGCAGCGAGAGAAATAACCTTCTCATGCGGAAACTATACAGTTTTTTGGAACTAGTTCAGAATTTGTTTCATATCATGCGAGAGAGCGTCGCGACATTCAAGTTGATCCAGACTTCGCTTGCAGGAACAACAGATATCGCTCATCTTTTCAACAAACATCCTTGTAAGGAAATAATTCTTGAGATCGCCAATTGGGTATATTCAAGCCGTTGCTACGAGCAAAATTTGAAAGAATTAAGTGAGGTTTATGATTGTGATGCGTATTCGGCCGGCAATGAAGACGCTAACAAAGCCTTCGATGAAGTCCAAGTGAACTATTTGATCAGTTACCTGTCCTCAAATGTCCAAGATTTCGAGAAACTATTAAACATCAGTAAAACCCAAATCCCAAGCGAAATATCTATTCGGGACAGAGATCTCATCTCTCGTACGATACGTCAAGCAGACATCGTATGCAACAGCATTTCTGAGCTTCTATTAGACGATTTTAGTGTTAAAAAAGTCTATTTAGCGAATGAATGCAGGAACTTAATCTGTGGACTACTCTATTCTATCAAACAAATCCGAGTATGCTATACCAAAATCAGAGAGATGGTCGAAGAGTGCTTGGAGACATACAAAAACTTGTTTCGTCAGATGAAACACCTTGATAAAAACGCCATGGCGTTTGTTGAAAACCAAAAGAAACTCAAAAGAGGCCTCGAAAAGCTGCAGGCGCCGATCGCTGAGCTTAATACCCTGCTTAATGGCATGGAAACTGTCGATCATAACGTCAAAACCTTTGGTGCCAAATACACCGATGGAATTGATACCTTGAAGAAAGTGCTATTGTTCAAACTGAAAGTAGAGAACACTGAAAGCCTTTTTCAAATGCCGACGATTGAAAGGAAGCTCTCGAAGCATATGGACATGCTTAGTGAGTATGTGATCCGAGCGAATCCTCCAAACGAAGAGCAGATAGCAGCAATGTTCTCTGACCTCAATGAGATCCCGCGGATGAAGCGCTCGTTTACGCTTTTCGTGTCTTACTTGCACGACTTACTGAAGTCTCCAACTTACCATGAGTTGTTCTATGAGAGCTATACCCAACTAAAAGCGATTGATGAGAACGTGAATAACCTGTATAATATGGTCAATGAGCAGTTTGAGGGCTTTCTAAAGAATTACTTTGGCTCGCTCATTCAATTGGCCGCGAAGCAAAAGAGAGCTATCAAGAATGAGTATTGGAAAATTCTCACTTGGAATGACTTTGGCCATGACAGTAACTTGGAGGCTTCGATAGCCAGAGTCTCGGAGTCAGTGGGCATAATAAAGGATTCATTGGCAAAAACGAAGCTCCTCAGTGAGCATGGCCATAAAAAAATCTTTGGAAAGCAAGAGATGCTGGACGAGAATATGAAATCGTGGAGTGAAGAGATCATTTTTGCTGAAGATTTCATTGAGTATTTAACGAAGATCACATCGGAGGTGCTCAAACCACAGGCGAAATTCAACAGCGATTATGCAAAAACAAAGAAGATCAAAGCCTCTTTTGACAAGGTGTTGGTTTCCTACATAAAACTCAGAAACTCGAGACAATTCAATGAACTATGCTTCAGAATCGGACTGTATATCCGCGGAAAGCAACAGGAAGACAAACAGGACTTCTTATTAACCTTCGAGGACTCGATACAAAGGCATTACATGGACTTATTCTTTAAAAACTTCTTTTCGAAGCTGCAGGAAGAATTTCAGAAGTCTTTTGTTGATTTACTCACCCCGATTCCTTCAGACAAATTCGAAAAGCTAAAATGCTTTATCGCAAGCTGCGGAGACGTTGTCGCCGCACTCTGCCAACAGCGATCTATCCAAGCCCTCCAAGAGTTAAATACTTTGCTTCTCAAACGACAAGAGGATATCTCGATGGTCGTTGCTCTAATGGACCAAATTTTGCTGTTCAATGAAAAGAAACCAAGATCTCTTTCCAATGAGGACGAAGCCAAAATCCGTTCTGGCTCGCAGTCACCGATATTCAAATTTCTGTTGGAATCAGTGAATAGCTACGAGGCTCTCCACGGCCAGCTCAACTTGACACTGAGATCGAATGAACTTGACGCTCAGATGCAAAAAATCGAGGAAAAGGTCACTCAGGGTGACTTCGAGAAAGCCGACATTGATAAACGTCTCTCAAACTTGGAGAGACTCACGAAAAGCACTCTGGATGAAATGAAGAAACCCAAAAGCAGCGAGTCGAAAAGAAGAGACTCAATTTCAGGTTCAAGTATTATGGAGCTCGTGACCGTGAGGATTCCTAAGTTAAGAAGAAAGATGCTAAAGACCGCGATGAACAAGCAGCTAAACGAAATCCGTATTATTGAGGACGAGTGTAAGAAAGTGATCCATAAAAGCCTCGAACACCAGAAGGATTGCTATGAAATCAAGGTCTCAAAGGAGCAGATTGAGAAACTCTGGAATAGAGTGGAGGATATGAAGAAAAACAGAGAGGAGCTTGAAGACAACGAGGTCGCTCAAGAGATACTCGATGACCTTGAAAACAACCTTGGCACCTTACAGGTGATCGCGCTGACCAAAGAAAAATTGGAGCTTATAATAACAGGAAAATTAGAAAATCTTGAAGAGGTCGAGGCATGCTGTGCGTCTCTGAAGGAGTTGAAAGAGGAGTTGATCAATATAGTTGAAGAAGTTGAGTTCTTGGATGCGGATATGAGAAATTGCACGATGCATCAGCTTAGTGATATAGAAATCATCGAGAATTACCTCAGTAATGCTTACAAAGGAATGAGTAGTGTCGACATTGAAATTTTCAAAAATGAACAGCGCTTCGATCAGATACGATTCACGCTTGGTCAGTGTTTTGAAATTAACTTCTACACGCATCCTTCATTCAAAGAAAAGATTTATGCTCAGGACCTTGAGGCTATAAAGACAGAAATCGGAGCAATTCGCTCTGGGCTTGAGAATTTGAGTAGCTTGCTGCGTCTGGATAACTTGGGGATGGACGAGACGGTAATATCTTCTTACGAGCAGGCGTCTCAGTTGCATGGATGGCTAGAAGAAAATCTTCTGCGCTTCTTTGAAGATCTCGTTGTGATAACTCGCCTCTACGGATTTTTATCAGTGATAGCCGAAGACATGCGCAATAATATTACTGTAGGCACGCCATTTAATTCTTCTGAGTTGGGTGAGAAGATACAGCAAGCGAAGGATTTACACCAAACGATCAAAGACCATGAGAGCGAGCTCCTCGATACCTTAAGAGAAATAGATTCTGGTTGTCTCCTTCGAGGAAAGATGAAATTTATTGAATTTGAGCTTGAGTTGGTTGATCTGTTGCTCAAAATGTCGAATATTGAACATGAGCTAGCTGAGTCTAAGAATCCTACTAAACACTTTGAGCTGATCCACGAGAGAAAATCAGTCACGGAATTAAAAAAAGCAGCTCGCGCGCAATTCTTGGAACTCATGCAGTCATACAACACAAATTACAAAGAAAAAGATCGAACTGGGGTTAGCTTATCCGAAAATGAGTTGCTAGCCGACCTGGCTTTGACTTTCGAGTTGCTGGCTTCGGGACTTGAAATAGATCTGAGAAGAGGTGAGGTTCATATTATGGGATCTCTGGAAGATGAGTTCTATTTAAGACTTTATGCAGAGAAGCTTGGTGCAGTATCTCCCCCCAAAGAAAGTCGAGTTCTTATGAAAATTTTATCTGAGATCCGTTCAGTTATCCGACGAAAGTCTATTTTTGATTCTAATCTTGGAGCAAAGTACCTCGTTGACGCTGAATTCAGCATGATATATAAGACAAGCCAAGGAAGTCTCATTTGCGCAATTATAATCCGAATGGATTATCAAGACATTCCAGTCATTGTGTCTATCGCCAATGGCGGACAAGGTAATTGTTAAATCCTCTCTTATTTTCCTCTAATGAATTTTTCTCATTACAGAAGTGAAAAAACTTCAGGAATTACATGATGTTATAATCGACGACTGTACGATGAACTACAAGCTCACCGGTCTGACCATCAGCACATAAGCTTCATAATTCAGAAAACAATATATGCTTATACATCCAACTGGTTATTTTTTTTCTCCTATTATCATATAAAAACGAGAGCAGCAGCTGTAAATTGATTAGAGTGTCATTTTCGATATTATGTTTGCTAATTTAATATTTTATTCCGTATTATTTTTATTCAATTTTTCAACAGCTAATAAAACTCTGCGTAAATTACCGGATACAAACTGAATGTATACCGTAAGAGAAAGGTACCAGCCTATTGGAATTAACACCAACAGGGCTGTAACTCCCAAAGACCCTGTGCCCACTTCAAGAAAAGGATTCAAAATCGATGTAGAATACCCATTAGAGGGCGCACGTTCTGCCGATATGGGAAATAAACCCTTAGTGCATGTCAATGACTATGCATCTAATCAGAAATCCGTAGTCGCCGAGCTGTTTCGGAGGAAAAATTTCAACGAGCAGCTGAATTTTAAAAACACCTATTATCTGACTGAAAGAACCCCAGAAATCGACGCTGAAGCGCTAACAATCTTTGGATATGACAAGGTGTATCTCACCGAAGCACACGACGCCAACACTAGAGCGAATGTTCTCTCACCGCAGCATTTAAAGACCCTTGAGGACAAAGAAAATAAAGTCAGATCGTTTTTGAGAAGAACAGAAGATATTGTGGAAAGTCGGACTGAAAGGAAAATTGAAAAAACTTTTACTAACTTAGAGGACCAGGTACACTCTTCTGAAGCATATCAAGACTTAATATGACCTTAGAAAGAAGAAGTTAAGAATCTCTTTATGAAGATGAAGAAAGCAGTTGGACATATTGTCAAAGCCGATATTACTCACGGCTCTGAGAAGTAAGAGTGATTTAGATGCAGGATTTGCTTAGTGTTTATAGGTTTCAGGAATTTAATGAGGAAGATTTTGTGAAAAAAGGCGATTTCAAACAGATGAAAGGGACGCATAAAGACAAAGATAGCGTCCTGCAAAAAACGATGAATATTCGACATGCTTTGGCATATAAATCTGATGAGATACAAGAACAACTTAGAAGAGCGCAGGATGAACGTGAGAGAAAGGAGGCAGAAGAAGCGGCGAAGAGGTTGGAGGAAGAGAAGAAGGAAAAAGAGAAAATCGACAAGTTTACTGATCTGAAGCATCTTGCTCAGAAATGGAAGATCTGGGACACCGATAAATTGAAGGTAAATGAGATAGTGAAGAGACTGTTGTAATAATAACCGATGTGTAGATGACGATTAGAAATGAAGTGGTTAAGCTGATCATGCGAGAAGAAGAACAGAAAAATTATAAGGCAATGGCAGAGAGACGTCTCAAACAACATCATGATGAACGGAAGAAGTTGAGAGAGAAAGCAAGAGAGCTTGAAAGAAAGAAACAGGAGGAAAGAAGAAAGGAAAAAGAGAGGGAGAGATTACAGGGAGTTCCAAAGCAAGCTGCTTGGGAACCAGGAAAACTGACGAAGAGACCTGATGAGACTCAAGCAGATTTCGCGAAGAGACAAGCGCTCTTTAACTTGCCCAAATACAAGAAGAAGCCGAATGCTTTCCGAAGTCATACCATTAGCAAAAAGTAAAATTATATTTGATCTCGCTCAGATCTCTAACTTTTATTTCAAGTTTCGTGGAGCTAGCCATGGAAAAAGCCGCCAAAATCAACGGTGGTATCGAGCTCAAAGATCAAAACCCATCTCCTGCAAAAAGCTTAAAAACGGATAAATCTACTCAACGCTTGCATTAACTAACTACTAAATTTTATAATCTGCTGCATATAGTCAATTCAAATTCATGAGCATGCTTTATTCTTGAGGATTTTTTCGTTTGACTAATAAAGATGAAGTTCTGACTCTAAAACAATTCCATACAACATACAACGAAATTTCAATTAATTATCTTCTTTTTAAGCTAATGATATGAGCCAGTTTATCACGTTAGAAGTCCTTAAGAGACGCCTAGTGAGTGAATGA
>ENA-UOTZ01002116-UOTZ01002116.1-compost-metagenome-genome-assembly--contig:-NODE-2116-length-11186-cov-22.263750_pt1 | contig 11186 bp, 6 predicted proteins | sample MGYA00238144_ERZ746983 | MGnify/ENA primary metagenome ERZ746983 (study PRJEB28759, sample SAMN06268863) | compost metagenome | isolation source: single cell | place: USA: California, Emeryville, Joint...
ATCCTTTAGCTCTTCTTTAACAGAAGCTTGTGTAGGCATTGTTTGAGGGCTCTGGGGTGTCAACGGATTCAAAAAGTTGGAAGCTTGACCTAGTAGTTCCTGAAATGTTTGTTTCCAGATTTCCATTGGAGTTTCTACGTTAGATGGCTTCTTTTGTAAACAATTGTTCAGATTCTGCCATATGGCCCCATCCACGTTATTCATTTGAGAGAGCAAGCAATCAGGACAAGTGCTTGCTGAATGAACGGACTCAAGGGTTGTTTGGAGTAAGGAAATTTGAGTCAATTGAGCCATACTTCTTTGGAAGTCGTCAATCATGACTTGGAATATAGCGCCTTTTTGAGCTTCAAGTTGTTGATAGAGGCAAGTTGGACCAGCAAACATCTTCGGTCTTCGCTTTCGGTTTAGTAGTTTGAGATTGAAATTAAATTGAAAAGGTTGTTTAAATATTCGGAAAGAAGGAGTTTTCGTGTCTGTTGGTCAAAACGCATTTTAACGAAATTAATTTGATGCAATGTTGGTTCATTTTTTCAAAAAATCTAAAAAAAAATTCAATTAATTCGCTATAGTGTTAATCGATCTGAACGACTAACTTCCGGTTGAGCGAAGAGTATCATGCCAAATTCCTAAACGAAAAAATGTCGCCTGAAGTTCTCTGATGTTAAGAGACCTTAAATTTGAGGAATACCATCCCAAAAAAAAAGAGTAGACTTATTCCTTTCCGCTTATTATTATGTTGACAGCTAATTAGTAGGTAGGGGTTTACATCTAATCCGTTTAGAATTCAGAGACATTACGAGCTCTCCTCATCTCTGAATGAAGAACTGAGAGCTTCTGATTTTTGAGGAGAAGCAATCTTAATTCCATAGAAAGCAGCAATCATTGCATTTGGAATCGCGAAAGAAGAGATTTCTTCATTTTGACACATCACATGTGACCTTTGACGTTTCTCGGAAGAAGAGAACTTAGATTCGTTTCCAATGTCGCTACTATCTCTCTCTAATTGGAAACAGCTAGTTATGCGTTGTTACGGCTTTCAAAACAATTAATTCAATTTCCGTTTTTGCCGGTAAAATCACCATCAGTTAGCGCTAATCTTTTTCGAAAATTATCTTTATTTATGGGAATGAGGGTGAAAAGCTGAGCTAAAGCGCTGCTTGGGTTTTAATAGGAGTAATGCATTGAGGGGACCATGGCATCAAGCTCTATGGAAAGAATTTCAACTCCAAAGCGCAGATTTTTCACTCAAAAGTACAGATTTTTTTTGTTCTGTGAGGGATATTTTGATGCAATATTTAGGTCGGAAGTTCGTTCTTATTGTTGTAGAAACACCACGTAAAAGAATAGTAGAGTTGGACTCAAATGGTGCTTACAGGATTTAGAGCAAATTCGATTTCTTTACTCTTTTTTTTTTTGCGAAGTGAATGTAATTGATTGTGTTTGAGAGAAGAGAAACAAGACACTAATGACAATTCTGTGTTGAATTGACTGGTTATGAAGTATATCTTCGACCAATTCGTGACCGAAGTTCAGTTCGGAAACCAATCATTATTAAAGCAAATGTCTGGAACAAATTATTCTCAACGAGTATCTAGATCATGCGATGGTCATCGCCAAAATCAGGTCTCTAAGTAATTCAGCTATATGAACAAAGCTCGAATGTTTTCCACATTACATTTCCAACTCTTCCTATATCGATATATAATCATCTTTCTCTGAGTTGGAGAGAGAGAAAAAAAAAGAGAGAACTTTAATAAGCGAGCCCTCAAAGATTGTACCAAGTTCTAAATAAACTTCTAGGCTTGGCTACACCTTATTTTCCACCTGCGACTCAAACCACACACCTTTCTACCATCGAATGAGCATTTTATTCATTTTCTAAAACTGAGCTCAATGATAACAAACAATGCACAAAAATTTTCTTCTATTCAATCTACCTGGCGAGTTTGTTTAAGGAATTTTTCGTTGTAACTAAATAAAAATGGGATGCAAATTTGACAATCAATCAGATAACTCTATAAAAAATTACCGCTATCTATTCTATTGTATTCTTTAGCCTTGATGTGAAGCAGCTATTCGCTCACCCATCGCTTTGAACAGCTCTTGCACTCCATCTCCCATTTTAGCACTAACTTCATAGAAGATCATATTGTGCTCTCGAGCCATTTTTTCAGCTTCCTCATATAGCACCTGCCTTTTGGCCGACATATCAGATTTATTGCCTGCAAGTACAAGCACCAGGTTGTCTTTCTTCACTTTCTCATCAAGCTCCTTTATCCAATAATTCAGGCCCCTAAAGGTGGATTGGTCGGTGATATCATATACTAAAATAGCTGCACTGGCGTCTCTATAATACATCGGAGTCATTGCTTTGAACCGTTCTTCTCCGCCGGTGTCCCAGAGGTGAAACTTGAGGAAATCGCCTGAACTCAATTGCAAACGCTGTTCCATGTAGGCGCCGCCGATAGTGACTTCGTAGTTTGTTGAGAATTTGTTATTTACAAAACGCTGTCCAACACTTGATTTTCCGACTCCAGCATCTCCAAGAAAGACGGCTTTACAGTCGATATTTCTTGGCCCATCCACTTTCAGTTTTTTAGAAAGACCGGGTTTAGATTCTTCGGACTGCGCGCATCCCATGAGGAATAAAAATATATCGATATTAAATAAGTTAGCACTTGAGAGTAATTGAGTAGAACGCTATTAATTACAATCAGAAAGACAATTCATAATTAGCTAGACCTTCGCATTTTCGATCTATAATGTGAGACACAGAACGAAACTCATGAATGAAATGGATGCAAGATATACTCATACTGATTATTGCTGATTAGGTTTAAACGTAGTACATTGAAAAGTACTACTTGATTCTTTGTCAAATGACCCTCAAACAATCAAAACAATTCTATTAAAGCGTTCTTGCCTCTGCATGCTCAATTAAATGCTGTTTGAGAGTCCTCAAAGAATGATGACGAGTTACATAAAAAATTAATTGCTGATCTTGAACTTAAATTAGTAGCACAGCTTAAATAATTTTTTTCCAGAAATCTAAAGTACTCTGATCTTACACATCCCACAATGGAAAGCTATACTGCCATCAAAGACGGAGACGTTCCGTTGGCTACGAGCAGGTTGACAGTCGTGATAAAGTTTCCAAATTTCAAAACAGTGGAAGTGGAAGTTGCTTATTCGGATTTTATAGGATTCTTAAAGAAACAGCTCGAAAAACAGTCTGGAATCCCTGTTAAGAAACAAATTTTATTTTACACTGGAAAAGAGCTCGAAGACCACAAAACAATTACTGAAAGCGATTTTCAGAACGATTCTACTGTATCGTTGATCATCAAGGAAGGGATTCAAATCTTTGTTGAACCTTTTTAAGGGGAACCAATAGAACTTCTCATCAAGCCTTCTGAGACAGTAGAGGAAGTGAAAAAAAGTGTTGAGGAAGAATTTAAGATATCTTTTGATGATGATCAAATAGATCTTGTAACTCCCGAGATCAATGAACGACTCGAAGATAGCAAGACGCTTTCGGATTATGGAATTAAAGATGGTGCAAAACTTAAACTCAAAAAATCCGAGATGACATTAGTGATAAGAACACTAAACAAGACAATCGAATTGATTGTTCAACTTTCCGACACAATAGCAATGATTAAAAAGAAAATAGCTGAGAAAGCGGATATTCCGGTTAGCTGTCAAAAGCTTCTACACGCGGGAAAAGATGCTTAATGACTCTATCACTGTGAGCGAAGCGGAAATTCAACGCGATACGAGTATCACTCTAGTGATTGATGAAAAAGTGAAAACTTCGACAGGGAAAACAGATTCATTCAATAATTATTGCAAAAGTTCTGAGTAATTACATTGGTAAGCATCCCAAGCTGATTATGAAAACTGCCTGAGTCTCAAAGATCTCGAGAAAGGCAACTCTAGGTTATTAGAGAATTGAGAGGTGTCGTCCTTTGAAGTTTTGAGTTTTCAAAGAGGAGCTAGGGATTTGGATGACTAAGTAGTGGATTGCGGACTTAATTAGAGGAATGATTTTATATGTCAACTTTTAATGAAATATTCTAGGATCAGAAATTGGGCTGCTTAACCAGTGCTCTATGTTTATCCAAATGGTTTCCTCTTAGAAATTAGACAGAAAAAGTTGCTCTTCTAGATGATTAACAATTCAATCTAAACTGTAATTCGAGACGGATTATTTTTCGAGTTAAAAAGACATATATATATCTATAGATCTCTGAATTAATTAGGAAAGAACAATTGAATAATGTAGGATAATGCACTAATGAGTAATGCTATGTTTTTAGATTTTGTGATATATTCTTTCTCTTTCTCTCTCATAATTACTCTGCCAAATTACTCTCAAATGCTGTTTGTCGTCATGCCAATCATTCCTTATTTCTGTGAATCATATCTGAAAAGTACTTAATTTTTAGTTAATCACCCTCAAACAAACAAAGCACTTCCATTAAAGCGTTCTTGCCTCTGAATGGTCAATTAAATGCCGTTTGAGAGTCCTCAAAGAATGATGATGAGTTACATAAAAAATCAATTGCTGATCTTAAACTTAAATTAGTTAGTATCACAGTCTAAATAATTATTTCCCAGAAATCTAAAATCCTCTGATCTTACACATCCCAAAATGGAAAGCTATACAGCTACGATATATGTGAAATCCGAACGTGCAGACCAAACGTTCACCGTCAACCTTTCGATAACAGTTGGTCAGTTTAAGACTTTGATTAAAGAAGCAATGGGAGTTCCTGAAAAAAATCAAACTCTCAGTTACTCCTCAAAAATCCTCGATGACTCAGAAACGCTAGCTTCTTACGAAATAGGAAGTGATTCCTCAGTTAATTTGTTTATCGAGGAATCAACACCTGAACCCATCGAAGTCTTTGTTAGAATGTGGAATTCTGATGTATCAGAGAATTTTGAGGTTGACAGAAACGTCTCGGTCCAAAAAGTCAAGTCGAAAATCAGAGAAAACCCAAAGTTTTCCTCAATATACGAACTATCGACAGAAGACAACAAGAGGTCCCTTGATGACAATAAACTCCTTTCTGACTATGGCATCAAAGACGGGGACATCCTTTTGGCTGCAAGCAAACTTACAATTGTGATAAGGATTCCAGATGGCAGAACAATGGAAGTGGACGTTGCTTATTCGAATCGTATAGAAGACATAAAACAACAACTCGAAAAGAAGTTGGAAGTATCTTTGCAGAATCAAGTGCTGATTTACAGTGCAGAAGAGCTCAAAGACCACAGGACAATTACTGAAGCCGGTATTGATAGCGAATCTATTGTGGTGCTAGTCATCAAAGAAGAGATAAAAATCATTGTGAAATCTTTTGTAAGCAAATCAATTGAACTTTCCGTCGAATCTTACAAGACTATCGAGGACGTGAAACGTCACGTTAAGAATGAATTAAAGCTACCTGATCAAATAGATCTTGTAATTTCTGAGACCAAGGAACGACTCGATGATGACAGCAAGCCTATTTCGTCTTATGGGTTGAAAGATGGAGCGACACTTGAAATCGCGATCCCTGTCCAAGTTCAGCTTCCTTCTATAAAAGAGATGATGACTCTCGAGGCATATCCCACTCAATCTGTAAAGAGCTTAAAAGAGCGGCTGGCAATTTCTTCCAAAATTCCAATAGAGTATCAGGTGCTCGGACATGCGACAGGAATACTCGAAGACACAAAGGAACTTCTTGAATATCCTCTTCAGAAGAATTCCAAAATCACGTTATCAGCCAAGCAAGTCTGTCTCTTCGTCGAATTTAAATCAGAAAAAGAAATGTTTAAGCTTGAGTCAAACGCTCTTGTCTCTGAACTACAGAAGCAGGTTGCAGATATATTCAAGTTGAAAATGAATGATGATCTGAGAATCTCTTTTAAGGACGTCCAACTTGAGAAGGAAAAGCTCCTACTCGATTACCAGCTAAAAGACGACGATATTCTCATCTGTCAAGGTAGATTAGATTCCGAAATGGAAATAATGATAAGAGCACCCAACAATCAATTCCAATTGGTTGTCAAACTTTCAGACACGGTGGCAATGATTAAAGAGAAAATCTATCAGTTAGAGGGCATCCCGGTTAGCTGTCAAAAGCTTCTACACGCGGGAAACTTTCTCAGTGACTCTATGACTGTGAGCGAAGCGGATGTCGCAAGCGAGACGAGTCTCGTTGTGGTGATTGATGAAAAATTGCAAGTGCTTGTGAAAACCTCGACGGGGAAAACAGGCTCATTGAATCTCTATCTTTCCCAAACTATCAAGGAACTGACTGATCTAGTCAAGACTGAGTTTGGTTTGCAGGAGGAAGACGTCGTCATGCTTCATTCTGGAAGAGTGCTTGAAGAGGAAAAAGCGTTATCTGATTATGAAATTCAAAAGGATACGGCGCTATTAGCTGTAATTCGAGAGAAAGTGTCGAAAATGTTGCAAACTTTACTCAAGGATCTGATCGAACTAAATAAACCGGTGTCCCTTTCAGTCAAACCTTCTGAAACACCGCGATTCTTAAAGAATCACATTCAAAATATATGGAAAATACCTGCCGAATACCAAGTTCTCAAGCACGATCAAAAGGTATTGGAAGATAATAAAACTCTTGTTGATCATGGTATTGCAAACAATGCTGAGATCGAAGTAACGAAGGCAGAGCCCTTTGATATGGTTATCAAATCCTTATCAGGCGATTCAAGCAAAGATTTGAAAATTAAGGTTGACGTTTTTGAGAATGTGCTTAAATTGAAAGAGCAAATCAAAGAGAAGACCGGTTTGCTGGTTGAAGACCAGATGCTTGTTTTCAATGAGACAAAGCTTGAGGATCAAATGAAATTGTCTCACTATGGCATCAAGGCGGACTCTTTGGTATTTTTGATTCGAAAGGCTGGAGTGGAGCACTTTTTCTGGAAAGATTCTCAAGGTAATTTGCTGGTGCTTGAAGCTGATGAGGAGTGCTCAATAAAGGAAGTGAAGAAGATGTTTAAAACACATTCAGGTGTTCCGGTTAGTAAAATCGGGAAAATGGCAGATATTTTTGAAAAATTGCCGAACAAAATTAGCAGTATCAGTGGTATTTCGCAGAATGAAGGAAGCCAAGTCGAGAGAGAAATAGTCTCTGCGTTTTTCTAAGGTGGTTTGGAAGGTGGCTGGCTTGTAGTTAAGGATGACAGTGTACTTTACAAGTCTGAGCTATCTGCTTAAGAGTATGCAAAATAAATAATTTTCTATTTGGTTTGGTACTTGCAATCCAAGCTGATTATATACATGGTGAAACAGCATCAGAGCCTAAGCTATTAGTAAGTGGTATTTTAAGACTATTATTAAATCGGTGAGAAAAATGGCTATTTGGACATCTGCAGTTTCGAGTTTTTCAGCAAGAAACAAGGAATCTTTGAATGTTAGGTAGTGAACTGCGGATTCCATTGGAGAAAGGATTTTATTTATGAAATTTAAATGAAATAGTCTAGTTCAGAAATAGAGCTGCGTATTTTTCAAATAGAAAGTTTGTGAGAACTGTTATTAGCTTCCATAAGCCAGTGTTCTATGGCATATCCAAATGGTTTCCTCCTAGAAATATATAATTAGACAGAAAAAGTTGTCCATCTAGATGATTAACAATTCAATCTAAACTGTAATTCGAGACGGATTATTTTTTTCGGATTATTTGTTCTATTTTCCATCAACAACAAGAGACTATGAATTTTATAGTGTTTCGAGGTCTTTAAACCTTCGCTAGCAATGTTCTGTTCTTTGTTCAGAATATTCGCTAATCTGCCGAAGTATGATTTCATTGGTTTCATCTATTCATACTTTTAATGGAGTTCGTACCCTATGATACCTTGTAAACCATTACTCTAGTTCTCGAAACACAGAAGATACCAATTGCGTTATATTGATTGACATTGAAGCTCATCTACCCAAAAACAGCACAGAATTCAAGAGCCATTGCTAATCGTCTTATGTACTGGAATATTTCCATTAAGAAAAACAACAAAAAGTTGCTCTCTACCCTCCCTCTTTGCAAATTTTGATGATATTGCTTCTTTATCACCCAGCAAATCCGACTTAATTTATAATCATTAAAAATTTTTGGACTTAAAATCATACACAGCACCTAGATGCCCGTCACTGTCAGCATAGCTGGACGATCCTTTGAACTCGAAGTTGACCAAAGCATCAACATCGGCACTCTTAAACAAAAAATTCAAGAAAAAGAAGCAATTCCTCCTCAATGCCAAAAACTATCAATCGATGGAGTGCGTTTGAAGGACTCGAAAAAACTCTCTGACTATAACCCGAACAAAACAATTTTATTAGAGCGCAAAACAAAGAGTTTTTGCGTTAACTACATCGTTAAAGGGCTTTTTATCAACTTCGACAAGCTGCCTTGTGAAGAGAAAATCGAGTCGATCAAGAGAGAAATCCAGAAGAAATTTGACCTTCCTGTCGCAGAACAGGGTCTTGCGTATAACGGCGTGAGGTTATCTGATGAAAGAACATTACATGAGTGTAAAATAAGAAATGGAGCTATGTTATTCTTGGTCCCGATCAAAACACAACCGGTATTCATAAGGCATGCAAGCAAATCACTCAATTTCGATTTTGAAACAATGGCCTTAATCAGAGAATGCAAAGCGAAAATCAGAGCTTCTGGTAGATTCGGCCCCATGCCGGGTGAGATCAAGCTCATTTTTGGCGGAAAAACGCTCGATGATAATCAAAATCTTAACGAATTGGATTTCTCGAAAGACACGACCGTGCATTTGATTCATACCGATCACAAACCAGATTTGCTGGAAATTTCAATACAAACACCAGAGGAAACAGTAAAATTCCAAGTAAAGGCATCCGATCCGGTCGGAAGTCTCAGATCGCTCATCGACAAACAAATGAAAATTCCCGATGAATACGAATTTGTGAACCACAATGAAGAAACTCTTGATGAAAAGAAACTTTTTTCTGAATCTCATATCAAGAGCGGAGATATCATCAAGATCAAATCAAAAGCAGCTTCATTGGTTACTGTCTATATAAAAGGTGAGCCCCAATCGCTTAATATCACTGTTGATTCAAGCAAACCTGTCAGAGCCATTAAGGAGGAGATACAAAAGCAGACTAACGTGCCAGTAGAAAATCAAATTCTTTATTATGCAGGAGACACTCTCGTAGACTCAATACAAATCATGGACTATTCTATCGGTGATGAATCTACCGTAAGTTTAGTGGTGAGTCAGCCTGAAAACAACGAAAAGCCTGAATACATTGAAATTTTTGTGAAACCTACTACAGGAAAATCAAAGAGGATTAAAGTTGATGCGAATGGAACTGTCGAGGCCTTAAAAAAGAATGTTAAGGAAAATTTTGAAACATTTACTATGGAGCATGTACTTGAAACAGAAAAGAAAGAGAAGCTCGCAGACAATAAGAAATACTTGTCCGAGTACAACATCAAAGGAGGAGCGATTCTGAAAATTCAAGAACCGAAAGTCGCTAAATTGTCGATCTGTGTGAAAACTCCGGCGCGTCAGCAGTTAAATTTGGATGTAGACCCGAATATGCGAATTGAAGAACTGAAAAAGATGATAGAAGAGAAAACCTCGTTTCCGGTTGGAGAGCAGAAGCTTTGTATCAACGGTGTATGGCTAGATGATCCGAAAAATATAAACGAGTATGAAATTAATGATCACTCTCTTCTTAGCCTGGTGACTAAAAACGAGATCGATGCTCAAGTAAAGCTACCCTCTGGCGAGATCTGCTCTCAGAAGATCGAAATGAACGAAGCTGTTGCTAGCTTGAAAAACTTGATTTTTTCCATGAAAAAGATTGAAGTTCGCGACCAACTCATACTTTACGCTGGGAAAATACTTGACGACACTGCGACATTCGAAAGTTATGGCTACAAGGAAGGAGACCTGCTCATCTGCAGGCATAAGCAGAACTCTATGAAGGAAATTGAGGTAGAATTCGCCGACACCAAAGAAATCGTTAAGGTGAATTACGAATCGAACGATCTCGTTGAAGTGTTGAAGACCCAGATTTATCAAATGAAGAAAATCCATCCAAAACATCAGGTATTGACCTATCACGGAGCTCCAGTCACCGATGGAAAGAAACTATTTGATTATCGAATCGATCCATCCAACAAATTAGTATTGGTAATCCCACAAACAACCGTGTATTTGAGATTACCTAATGGAAAAACAGCCGAAATAACCTTCCCTGCAAATGAAACGATAAATCAGGTGAAACAGAGGGCTGCCCACAGATTTAATATAAGAGCCGAGAACCAGATTCTTTACTACAAAGGACAAGAGCTTTTCGATGGGAGAAAATATCTCATTGAATATGGTATCGAAAACAAAGAAACTGTTGAGATAATGATAAAAAAATATGAATTCGAAATCACCTTCCAAGCTGTCGACAGAAAGGAAGTTAAAGGGACGTTTATCCATTCAAATCTCGTAATAGATTTGAAAATGTTTATTGAAAGAGAGCTTGAGATCCCTATCGATGAGCAAACGCTTTATCACAATTCGCAATTGGAAGATAGTAAAATGCTGATGGAGTATAGGATCGGAGATGGTTCTAAGGTCACCGTTGAGGCAAAGGCCAAAAACTCGTTAGTTCTAAAATCACTGTCGGGCGATGAAGGGCAGAACATTACTTTAGAGTATGAAGAGACGACGACGGTTAAACAAATCAAGCACATGATAAGGGAGGATCATAATATTCCTGTTGATGACCAAGTGCTTGTTTACTATGGAGAGGTGTTGGAGAATGATCAAACGATGAACAACTGTGGCATCCAAGGAAGAAAAGAGGCGTATCTGATTAAACTTACGAATAGGAGGCTTTATCTATCGAATATCGGAGACCAATGGCGAATCCTGGAAGTGCCTGCAGGAAATGTTTCGACGAGCGAGCTTGAATCAAAGTTTGCGAAGAATTTGGGGGTTCCGATCAAAGGAATCGCTCCAAATGCAGCGAAATTTAAAGCGATATTGAGCAAAGTAAGAAAGGCGAAAGAAGGAGCGAATTTTATTCATACTATACTTTCTTTTGATAAGGAGAACGGTTTATTTGATTCGATGTATTAATTACGGGTATTTTTATTGCGTGAAGACATCACAATATCCAACTTAAAGTGAAAAAA
>ENA-UOTZ01002117-UOTZ01002117.1-compost-metagenome-genome-assembly--contig:-NODE-2117-length-11176-cov-7.623570_pt1 | contig 11176 bp, 5 predicted proteins | sample MGYA00238144_ERZ746983 | MGnify/ENA primary metagenome ERZ746983 (study PRJEB28759, sample SAMN06268863) | compost metagenome | isolation source: single cell | place: USA: California, Emeryville, Joint...
TCTTCATAAGTTCTTATATTCAAATTAAAAGGGATATCTTCGTCGTCAAGAGAAATAAGCACAGCTTTTTCTAAAAAGGAAGAGAAAAGCAAGCGATATGGAGCTGAGATTTTGCGTCGAAATTCAACTCAAGAGCACAACGATTTATCTAAATCTACCAATAAACACAAAGAAATTTCTGAACGAGCAGCGAATCTTGAGCCTCAAAAAAACGCTCATAAAAAGGTTGCAGGAAGAATACTCTCAAAACTGTTAGAAATGATGATTCCACGAATCCAAAAAGCATTGGTTTTCCAAGACTTAAAGGCTCATGCTGAAGAGACAAGAGACAGACTCGAAAAAATGGCCCGAGAGAAACAGCAAATCAAGAAAACTGCAGCAATGTTGATGACTAAATCTCTCGATTTAATTTTCAAATTCAAGAGAAAAATCAACCTTTCTTCTGCTCTCCATGATCTTGTTTATTTTTCAGTGCAAAGTCATCGAAGAGGAGTTTCAAATCAGTTTGTGAGTGCTCAGAAGCGGCAGAGCTACGAATTTTTTGCTAAAGCTTTGGGAAACATATTGAGGTCTTCTAATCAACGCTCAATGGCAGGAGCATTTAATACTCTCAAAATATTCAACCAAAAAAAGTTTTTTAATGGAAGCGTGAATACCATGAAACTAAAGAGTATCGTCGAAAAGTGGAGTTTCAGGAATCTCTCATATGCATTTAGGTGACCTCTCTTTTTCATAATTCTGTTTACTAACCTCCATTATACCTAGTCAATGGAAAACTGAGATGGAAATCAAGAGGCATGAGACCTTAATTGTCTCAAGTCTCGCTCAGAAAGGAAGGTCAATTGGAAGAAAATCTCGAAATCACTCACCGTATCAAGCCAATGTATGATAATTAGGGTCCTTATACCTCTCTTTAATCGTTTTCTTTCGGGAAGGAGGAGCCTCAGAGACAGCATTCTAACTTTACTGGCATTCAAAATAAGTCCGATCGTTCCGATTACTTAACCCATTCGAACTCGATTGGGAACGCTGCTAAAAGAAATCTTAGTCTCATTACACAAGACGATCCACAGGAAACACGCCTTTACACATATGTAAATGATCGAACAAGTAACTCTAACGAGCCAACGTCTATTCCTACCAAGAGCAATGCATCCAAGCACGCTTTCGGGATCCGACAATTTGAGAACGGCTTGGAATCTGCTCCATCAACTTCTACTGATAGTACGTGCATACCACGTAAGGCTGATTTATGGCCAGACAACCATCAAAATCATTTATCTCTGAAAACTCATCCAGAAGTTTTACGGGTTTCGAATATACAGGATGCTGCTTTAGACTGCAATGGCAGAGATACTCAGAAGCAATCGCACGTTTTTGGATCAACTGACAGCCAAAAGCCTCCCTTGTCGAATCGAAATAGAGGTATAGAGAAAATCCAAGAAAATCAAGTTCCAAAAAGGTATTATAACATTGATCATCCACCACGGGAATCGGTGAATGATGAAGGCGTGCCACTTTCCCAAATTATTCAGGAGAAAGACGAATCTTCCATTCATTCGATTTCTCAAATTAAAAAGCACGCAGATTTGAGGTCAAAAGAAGAGCTCCCAATAAGAAGCTCTGAAAACAGGAGAGCTATACTCAATCAAACTCAAGGACAATTTGTTTGTGACGAAAAACATCCGTCCCCACGAGTAGAGGAGCGAACTTGCCTATACCAAGGGAATGAAAAGAAAACCTTAAGTCAAGAAGCGAAAAATGCATTAAATCGTGAATATCCTCGAGAAGAGCAACTTAAACCGGATGAAGATGGATCGGTTCCACAATATACGACGAGGATTGACAATTTTATGAATGAGGAGCAGCTAGAGAAATATCGAATTCGAAGCCCAACTCTAAGGTCGTCGCAACAACAAACTTTAGGATTCGGAATTAAACCGCAAAATCAACGAAAAAATGAATCTAGAAGACAATTGTCCGATACTTCCTTCCAAAATCTGCAACAAAGGATTCTTACTTTCAGCAACGGTGATGGTCTTTACGATCCATATGATGCCAAAAAGAATCGAGTTTTTGCGCATTATAAAACAGATTCTTATTTGGGCCCTTGGCATAACTTAGGACCTTCTAGTGTCTATTCTCAGCAAGGGCAAAAAGTTGTGCTAGATGAAGCCACATTTAGTGCTCATCCACAGAACCAAATAAACAATAGAGATATCACTTTGAGCATTTATAGCGAAAATAATAATCCTTCTTTTATTGAAAATCAGACCCAAATATCCCCAAGGACCATCCAATTGTACAGTGAATGTTCCCCACTTACCGTAAACACTGTACTCGAAGAGCTAAACTATCAAGAGCCAAATTCGGTGTCCTCAGAAGCAGAACAGAAAGGAGCTAGAAGCCACATCAGCAAATATGAAGCAGCTCCTTTTGAGATCTCGCGAGCTGATAAAAACACAGAAAATCTATCATCCATTAACCGGTTAGAGATTCAACGAAGTCCACGGATTTTGGATACTCAAAGTAATAGTCAACGTGGAAAACCCCAATTCTTTATTGAGAACCTGAAAAATCATGAAAAGAACCAACATCTCAGTGTTTCTCCACGAAATGTCGAAAATTTTTCTCAATATAAAATGTCAAATCAGCCAATTCCTTTCACAAGTAGGCCAAATTTTTCTCCAAGAGAGCCAAAACAAATTGACACACAACGAAGTTCAAGTGTGAAAAGATCTTCAAGCGGGCTCCATGGGACTCACAGAGCGTATTTGCTGAACGACTCTGGCTGCTTGCCACACCAGGACCAGCAACTCTCAGTCAAAAATACTAATAATTCGACTCCCAAAGACCAACAATCCCAAAGAACACTGAAATACTATATTTCTCATTCCACAAATGCTTCTAAAACCAAAAAATCAGATTTTGGACTCCAAGACTCACAATATTCAAGAGCAGAAGAAAACACTAACCTTGGCCATCACCATCAGCGCTCCCAGCAATATTCCAAAGATTATAACGAACCACCATTCGCAGATAAATCCAATTCGAGGATGCTAGCTTATTCATCGAATTCGCAGCGACCAGAGAAAAAAATTTTCAATATGCTTTCACCAACTTATAACACAAGCTCAAACCCCGAAGGACAACGCCAATGTAATAATGCTGACAAGAACCAATTCAAGCCCTGGAACCTCAATAACATGTCAAGTGCCAGCAAAGTAGTAGAACAAGACAAAGACATTGCACCGCTGAGTTCGAGGCTTATTTCTCCTAGTCACGCATCTTCAGTGAAAACCTCAGAAAGAGAAGTAGCCTCAAGAAATCGAAGACTACTTCTAAATGAAATGGATGAAAAATTATATCACTCCAGCACAAACGCTACATCAAATAAAATATTGAATCAGAGAAGCCCCTCAGAAGAAGCCCAAGCTTTCAAAAAAGGTAATAAATAATATTTCACTGTGCAAAATGCTAATTTTCAATGATAACTCTCCAGCAATAGATCTTCACAAGAAACTTCTCGCTGACCAGGAACCTTTCAATCGAGAACTTGCTCAGCAGATGGAGTCCATCCGCTATGGACTTAAAAACTCTAACTCGATTACCAAACTTAATAACATTGGAAGTGTCAATCCTTATCCATCCACTTTGAAACTATACACAGAAGGTATAGTTTCTGGTCCTTTAGAAGGACGAAGGACGCCCACACCAAAGCAAACTCGTAATCCTTATGAAGGACTTGCCTCTGTTCCGCTAACTACGAGAGGAGAAGAAACTAGCCGCAATATATGTTCAGGATCCCAAAGAGTCAGCCCTCGCTTATCACCCACAGCAGCACAGCGGGAAAAGTAAAATATTTTTCTTGGACAAAAGCAGTATCAGTTTTTGTTTAGTATTCGAAGTCCTCAAAATAAACTGCAGACCCAAGAAATCCTACAAAAGATTTCACAGAGTAGATTATTATCAGACACAAAAAACCTCGATATTCTCTATCCAGAAGCTTTGAAACAGCGAAAAGAGCGAGGCTCAAGAGGTCAGCTTCAGGAAATCTCACCAAACGGGCCAAGTGACTATCGGTCTCACACAAAACTACAGGGTAACTAACAATTCAGTTCTTACAATACTTAAACTAATCTATGATAGATACGCATGCATTGAGTGCGAGATCTGATGTGAAGCTGTCTGCATCTCCAAAAAGAAGAAACGAAAAAATCGAAGCTATCAGGAATAAAACTCCAGAAATTCGAACAGACTCGAGCGCTCATAATTGTCATGGAACTCTTTGTGGAATTTGCGGATTAGGTTTATTTTCACCCAGGACTGGTCAATTTAGCAATACAAAATCTATCGCTTCTCCAGGTTCGATCAACCGCGAGGAGATCAAAGAGAAATGTAAGCAAATGTTCTCCAGCAAAAATCCTATCAAAGACACTCTCAGCTCTCCAAAAGAATCTTTAGGGCAATCGAAGAAGAATATCAATCTTTTTCCATTGCAACTGAAACGTAAATAAAGAAGAATTTTAAAAAGTTAGCTTGTTAGTGATAATTTTGTGTAGATGACTATAGTAACTATCAATATATTAACAGTTTTAGATCTATATTCAAGATGAGATCTTTGTTGGTATTTAACTAGTCACTCAATCTTTCTCCAAAACAATAATGTTCAAATAGTTGTATATTGTTACAGGCCAGAACTAGCCCTTGAGTGACGATGTTGAGATCTTGACCCCAATGAGTTACTCACCAGTTCGAGAAGTGCCTTTTTCTGTGCTTCTTCCTCTTCTTTTTTCTTTTTCAACTCCTTAAGAGCCGGAGAATTCCCGGCTCTGACGTATTTGACGAATTCTATATGTCTATCTAGCTCAGTTTTAAATTGGGCCATGCTTTTTAGAATTCGCGATTTAATCGGCAGCTCGATTTGATAATTAGGAGCTCCTCTTTCGAATCCAAATGGGGCTCCCATATCTGGTATTTGATAGTTTTCCAACACCCGATTTGTGCTGAGGTGAGAAATTAGCACAGGGTCTTTGATCTGCAAGGCACTCAATTGATTGTGTCTTGACTGAGCAAGCTCAATGATCCATTGCCCTACATTTTTGATTTTTTCCATGTCTTTCGCTCGAAAAGGTTTCGATTCTGCTTTATGATTCTGTACAGTCCTGATTTCGTCTCCTATGATATATTTTGTGTTCTGTTGACTTTTCCACACTTGAAACTGCATCGCCCTCTGTCGCTTTTGCTCAGATATCGTTTTTTCTTCTTGTCTTAGCTTGATAATTCTAGGGTCAATTGCATTATAATCGTCTAAATCTTCATAAGTTCTTATATTCAAATTAAAAGGGATATCTTCGTCGTCATCATCTTCTTCCCCGCTCGAAAAACAGAGATTTTTATTGTAGTCTTGAGCGCTTTCAAGTTTTATTTTCCTGTTTATGTTTGAGCTTTTAATATATCCCAATGCCAGTTTTCGAAAATTCGAGTCCTTCGGTTCAAGCAGGCCTTTTTTCATACGATTGTGAAAGTATTCTGCCATTTGAAGCTCACCCTTGTAGTAATATATCATACCCAACGAGTCATAGGCGTGTAATTCGTGCTCATGATCTTCAAGCTTCCATGCTAACTTTAGTTGCTTTTTCACATATCGCAACGCTTTATCATATTGCAGAGCCTCGCGACACGCGACTGTAAGGTAATGATAGCATTTCATCTTCTCAAATTCAGCGCCGTAATGAGTGCAAATTAACTTGCACTGTTTAAGTAACTGAATCGCTTTTGTTAGATCAAGATAGGCTTTTGCTATCATTGCATGAGATTCCAGCGCTGCGAGGATCAAAGGATAAAAGCCTAATCCAGCACTGGTTGAATAGAAACTGCGGAATATTTTGTAGAGTTCATCTCGTGCATCGTTAGGCCGGGCGTTGAAATTGGCCTCCATGGTCTTGTACTTAATTTTCATTTGCTCGAGGTCTGCTAGAGTGTTATCCTGAACCAATTCAGGGTCCAAAACTTGTTTTAAGTGACTAAAATTTGGTTTGCGTTGTCGTATTGTTTGTATCCTCGATGGAGTCAATTTTCTCAGGTCTTTATTGTTAATCGGAATGAAATTTTCTCGAAAAACATTAATTCCTGGTTTCGATGCACGAGTATTGGGGCGAGATGTGAGGAGTCCAGAAGTAATGGGACGAGAAGTGAGAGCTCCCCTGGAGCCTGAGGCAGTTCTAAAGTGAGATGAAGTAGGTCTCGTAGATAATCCTGAGCTGAAGGGTTTTGCTGAGTCAAAAGCGAGCATGTTTTCTAGATTGAGCTTGAGAGGATTTTTGCTAATGTTATTTGAAGTATCAGGGGTCTTGCCCTGTGGAGATTTCGAAAAGGGATTGACGCTATTTGGAGTGGAGAGATGATTCATTCCTCTTTTGCTTGAAGGTACTCCGGTTTGAACACGAGAACTCGAACGAGCAGTCGAAGGTGGTTGATGGTATGTGTGGACCTGAAAGAGTTGTAAGCTTAATTGTTTTTTATGTGTTGCTGGTTTCATCGTGCCTTGCAACTACTGAACTGATGTTCGATTAAGAGCTATTACCACCTAATAAAGAAAGTTTTATTTTTCTAACAAATATTTAATATCAAAGAGAAAAAGCTCTATTTTTCAATAATCAGGGAGATAATATTTCTCAAGAATGAAGGTCAACTTGTGTTAAAGTGGAAGAATTACAATGAGCCAAGCCCGAATATAAAATTAATTAGCAAATGAATACTTGAGAGCTTTTAGTTTTTTTTATTTGGTATCTTAAAGGCATTTTGTCAGTGAGCGATAGGCTTGTGAAATATTACATTCATTTCAAAAAAGAATGAACAATTCAACAAATTACACTAAAAGTTGAATAAGTATGAGCCCACTAGTTTTCTTTAACAATTAATGTAACATTTAATTCTGGACTTGCCCAATTCGAACTCTCAATTAGCAAGGGAATCACTTTTTCATCAATTTTATTGCTACTCAAATCGAGGGCCTGGAGATTAGTCCAAATTTTATTCTTACTCAACTCAGTCGCTCCCTTGCCTTCTATGCGGTTAGACTTCAAATCAAGCGTCTGCAGTTTTTTCCAAGTTTTATTCTTGCTCAGCTCCATAGCGCCATCATTACCAATCCAGTTATTCCCTAGCCCAAGTGTTTCCAGCTTCTTCCAGGTTTTATTCTTGTTCAACTCTGCTACTCCTTCAGCACCAATTGAATTGAATCCAAGCTGAAGTGTCTGTAGCTCAGTCCAGGTTGTGTTCTTACACAAACCCGCAGAGCCCCTATCTCCGATATAATTATTTTCCAGATTGAGCGTTTGGAGTTTTTTCCATGACGAGTTCTTAGCCAATTCTGTCGCTCCTTCAGGACCAAGCCAATTGTTCCCTAAATTGAGAGTTAGTAGTTTGATCCAAACCGTATTCTTTGCTAAATCTGCTGCACCTTGCCAGCGGATCAAGCTATCATGTAGATCCAATTGCTTGAGTTTCGGCCAATTTCTATTTTTGCTTAATCCTGTGGCCCCACGATCACCAATTGGATTGGTGCTGAGATTAAGAGTATCTAAGTTACGCCAGGTCTTGCTGCTCCCCAGCACTACAGCTCCTTCAGCACTGATAGAGTTGCTTTGGAGATTAAGGACTTCTAGCTGGGTCCAAAGTTTGGTCTCACTCAAGTTAGCAATACCTTTGTCGCCCACAGAGTTCCTTGCTAAATTGAGCGTTCGTAACTCAGACCAAGTGATATTTGAACATAAAACTGCAACTCCGTCAGCGCTGATGGAAGTGTTTTCTAAATCAAGCGTTAGGAGGCTTTTCCAGATTTTATTCTTGCTAAGTGCAGAAATCCCTTCGTCACCAATATTGTTGTTAGATAACTTGAGTGTTTGTAAATTGACCCAAGACGAATCGTTTGCAAGGATATTAGCGTGCACAGCTTCGAGTTGTTTTCCATCGAAAATGAGTTCTTCGATCTTCTTGGATTGCTTTGCAGTGCTATTAAATAAATTTTTTGTCATCTGGCTTTTGAATGGTCCATAATCACCTTTCGCTCTAAGGATGGCAATGCTCTTTGGGGAAACTCCAGTGGAGTTATTAGCAACTGTTCCTACTAAACTAAGGCCTTTGTCATTGCTTCCTCGGATCGGTATCATGAGATGATCAGATCGATTGCTTAAGCTGGAGATACTTTTGAAAGATACCATCCCCTTTTTATAGGTTGCCATTGTTTCGCCATCTGGACTAAGACCGGATTCCGAAGAATTTGAGTCTCCAAATTTGAACTGCGAACGAGTTATTGTTGCTTCAACTACGTCCTGATTAATGAATCTTCTCTGGGAAGGCGGGACTCGTCTCCCATCCATGGTGAATGAGCAAGTACAAGCTTTCACGCTCTCATTGCTCCGAATATATCTATAATCAAGAAGGGATGAAATAATGTGACCTCTCACGGTATCTAAAACCTTGATGCCTCCATACCGCAATTTAGCTGCCACTTGCCTCCCATCATAACTAAATTGACAGAAATCCGTGGGCTTCCTCAGTCTAGAAATCATCCTCCCGGTGGTTGAGTTACAAATTCTTGTTCCCTCTGTCAGATGACCCACTACGAAGAGGTGGCGGCAGCTCAAGTTAAAATCGCAATTACTCCACCTACCATCTGAAAGAAACTTTGTGTTTTGAATTTTGTAATAGTCATCAGATGCGAAAATCTCCTTCCAATCTGAGCTAAATTGGAGGATTTTCTCCTCTCGATCTCCTTCGATTTTTTTCAGAGTCTCTCCAGTGCCTATATCTTCGATACCATCTGTTGTTGCGATTTGGTCTCCATTTGTGCTTAATGGACAAATGACTCTGCGTGCAAATTCCTTATCTATTCTTTTTTTCTGCTGCAAACTAGCACTTTGGTCCCAATTGATTTCGAAGATTACGGTCTTGCCATATCCCGAAGTAGCCATGTATCTTCCATCTGGAGAGAAGGCGACTTTGTAATTGAATCTTTTATTCCAGACCTCAACGTCAAACGGTTCCCCGAATTCAATATCTTGCATATTTGTCATCACCAAATTAGCATCTTTGAGCCATGCCCCGGTAAAATTGACACCTTGCAAGTTAGCCCTCGTGAACTTCGTGCCTTCAAAAATCCCATGACTCAAATTAGCTTCTGGAATACAGATGTCACTAAAGTCTTGATGACTGAAATCATAGCCAGAAACATTTAAAAGTGTGATTGCGTTCGTGACAGCAATTGCGAAGGCTGCTGAAGATTTTTGCTGAGGATCTATCTCTTTTGCTTTTTTCTTCTTGTCTTGGTTTTGTGCAGCAGGAGTGCAAATTTTAATTAACTTAACGAGTTGCTCAGCTTCATATTTTTTGTCTTTTAACGCCTCGAAAAGGAAATAGAATATCGGATTATGTAACTCTTTACGGGTGAGATACTTCCGGTTCAGGAGAAATTCCTCAGACACCTTCACATCAGAGTCTTGTGAGGGAGTAGTGACCTCTCTAATTTCCTCTTCGATACACTGTGCCACAAAAAATTCAATCAAAAGAGGACAGCGGAATTTAATGTTGCCGCTGGTATGGTCCGATTGTATAAGCGGATACAGTTCTAACAGTGAAGTATCATAGTTGGAGGTTGAAGACTCTTGTATTATTTCTTTTGATCTAGGAATACCACTCGTTGTCAAAGCAAAATTCTGAAGCTGCATGATTATTTTTCTTGTTCGGTGGTTTAATTTATCGTTCTCGCTGTTGTCATTTGAATTTGGTTTTGCTGAGCTCTCAGAGCCAGTTAACTTCTGTGTCAGAATCGATGTGATGACTTTTCTGACAAAGCTTTCAATTAAAAAGCGCATGCTCATGTTCTCGGGCAGATTTGCATCTCCATATTCTGGGCCGTGAGCAGCAATTTCAGGTAAAATATCCACCATCAACCAGAGGATAAATGGTATTCGAGCAATATCCCTCAACTTGTGGTAGTCAATCATTTTTTCGATTGTTCTAGCCAAATCCCATGGAGAGGAGCTTGATGATATAAGCCGTTGAGATAAAGACATAAATGATCGTGATCGATCCAGAGTTTTGTCAGGCATTCCAATTTCATCCATTAATCGGAAATAGAATGTTTTTCGCAAATAGCAAGTAATTTCTACATCAGAAAAAGGTTCGATCCTTCGCTGTAAAAATGATCCAGGAATTGGCGCATATGTCTCTACAGAATCACCTGCTAATGGGGCAAATAACAAATCTCGTCTCTTGATCTGACGAAGATACATGTCTCTGCATGTTATGATGAACTTAGCATTATTCCAGTTTGTGGATTCGATTTTGTTTAGATTACAGAAATTGTTCCTGAGAGAGTCATGATTATTTGTTAATGTGCAGAAGCCCTCAAGACCTTGAATATTCTCAAATCCATCAAAGATAAATAACAGATTGGGCAGTTGGTCGTTCCTTGGTCCTGAATTTTGTAGAAGTGTGATCTCTTCCGGAGTTAGTGATAATTCTCTACTAAGTGTTTCAGCCACGACGTCTGATTTTGGATTCTTTAAGCTTGAGAGCTCAACATAAATAGGAAACCATTTCTTTTCATCGAGTTCTTGATTAGAAGGGGTTTTCCACTCAAATAGGAGGTCTCTCTGAAATTTTTTGCAGAAGAATGATTTTCCAATTCCTGCTTTTCCTGTCAACAGCAGAACTTTTGTCCTATTCTCACTCGTGCATTCTAAAAAGTGCTTTCTAATGTCATATTCGAGATCAAATGACTCGCTTCCATCAGGGTCATTGATTTTATAGTGATGGCAATTTTCCAAGTGAGAATGGAGACTCCCTCGAGGATCAATATATAAACGGAGTTCATGATCGAAAACCTTGTCATTGGAGGTTTTTTCTTCATATTTACTCAATTTTATAAGTAATCCATTCATGGTAGTCTGAGGTAGATCATTACTCTCTTGAGGAAATCCTCCTCGAAGATGGAGATGATTGACAAGGAATGTTTTTTCAGATTTGTTGGAATGAGAGCCAATTCTAAGAGCTTCCATCATCTTATTCTCAGCTGGTGCCGAATTCCGACCAAATTTTCTAAGCACTATTTCTTGATTTTTCTCATCCTTATTCGTTGTGTGCATGAAATTAGTTGCAACGAGACCTC
>ENA-UOTZ01002119-UOTZ01002119.1-compost-metagenome-genome-assembly--contig:-NODE-2119-length-11173-cov-6.897260_pt1 | contig 11173 bp, 12 predicted proteins | sample MGYA00238144_ERZ746983 | MGnify/ENA primary metagenome ERZ746983 (study PRJEB28759, sample SAMN06268863) | compost metagenome | isolation source: single cell | place: USA: California, Emeryville, Joint...
TACCTGAGGGATGCATGTGACGGCATTTCTAAGGTCATGCAATCCAATTTTCGAGATATCAGCACCGTCTATCAGAATCTTTCCTTCAGCAGCTTCAATTATCCTCAAAATAGAGAGAATGATAGTTGATTTTCCAGAGCCGGTTCGTCCGACGACACCAATCTAAACAGAAATGAATCAGAAACAGGCTCTCCAACTTTATTATTTACCTTTTCTCCACCATTGATACGGAAAGAAACGTTTTTCAGAACGAGGGGCAGAGATGGTCGATATCTAACGCTGTAGTCAACAAATTCAATCTGTCCTTGTGTTGGCCAGTTATTTGAGTAGTTCGTGATCGCTTTAGGGTTCTCAGTAAAGTTAGGAGCTTCTGGAGTGATGCTTAAGTAAGAAAAAGGTTAATGAGTTAACAAATCCAAAACAAAGCTGAGTACTGAATAAAGGCCAAGCATCTCTCAATGGAAATCAAATGGGTCTGTAATTCAGCATGAGCGGAAAGACTGGCTCTGATATCATCGTCGCAACTGAGAGAGTATGTGATGACCAATCCGACCAAACCTCCTGAAGTTGCCAAAACTCCTTTAAAAACAACCTACACATTAGAATTATACAGTCTAAAGACATTTAGCAGAAGGATCTTACACAAACTGCGATACAAGGCAGAATCAGGACAAGAGAGAGCAACGAAGTTCTCAACGAGAACCAGTTCGCGAGCGCGCTTTTCAAAATATGATTCTTCATATTTTCATCTTGCTGTCTGAGTTGGTTATTAAAAAATCTTTCTTGAGCGTGATAGCTTCTGATGACCGTCAGTCCACTGATACTCTCGCTGAAATGTGAAAGGATCGGGCTTCTTGAAATGCTTTCTGTTTTCAGATTTTGTTAGATAATTAGCTATTAGCAATCTAATTTACCTAGTCTTGAAACCTCTCTGTTGAGAGCCTGGTAGGTGAGCTGTGCTTGATAAGCAAAGTAGAAGAACAGAACAACCAGTGGGACGATGAAGTAGGTTCCTCCGTAGACACAGACGATCATATCTCCAATAGCAACGAAGAAGAATTGAGCAAAACGCATAGTTGAGAAACCAATCTGAGTGTCCACGACATTCAAATCTTTACTGAATCTGTTTAGGATACGACCCAACGGCACACGATCAAAGAAATGATTTATTGGCGCTCGAATGACGCTCTTTAGCATATCATAATGAATCGTTTCTGAGCAATGAATTGATTTATTGAAAACGGTAGCTGAACGAGCGACGTTAAAGATTCCGTAACTCAGCGCAAGGAAAGAGTATATTCTCAATGAGCGAAGCTCTTCACTAGCGTCTCCAGTGTGAGGACCGGCAGTCCAATGCGAGAGATAAAAATTCGAACTGAGCGATAAAATCAGCCACAAAAGCATACCTAAATTGCAAAAAGATAAATAAAATGTCCCTGGCAGAGTAAGGGTTACTCAAAGCTAATGTAACAACGAATTTCAGCCCTCCGTAGAAATTGTAGAACGCTCTATACACGTTCGTTTGAAGTTTTCCGGTCTGTCTGTCTTCGTCGAGCATCAATCGTTTTAGAGAAGGATCTTCTTCAATCTCTTTCGCAGTGCCAGAGGCCTTTCCACCTCTTCCACCGCCACCTCTTCTGCCTCCACCACCGCCACCAACTTTGGCTTCCTCAGGTGATTTCGCTTCTTTTTTGCCTCTTGATTGGCTCTTTCCAGAGGCTGGGGATTTTTCTGGGCTGCTGGTGGTGGTGATTTTAGTAGGGCTTTGAGTTCCTTTGCGATGGATTTTCTCAAGCCTCTTGTAGTAAGCATGATTCAAAATTTCTTCGTATGTGCCCTCACCGACGATTCTTCCCCTCTTCATAATGTAGACGTGGTCTACGTACTTCAAATAGTCGAGATTGTGCGTGATCAAGACACGAGTCTTGTTTTTCAGGTAATCTGATAAACATTCTTGGATGATATAGGTTCCCACATGCACATCGACAGCACTATAATGAATACGCAATAATGTTAAGCCACATCAGAGGAATCATAGTTCACCTGAGTGGATCGTCCAGAAGATAGATATCTTTATCAGCATAAATTGCTTGTGCTAAGGCTACTCTAGCTTTCTGTCCACCGCTCAGATTTACGCCTTTCTCTCCGATCTCAGTCTCATCGCCATGAGGCAAGATCTTGAGATCTGACTCCAAGCAAGAGTATTTCACAGCTTCACGGTATTTTTGCTCGTCGAAAGGCAGTCCAAACAACACGTTCTTTTTTAAAGTCTCATTAATAATCCATGGTCTTTGCGAGATGTAAGCAGTTTCTCCATTGATAGTAACTTGAGGCATGTTGAAATCATGATATTTCATCTCACCCAGCAAGCTATAGAACAAAGAGGATTTACCGCACCCAATACTAAGCAATATTCCGTTAGAAACTACTAGTATATTAGAAGTTCATTACTCTCCGATAATGGCCACAAAAGCTCCTTTCTTAATCTGCATGTTAATATTTTTGAGGGTATAGACTGGCTTGCCTTCTTCGACGATCGAGCTGCCTTCACTGCTTACGATACTTTGTTCAGACGGTCTTCTCAGAGGAGCCATCTCAAGAACAACTTCTCCGTTTTGCGGTCTTTTGGCGCTCTTCTGTTTCTTTTCCTTTTTCTTGTCTTTTAGTTGATCAGGTTCAACCCAATAGAAGTTGCCGTTTTCAATCTTAATCGCCACATCTGGGTTAAAGATATCGTTTCTTTTAATATATTTCATGTCGACTTCGTCTTCAAGCAGGAATTTTTGGATTCTATTGATTCCGACGAAAGTTTCAATCATGTTGTTAATTTGCTGTGGAATTGCTCGAAGAGGGAATTGAAGCATCAAAAACACAGAAACGATAGGGAAAGCAATCTCAGCGGTAAGCGTGTTTCCGAGGAGAATATAAGTCGTGAAGACTGATACAGTAATCATCATTGGCCCAACCCAATTGACGAATATTCTCAGAAGATGGTTGCGAACGATCTTCCTGGTCATGCTGAGCTCGTCCAATCTTTTAGCTTGGCCCTGAAGAATTGAGTTAGCTAAAAATTCTCACATTATCATTTTACCTTCTGCAGGAAAATTTCTTCCCAGCCACTCATCTTGATAAATTTGATTCCATTAACGATTTCATTCGTGAACTTCATTCTCTCATCACGTTTTTGCATCACCTGTTTCTGCATGCTAAGCAATTTCTATTGAATCAATTCAAAATAAAGCATTTTTACCGAACCATTCTCTTGCTGAGGTAATAGTTACTACCGCTTACAATGATCAACACAATAACTCCAGCAACACTTGAAACTCCAATGAATTGATACATCAACCAAATGGCGGTGACAATTTGGATTGGGACGGAAACCACTGCAGCGAATTGGTCACTAAGAGGCATCAGTTTAGCGGAATCCACTTGCATGTAATTCATGAGTTTTCCAAGCGAATGATCGTTGCTTCTTATCACTGAAAATTTCAGCGCTTTGTCATAGATAAGGCTGTTCACAGTGTTGTAAGCCTTTGAGCCAGCGATTTTCTGCGAGAAAAAGACGAAAAATTAAAATTATCGTACAAAGATAAAGCTTACAAAGGTAAACGAGCTTTGCGTAGATAGCAATGAAGATCCGACTTTAGTCAGTCCAATCATTGCGACCAGAGCAAATGCTTTAGTATTATCAACTTCTGGCGATTGGACGTACTGGATAGTTTGGCTCATGATATAAGGGCCTGACAAAGCTACAAGCCTAGCTGAAATCGTGAAGAATAACCCTGTAACAAGAAGACCTAAAGATTCGATTAGTTCTCTTCAATGATTAGAGGCTTTACTTTTGATATTTTGGATTACGGCTCTGAGGAGAGGGAATTTCTTACCCTTGTACTCCTCCCAGTTATGATGTGCTCTGACAAAGTTGCCCATGCAGGCTTCAGAATCACGAAGGTTTGCATGCATGCTCTGCTGGAAAGGTTTTTGCTTCGCAACCTTTTGTTAATGGATAAAAGTTTTTGAATATTCATTTTTGGCTAAGCTTACGTGGAGGAACTTCTCCATCCATTTGAAAAAGAGACGGTTCAGAAAAGAAACATTCAAGTAGGTATCTCTTCTTAGCTCTGCGATCTCAGCTTCAAGTGAAGCGTCGTTTTTTATCAAAGGCTCCTTGAGGCCGGTGTTTGTTTCCATTTAGTTAAAATAACTTTATTTACTTGAACCTCTTTAATTAAATATTTCAACTCGACTCAAGATTCATGACATGGAAACGCTTGGTTCTTAGCATTTCACTAACATTTAATATTTATCTGTCCTAAGATGTCTGAAATATGAAAGATGGATGATTGTTTGTGAGTAGAACGTTTGAGAAATTGTTGTTTTAAGACTCCTTTTTAAGCATTTGTCAAATGTGCGTTTCAGTTTATCTGTTGGTTTTGAAAGTAAATTGGATGATTTGTAAGAAAACTAAGTGTATTGTGGACTTCTCTGTTGTTTAGGAACAATAAACGGTTCAATTCAAAGAGAATGATTCTTTTTTTGTAACCTCTGTCTGGATTTTTCGAATGTGGCATAGCTGTCTTAGGAGGGATCTCAGGAATGTAAATCTTATCATGCATCATTGCTTTTCTGTTTTTTCTTTAAGGAAAAAGAGCGGCGAAATCTCCAATCGAAACTTTTATAATGAATATTTAAAATTTTTTAAGTCTCCGTTGTTTCAGAATAGACTTCCATCCTTGGTTCATTTAAAAAAAAAAGCGGGAAACCTTCAAGTTTGCTAGCCAATCTTGGGCGAAGTAATGTAAATTTCTCTAGTCAAAAGAAGGAGGGATGGAGGTCGCTCATTTGGAAAGAGTTTTTGCAAGCAACCCATGAAAAATAAAAGATGATCGGGTTTGGTTGATCACAGCAAAGCAGGCAAAAGACTGATTATTGCGGCTAGAGTGTTTGAAAATATGATATGCAGAGTAGCAGTATATTAATTAGGCTCACATGGGATTATGGTATTAGACCATGATCTCCATTCAGATTTCTAATGACTTTCTAAATCTAGATGCCTTCTCCTCTCTCTTTATCTTTCTTTGAGAGGTGAATTTTTCCGCAAAGCTCATCCTTTTGAAGTATTTGCGATGTGTACTAAATAATCAGAATAAATGCAATAAAGGCGTTTTATCCTACGAAATATTCATAATCAATTTGAATTTGTCTTAAGTCCTAGGAGTCTATTGAATGACAAAGATAAGATCTATGAATATCAAAGCTGAGAAAGAGCATTAACAAAACGACAAAACAAGCAAACAAAAAAACAAAAAACTTTCCATTAGATATCTCGAGCGTTTGGAGTTTCCCGCTACAATTTATTTTTCATAAGAAGCTTACTTTATTACCCTAACAAAAATTTCTTCGCTTTCAATGCTTAGATGCAAGCAATGAACAGCTTTTTAAGTACAAGTAAGAAAATGATACCTCCTTCACAAAGGCGAGAGTCATCTGATTCGGCTCCGACTATTCCATTCGATGTAAATTAGTTATCCATACTGTATTCTTCATGTCGTTTTTGGATGCTTTTCCTGGCAAGCGGGTACAGAGACATTGCCATGGTATTTAGAACATGCATATTTTAGGATGTCATCGATAACCTTATCTTCCACTCTTTCATTATGTTTCCCGTTCACGATCACCCACGGAACGTATTCATTTCCGCTCGATTTCTGAGCGGCTTCATGCATAAGGTCATTGCCTTCTTTCGAATTTGCACAAGCAAGTGTGTCAGAGAGATCCAAATTCAATTCATTTCCACAATCATTAAACACGTTCAACCAATCAGTATCACGCGTGATCTTCGATTCAACACAAACCAACATTTTTTGAGCAGATTTCTTATCAATGTGAGCAAAGAGACAGTTTTGAAGTATATTTCCTTGACATTCCTTCTCTCCATGTTGACACGTAAACTCGTAGCTGCCGTCATTATCCTTTTTGTTTTCTTTGGCATTGCCGAAAGGTACGATGGTGATCTCAGCTAGCATTTCGATACCTTCAGCATTGATAGCACGAGCATAGCTGTTAATTATGAAGTTTCTACAATGGGGACAAAGACTCTCAGTCAGAACCGTGATTTGAAGAGGTTGAGAGCTCTTATGTGTTGTGTACCCATAGTAGATGACAAATAGCGTTGCCAGAAGTAAACACATCGCGGGAAGAGCTCTGATGTAACCCTTCATTTTGAAGATATTTTTTAACAGTATTCTCTCTTCGAATAAATACTTCAAAACTACCGGCGCGAAATAAGATTTATTGAGAAGTAATTTGATAAACTGGGAATATGCATCGTGGCCCAATTTTTTGTCCATAGTTAAAAAGTTACGTCATTCCGTATTAAAAGCTGCTACATATTCTCCACCTTGATAATGTAGGAAAGTTTTTAGTGATGCATTTAACTATTAGCAAGGAAATGTGAAATATTCTCAAAACTGAACAAGATAAGAAATGCGAATCTGAAAGAAATGGATAACTACATGAATTAAAACTTGCTTTCTAACTTCCTCCTCTTCCTCCAAGATAGGTCCCCTTACTGAAATGTTGAGAATCTGATTTTGTCGTTATTAACTGCATTCTTCTCAAGCGTCTACTCACAAATATCCACAATTTGATTTATATATTTAATTATTGGTCAGCCAAGACGACAAACCCTCTCTTATATAACAATATACAAATGAAAATCTAAACGGTTAAGAAATTGGCATCTTCACACATATCTCTCTATAATTCACTCAGCATGAAGAAATATAAGTCCAACTCTAATTATTCTAATTATTTTCATTAAAACGCATTAGCAACCTCTGTTACGAATCAACATTCATGTAAATTTTAATGCTTTTCTAGTTTTTCGAGTAACGTTTTTAATTTACCAAGAGTGATTTGTTTTTTCGAAGCCTCAGCCTGGCATGCAGGCACAGGCACCTTACCAGTGTATTGTGAACACGCATACCCTACAAGATCTTCAATTATTTTACTCTCCACACCAACATCGTGTTTTCCGTTGACAATGATCCAAGGAACATACTGATGACTAGGGTCTGATTTTAAAGCAGTCCTATGCATCAGAGCATTGCCTTCTTTCGAATGTGCACAATAGAGTGTCTTCTTGAGATCTATTTTCAGTTCGTCGCCACAATCATTAAACGCTTTCAACCAGTCACCATCAACAGCAGTAATCTTTGAGTCGACACAAACTAACATTCTTTCAGCGCGCTTCTTATCAACATGAGCAAATAGGCAACTCTGAAGCATATTTCCTTGGCACTCTTTCTCTCCGTGTTGACAAGTGTATTCAAAATGGTCGTCTTTTTTGACTTCTTTGGTGTTGCCGAAAGGCACTATTGTAATATTAGCTAGTAACTCGATGCCTTCAGCTTGGATTGCACGAGCGTAACTGTTGGTAATAAACTCTCTGCAGTTAGGGCAGAGACTTTCCGTAAGAACCGTAATCTGAAGTGGTTGATGTGTTTTTAGATCTAAGCGTATAGCAGAAGCCACTGCCAAAAGCATACATAGAGCGATGAACACCTTCATTTTTTGATATTGAATGGATTTTTCAATTGGATTATTTCCTCATAAACCTTCAATGAATATTCGAAATTACTGAAATGGAATGAAATTAATTTTTTGCATCGCTAAAATTTTCTTCTTTCCATCTGTCTTATGATATATATTACACAGACAATTGAAAATATACAAGATAAGAGGGTGAAGAAATTGTTTCCGACTGTGTTTTTGATTTCTGTGTTTAGCGCTCAACCTCCTTTAATAGAATCAACAGGGACTTCCACTTCAATTGCTGAAAAAACATGAAATAAGTCCCTTCTATCGAATTGCACTCGAAAAAATTCATTACCGAAAATAAATCATTCATCGGGATCCAGTGATTTAACTCCCTTCTTCAAATAGAAATTGGAAGGATACTATTGTTAAAAAAATCAAAAGAAAACGTCTGCCATTTAGCTCGGTAACTTCATCAAATAAGCGAACTACCTCTGGTTACTATCTCCCTTTATGACCCGATCTAATCGTTGTCTGAAATAGTCTGAATTTGTTGCTCGTCAAAATAGTGAAAGATGAAATTATATGATTGATTACATCAATGATGTAGAGGATACCAGATTTCCAGGGTTCCGTTTTTAAAAGCCAATTTTCGAACAATGCAGCGAGTCCAAAACCTATAGAAATATGGTTTCTCTTCATACAAAACACTTTAAAAGGTTGCGAAATTACTTAATGTCCACTAGAAATTACGTTGTTTCAAAAATTTGTCTGATTATCAAAGAGAATAAAAAACTTATGGCAAGTTATACCATAAGAAACTAACTTCCAAATATGTAATCGGTCGTTCAGTAGAATGTATCGTTCAATGAATAATTCATTGATCCAATTATCAACAGCTTCTAATTTCCTTTGGGCTTGGGAGCAGGCGCAATTATAGGATCTCTAATTAAAGATGTGCTTTTCTTATTCCAAATTTCTTGTCTATGCCTCACGGGTGTCATTGCCATCAAGATATGGATCTTTGAATTCAATTCACATTAATCTTTTCGAAAATAATAGTGCAACTACCTGACGAGCTTTGCTAAGATAATATTTCGCAAGGCGGTTATTTTCAACCATCTCGCTGTAGTTCACCTTCGACGTCGACCATGGATCGCACCGTGATTTTAGCAGAAACTAATGCGATATCAATATTGTTTTATTCAAAAAGATTTTGCTTTACCTTCATAATTTCAATATTATTCGTATGGATCGCAAAGTAAAGGGGCCGTCTCCCAAGCTAGTCATCATTATTATAGAAAACAACAATCCTTCATTATCTTACCAAATCTGTCGCATTGAGATCAGCTCCATATTCTACAAGCAACTCCACGGTTTTTTTCTGTCCTCTTTTAGTAGCCCAATGCAAAGCGGTCTGATGGACCTACATAACATCATTAGCGCTAAAACCACAGATTGCGAAAATTACATTGTCGAAATCATAGACGAGATATTTATTTTGATCGAGCAGTCGCTCAAGTATCGTAATATCTCCTAGTTTTGCGGCATGGATGAACTCTCGAGAGTTCTGGTTTTCGTAAGGGACTGTACTAAAGACCTTGTTATTAAGCTAATAAATTTAATCAATTCAAAAATCAAGCGCTTATCTAAGATAATTACGTCTTTGGGAGTGAGTTTGAGAAGTTTAATATTTCGAACAGCTTCGATGAACGCGACTCTTACTTTTTTGAAATCTCTTTTTGCTGGTATTGTTATCTCCTTGCTTTGTAACTTCTGAAATGAGCTACTGCTTACGAGCGGATTTTGTGGAGGAGGAATAAACTTGGTTCCTAAACTTTTCTCCGGAATTTCAATTTGCTCATTATCAAAGCACTTGATCCAGAGTTCCTTTTTCGATGAGATCACTCTCAGAGGCTTTTTAACTGATTTCCTGGGCGATTTATTCGCAACTGTATGAAGTTGGGTCAGAGATTGTCTGTTCACGTTCTCTTGAGCCATGCTTAAATTTAATCTTTTTTCAATTGCTTGCTTAAGATTCGGATCTATTACTCCCTTTTTTCCAAACTTATAAGGCTCTCTTCTTGTCGTTTGAAGTTTTCGAGGATGAATTAACTTATTTATCAGATCTGAATGCGCCAACACTTTAGCTTGTGGCACGCTAGTCTTTTCTGCAACATCCTTCTCCTTCTCTTGTTCCTTTTCTTGTGGAATAAGTGGTGGCTCAGCTCGCTTTTCCTCTTCAATTTTTAGCAGCGAAGGTATCATATCATTTCTATCGGTATTTCCGTTCGTCTGGGTTTTGTCGAAAAAACCGTCAAATTTGCTCATTATACTCTCATGATACAGCTCTTTGATAGAAGGCACTGATTTCACAGCTTCTTGCTGCATTGATTCTTCCATCCCTGATCTCGATAGGGATAGGTTACTCAAACTCTTATTACTGGTGAGGGTCAGCCTTAGCCGCGCTGGACGATGGCCATGCGCTGTTTTTTGTAAGTTGCCAAAATAGTATCCTATACTTGAACGCTCTTTAGCCATGGGCTTGATCAGGCAAGACACATCCAGGTCATTATTCAGCTTTTCAGTAGATGCTTTTAATTGTCTGCGATTGAATCCAGTTGTCGTCTGAAGCCCCTGCTTTGATGGTATATCGCCTTCTTTACTGCATGAGTCATTGGTGTTGCTATGCGTTAGTGTTTGCTGTGAAGCGCTCTTGCATAAGTCTTTGAGGCGAATTTTATTTGATGGGCTAATCACAGTTTTATTTGAAGGTGAGACCAGGGAAGTGAGGTTCGTAAACGAAGAATCAAAGATGGTGGTGTTGATCTCATTGGTCCGATCAGTTCGATTGTGGGTTTCTTTTCCATTTCTGTTTGCTCTTTTTACGCGATCAGTGTTTGATGAGAGCAGGGATTTTAATGAGCTTTGAGCAGAAGGGGTTTTTTCTGGCAATTCGAACCGCTTAAGTGATGAGAGTGTGTATTTTGGTGATCGTGGGTCTGGGCATTGAGTCCCGGGTTGATTAGAGGTCATTTTTTTGCCTCCTGATGTAAAGTTAAAAAATTCGTCGGCCGCGTTGGCGTTGATCGTCATCGAGAAGTTTTTCAATGGGCTTTTTAACCTCAAAAGTCCTGGAAAACGAGAAGCACTGCCATTGGAGTTCATAATTTAGAAGACAAATCAGGATTTGTGAGTTGTTGAGTTATAGTTGAAAATTTGACTGTTTAATTGCTCTTTTTAAATTTTCGAATTAAAAGATTGGATTTCTCATGCTAATTCGCTGTGAACTGAAAAATAGTCCAAATTTTCCAACCTCGGAGTTCTTTAGAGTTATTTTGTTCATCTTGTTGTTTGGCTTTTCAAAAATATTTAGATTTTAGGTGAGAGGACTCAATCCAACTTCAATTGCAGTCGATTTCATAGCAGGTATCTTTTTGACCTTTTGTATCTAAATGTATTTCGCTGTATCTAAGATAACACAAGACATACTCTACTCTTTATTAAATATATAACTTCTTAAATTTGGATTCTCTCTTTCTACTGGAAAATAAATAGTGTTGTTGCGAAGAAAAGTTCTTCAAGGTTAATTTATCTTTCTGTTTGATGCTTAAATGTAATACGTACTTAA
>ENA-UOTZ01002121-UOTZ01002121.1-compost-metagenome-genome-assembly--contig:-NODE-2121-length-11155-cov-10.360083_pt1 | contig 11155 bp, 13 predicted proteins | sample MGYA00238144_ERZ746983 | MGnify/ENA primary metagenome ERZ746983 (study PRJEB28759, sample SAMN06268863) | compost metagenome | isolation source: single cell | place: USA: California, Emeryville, Joint...
CTTTCAAATTCCAGCTTTTTCTTTTCAAAATTCGCAACCAACGAACCCTTTATTCTTCTCTCATCATCATAAAAAAGTATCGCTAGTTCAGAGTCTTCCGCAACAAACCCTTCCATTAAAGACACCTCTTTTACATCATCCTCCTCTATGTTAATCCTATACTCGCTCCTTTTAAATCCATTCTCTAACGAAGGAATGAGTCGATGAATCCAGAGTGAATTCTTTTCTGTGATCCCAATAATGTAAAAAACTGCAGCGCCTGCTACCACGAGGAATTGCTTGTACATATACTTCACGCTTGCATTCTGCTCGAATATGAGATTATTATTTAGAAAATTCGATCTTGAGCAAAATATCCGAGTTCCATCGAAGAAAAGCACATTTTCTTTGATATCGACAGCGCATTGGTCTCCTCTAGCAAATATTAATTTTGGTTTCTCGTCTTTTACGTTGATAAAGCAATCAAATTCTCGCGTTTTGGCATTGTATGCGTGGACTTGAGTCGTAACAGTAAGCTTGTTACTACCAAAAGCAAGTTGAGCTCTCTTTTGCGTTGCTGATACATCTGCCTGTCTTCTTTGGAGATAAAACATTTCTTCAAGGTATTCCCGGTCCTGAATCCTCTCTGCAGCAAGTTAGTTCCAGCGAAAGGCTCAAATTTTACCTGATGAATCACTTTCACTTGCTTCTTGGTCATAAGATTTCTTTTTCTCTTTAGTAGAATCGACGTTCCTGTGGTTTTGACCACCGGACTTGAGAATGTTTTCGATGGTCAAAGAGCTCAATTGCAAAAGGATAGTTGAAGACGTGTCTATCCTTCCTTTGACAGAATCGTCAACTGTGCTGACCCAATCGTGGTTTGAATAGAAAGTCACAGCTGTGTGGACTTTTTGCTCTGATTTGCCTTCGAGCTTGGTGATTTTTTGGGCAATATCCGCGAGACTGCTATCGTAGAAAACATCATCAAAATTTATTTTGTTGCCACAACTTAAGCAAGTCCTTCTGGCTTCTTGAAGGAGCTGATAGATCGTTTCAATATCATAGATGCATTCAGCGTTTTGGCAGGAGGCAGAGATGCAGGGATCTCGGGGTATTGTACCAGTTTTGTAATCAACAAGAGAGATTGTGAGAGGAAATTTCACGGTTTGCTTCATTTTTGAAAAATAGAAACCTCGAACCTGCTTCATAGCGATCATCAGTGATCTGAAGGCCTTAAGATCTTGACCGGGCGTTAGTTGCCAGGCATCCGCCAGCTTGAATGTTTCCTTGTCGTCCAAAACAACTAGGTTGATTTTAATTAATATTGAAAATACAGTAAACAAGTGTGATTATCATTTTGTTTTGGAAGTCATACTATTCTCAATTCGACGTCAAGCACCAGAAGTGCCTTGTCAATAGGCAGTCTCGCTACCCTGTAGAATTCTCAAACCTCAGGTGAGGTGTTTTGCTTCATGAATGTGTGATATCATTCTGTGTATGTATTTCTAGTTGGAAAATATATTGAATCTCAATTTACTCAATGACTTGATTAAATTCTCGCTTAAAACTCACACTTTAAATACGAAGATGAGTAGAAATAGCAAGCCTAGTATTTTTCCTACATCTTTAATCTAAGTGCGAAGTTCGACAAGAATGGGCCTTCTCTGCTCAGCTCACAGGATGTCTGTATCATTTTTCATTCTTGCTTTCTAATCAGTATTACTCATTTTTTTCATGCTCCCTTCCAAGAATCTAATCCATTCGAAAAATATTCGATTTAGGGAATAATGCACTTCAAAACTACCTCAAATTCGGCTACGTCTTTAAATACTCGCTTCATCTAGTGAAGGGCGGAAGATGCCTTTCATTGTAATCGCTATGATCTGGACTCAACTACTTTACTCTATGGGCAGAGCATCCTCTCATTGATACCACCAGATTCATGCCTTCACAGCAAAAAACATTCTCTTTAAAATGCTTAAATTTGATTATTAAAACTTTATACGAATATAAATTGAAAACTCAACAACAAGCGTTCTCCAAAAAATTTGTGTGTCAATAGACCTAACCTTATTATATCTTAAACTATAACTGTGAAAAATAATAATAATTCCCCGTCCTATATATCTCTTCTTTCCCATCAATAATTCCGTTGGTTGCCCGTAACTACGCATACTCAAAGGTATGATTTATTCTCGTTGTTTGGGCGACCCTCATATAGTTTAGATGTGATCCTCAATTCTTTCTGGATAAGATGTTGTCGAGAATGCATGAAGGTCCTCCATGAAATTGGCTATTGGATGATTAATTAAAATCGTTTAGAGTGCTATTTACCGAACCTAATAGGGTCCTCTGCAACTAACGTATTCAAAGAATGGTAAATTCTTTGATTGCTTGCTTGGCCTGGCATCCCGTTGACGTCAATGTTGAAAGGAAGACGTGTATCCGCCAAATTCATGTCTGAACCCTCTGCAGGGTACTCAGAGTTATAAAATACGTTTCGACTCGGATCTTTTTAAAGTTCAGTTTAAATCACGACAAAATTCAGTACCTATGTAATGGGAGTGTTGGATTACTGTTTCTCTGGATTGCTCTTGGATTTTTTTCTTCAGGAAAGACACGTTGAACCTGTTTTAATAAGATTATGGAAAATAAGCTGTCATTTATATACTCTTGAGTCCGTAGTCTTCGATGAAGCTCAAGCTTCTCCTGATGTAGCATAAGCATTTGTTGTTTCAATTCCAACACTTGATCCTTCATAGCCTGCATCTCCTCGTTGATTGCCACGTTCTAGGTGAATAAATTCCATAAGAACTCTCTTGCCGCCAATTGATAACTACCTTCTTTCTAAGCTCATTGAGAGTTCTCATGTCCACTTCAGGCTGATCTTGTTTTATCATTTTATAAGGAGATTTCTCAAATTCCTCTAGCTCACAGTCAATTTCAGGTGTTTTAGCCTCAGAAAGTTGAGCTTTTTTATTCCCAGCTGGTCTCCTTTTGATTTGAAAAAGCAGTTCCCTAAAATAACACATTTCGATAGAACCCAACCGAATTAATAGGCCTTACCTCTGACCCCGTCTGAATGATGGGTGATAATAACGATAAGAATTCGACTCGTTTGTGACAATGGTCTTTCTAAAGTAATACATATGTAACTGAAGAACATCAGCAAGGGTGTAACGACAATCACTTATACCTGTCGCACGAAAGAAGCGAAGTTGGCATGAGAGAAAGCTTGCGGCAAAACCGTATTACTGAAGGCCTCAGCGTCTTTGATGAGGATATGGTCACCTTGCTCGTCCCATGATATGATATCTGGGAATTTGTTTTCCTTTAGTCGAATGTTACTAATTCTAATGAAATAATTTAGAAGGGCTTGCCTCAAGCAGATTAAATGTCGTTTCGAGGAAGTAGTTTAGGCGGTGGCGTTGACGGCGAGGACATCTCTCAGTTCTGTTTCCGTAGTCGTTTAGCATTTCAAAACAATCTTCTGAGCTTTTTACGATTCCCAATGTATCGATTATAATTACAAATAACTCGGTTTTATAGGGGGTTAAAATTCTTCAGAGCCCACTTTTTTTGGATAATTTTATAAAGGTTCTCAGAGTTTTGTAAAATAATTTGTCTTTTCAGTGCGTCATCATTTGAATTAATTTTGGAATTCTTGGCAAAAATCTGAAAAGGAAGAGGTTTCTTCACTCAAACGTGAGTTTTGTGTGAAATATGCTCGGAAAATACTATTTATCGGCACGAATGAGTGTTCTTGCTCCAAAATGATAGGAGAAAGGGTGTGGTTGTTTTCTTGAGCACAGAATTCAAAGCGTTTTAAAATTACAATTTAGGTACTTTTCCTCAGTTAAATTTAAGAAAAAAAAGGAACTAAGGATTAGATTGGATGAGAAAATTCTAATTTTGTGATCCAATATTTTGATCCCAGAATTTCTATACAAAATTATTTTACATCAGACACAGAAATGAGATTATTCTTCATATAGAAAGAAAATGTTCGCTTTTTATCTACAAAGAATCTGTGAGAGTGTTTAAGTATACTCAAAAGATGAAAAAGTTGTTTTATTTCAGCAAAAATCGGTTGTAAGAAGCTCATCAGCTGTTCCAATACGCGCTGGTCGTCAACGGAGTCAAGTTGCATCGGTCATCAGCCGTCAGATCAAACGCCTTTAGAATTAAGACGAACGTGCAATCTAGTTTCAAGAAAGAAGGCTGAGACAACTGGTCACTTAGAGAGCTGAAGAAATACACAGCATTTAAGTAAAGTTGAAACCCTTAATTATTTGTTCCAAAGACAATTGGTGACATATGAGGTAAGCTAGGAGAGGGAAAGTTGAATACTGCAAGTTATTATTTAGAATTTAGAAGATGCCATTTGGCTCTCTCTCTGTTATGTTGTTATGAAGTTAGTCCTTGAGAATAACATAGCAGATAGACCAAGATGCTAAGACAAGTGTAGAATATTGTGCCAAAGAATTTGCTGCAAGTTGAGATTATATTCTGCATATAGTTACAGACAGAGAACAAAAATTTGGTAGCTTTCTTTTCCTTTTATTGCAGTGAATGATTTCAATTGGACCTTTCATGGCACACATAAAATTTTGCTAGCCTGTTATTCCGCTAAAAATATTTCTTTTATGAGTAATCTCGATTTTGGAAAAGGATGGAGGGAATTATTGGGAAACACAGAGCTAATAGCACAAAAGTCAGTATAGAAATGATTTTAACAGAGTTTCTTCAAAGCATAATCTGTTTTGAAAAATCTTTTGAAATCATAAATGAGAGAATATACAAGGTTATCAGCTGTTGAATATCTCTTTCGTGATGAGGTCAGTGACACAATGTTTTTTTCAATTTCATCAAATGAGTGGCCAGTCCAAGCTTTCCTCCATAGGTAATTGATGTGCCTAAATAACATCTCTTCCTTAGTGAGAAGTTAGTTCCAACGGAATTTTTTCGATTTATTTCCTACAGCAATTAGAGTCGCTTTATCATTTCTCAAATTTTCTCTTGAAAATTACATAAATCGATAAAATTGATGCAACGCCGGCAATAGGAGTTAATAAATAATTTTTTAATTGATGATACATTAACAAACACGATATCTTTTTTTATTCTCACTAGGTCCATGTTTTTCTCCATCAATCAGCAGATCCCTCATTTTTTCCCCTTCTACCTTTGTGAGTCAAGAGCACCGATGCTATACCTGACCTTACTTTCCTCTATATTTCTTAACAAAAAGATAGCTTTCTTTCAGAAACTATCACCCAACGTAGAACTAATCCCAAGATTTTTCTTTCACAGCTCCTACTTTCATTCCAAGCATAGAGATTAAGGTCCGCTTTCGACTAAACTTTTCATATGAGTGCATTATCCAATTTTCTAGCCGCTTTAATTGTCTATCTTGTTCTCTACTTAAAGAAGAGCCCAAGAATGAGTTATCAAACCGGCTACTTACACATCAAACTAAAAGTATCAAATTAAACAATTGATAGCTCATTTCTGAGAATCTAATTGTCTTAATTTTAGCTTGCATTTAGCTGACACGAAAGCACTGCTTGATTTTAATATTTTATATTTAAGCAACAGAGCAAACCCTATCACCAAAATGATGAAGGACCCGAAAAAGGATGTTAAAGTCACCGACAAGCAGCCCAAGCAGAAAGAAAATGTCGGTTCCTTGCTCAAGCTGTTCCAGTCCGAGCTTTTTACACTGGATATGTGTCTTCAATATTTGAACAAGAAGAACGAACCTGGCATTCATGACTATCTCGTTAATAAATTATACCATTACCCTGATCGGCAAATCAGTTTCTACATTCCTGAACTCTGCTATCTCCTTATCAAACGTGAATCATCATCTCTAGAACGATATTTACTTGACAAATGCACAAAAACGCTTGAACTATTTTTAAAGGTTTCCTTCTACTTTCTCTCCTCCATCATATCTAACCCAAATTCAGATTTTCTGGTGCCTGAAGGCCTATGGCGAGTCTGTAAGGAAAAATAAAAAGCAGTACGAGCATGTGGAGGACTTATTGATCGTATGAATACTAATTATTGAATGCATGAGTCAATTATCCATAGAAAGCAGAACAAGCTATGGTCAATGCAAATGTCGACGGCAGTTTGAAACCAAAAATCGATCCTGTTACTCGCGAAATCCCTGATAGCGAGATCTTAAGTACTACTAAGCACATATTGACAGAACTAATGCCGAGGTAGAAATGCAAGAGTACTCTCTTCAGAAGAAACTCAGATCAGAATACCTAAATATGACTCAAAAATTCACAAATATTTTGGTCTCTGTGTCTTTGACTCTCAAAAAGTTCCCCGATTCCGAGCGAAAGAAGGAAGTTAGAAGATACCTTGAGCGGTTGAACAAGTGGATGTATAACCTGAGAAAAAAAAGCCAAAAAGAAAAGTAATTACTCTCTTCTCGGTTTCTCATGTAGACTTGTTGATTTTGTATAGAGATCAGAAGAGATATCTTGAAGGAATTCGATTCCCTTTCACTTGTGAAGACGGTGACAATTCTACTATGGTATATAATCTTCAAGATAGTTGTTTCCCTAATTAACCACGCCTTAGATCGTTAGAATTGTTGAAGAAGAAGTCACTTGCTTCAACACGAAGAAGAGAGTGCCTTACAGAGTCGTTTTCGAAACGATAGAGTAATTTAATTGATTGAAAATTCGTTGGATTGAGGAAAATGTTATTAGTCCAAAAGATTTTGATACATATCAAGAAGGAAAGAAGGAACAGAGGAATTCTACCGTCCGTGACGACGCTTCGACTGACACAGAGGTCGACAACATTGATGACTTGGTCGCTGAACTTGGAGCCTCAAACCCACATCACGAGCATGATCTATTGCAGGATAAAAAGAATAAATATAATGACATCGTTGCCTATCAAAAGCTTCTGCAGGAAGAAGAAGCCAAGTTGAAAGACAAAGGAAATCTTAAAACTCTGGAAATTGGAGATAAATTCACTCCTCAAAGCAATGGCGCGCAATCAAAACAAATTCAGGAAGAATCAAAAACTAGAGCTACACCTCAAAAACTCGTTCTGAAAGACCGACAAAGCTTGGAAAGATTCAATTCGAAATTTCCTATTGACTCCAAAAGATTAACAAGAAGAAGAAGCGTTGATTATCAAAGCAGCAATGAAACATTGGTTGAACGTCGTTATCACGATGATCTAGCCGTGCTTAAACTCTCAGATTATATAACAACTCTAGAGCTCTTCAAGATTTGGTATGGGAAAATCCATGAAAAGAGCAAAGTGGATGACCTCCTTCAGAAATTATATGCGATCAAGAAGGATTTAGAATTTAACTATGTCCCTCTAATGGAGACGAAGAGTCCTGAGCCCAAAGAAATTCAAGTCATTAAGCTTGGTGTGTGGGGTGAGCTGTGGGAATCGAAAAAAGAGACAATTCGTGAGAGATCGCCGTTTGGTCATTTCCCTTCATACAAGCTCAGACAATTTATGGTCAAAGGAGGAGATGATTTGAGACAAGAGGTTCTGTGTATGCAATTGATCTATAAATTCAACAGTATCTGGAGAAACGCGGGTCTCTCTCTCAAACTTCGACCGTATGATATCATCGTGTCTTCAGAAGATTCGGGATTTTTAGGTAATTGGCTTAAACAATACGAAAATAATTAAATCTTTGTTTCAAATCTAGAGTTCGTGCATAATTCGATGTCTATTGACGGAATCAAGAAAAAAACGCCAAATTACAAGGGATTGAAGCAATTTTACATGGATAATTTTGGCTATGACTTCGAAGAAGCTCAGAAGAATTTTATTGATAGCTTTGCTGGATATTGCTTGGTCTGCTATTTCCTCCAGATCAAAGACAGGTACTAGCTCTTTACTAACCACAATTTATTAAATTATCTCTCTCTTTCTCAAAGACATAACGGAAATATCCTCATCGACGCTCAAGGGTATTTAGTGCATATCGATTTCGGCTTCATCCTGTCTATTTCACCTGGTGGTATCAACTTTGAGAGCGCTCCTTTCAAGTTCACACCGGTAATCGAATTTTTCTAAGGAGCTTTGGTTGGCTAAAAGAATTTGTTTTTATCTATTAGGAATACATGGAGCTGATAGGAGGGCTTGATTCGGATATGTATCAGTACTACAAAATGCTTATGGTTAAAGGTGTGATGGAGCTGAGAAAGCACGTTGATGATATCGTGTATCCATTGAGCATTATGAAGCACGAATCAGATCTGCCTTGTTTCGAGAACTTTGATGAGCAAGTGTTTAGAGACAGATTCAAAGAACGATATACAGACAAAGAGGTGACAGATTTTTTAGCGTATTATCCATTGAATTTGCTTACTTTCTAGGTAATAAACTACGTCGAGAAGCTTATTGATAGCAGCTATGACAGTTGGCGAACTCATCAATACGATAAGTTCCAGAAAATGACCAATGGAATCCTCCCTTAGTATTTTTTTAGCGAGAATTTGCTTATAGCACTCGAGATTAGAGAGTTCATTCTAAATTTGAATAAAATTACATGGGTTAGATACATTGACTATAATCAAACGCTGTTATTCTACAAATGAATACTTCTAAGCTTGAACCTGACCAAAAGATAATCTTATCTTTAAACCGAAACTCACTCCGCTCTGTTGCTAAGAACCACCTGCATGAGCTAAACTTAACTTCATTATCCATCTCTTTGAGGGTATAAAGATTTTTTGTTTTTGTAAATACAAGCTTTATGAGACATTAGAAAACGATATCTTGTCTGTCCTGGCGAAATCTACGAACTCAACAAATTTCTAAAATTTGCCTTTTCTTTCCTGCTTACTGACTGACTCATGACTTTAAACCCATTGATCGCTGAAGGAGCACTGTAGTTTGGAGCTGCTTTGAGGCTGTGTATGTTGTACATGGGAGGCCTCAAGCTAAGTAACGTTAATAATAGGTGTTATAGCGAGATTTCTATTATCGGTTGCCGGCTATTTCTTTCTTTCGAGATTCAAAACAGTAATTCGACTCGAAATTAATTTCCTTTCTAACTTCTAAATTTGATCGTTAATCTACTGGCGTTCAAGTAAGAAAAAATGGTGTTTATCGTTAGATAAAATCGTCAACAAAAGTCTGAAAGCCCATCAATGACAAAGGGTCAAAACTTATTTTGGACCAGGTTCTGGGCCAACTCTCCCATGGTGATCCTCTGCGCCCTCGCCTTGTTCATTTATTCTACCTACATGATGGTACAGATCTCTTTTAGATTTAAATGAATTCAAAAATTTTCGTGGTTATAGATCTATGTCTTAAAGCTTGTGACTAAAACCTACGAGTACGTAACAATTGATCCAGGTTACCATATCGGAGCTATTCCACCGACCGTGATAAACACGATGAAGATGATGACACGCGTTTCTAATAGATTTGTTAACTGGGTGCAGATAAGATATGATTCGATGTCAGAAATGCAGGAAAAAGGGATAATCTACCTCGTTATCAGTCATATAGCATTCACAGTGTTTATCATATCGGCTATTCGAGCAATAAGAACGCATCCCGGCAAAGTCCCAGCGGTAATATATTATTGCCATAATTCTTTATGAGCTCATTCTCCTGAAAGGATTGGCATTCGAAAACAGAAGAGACGATAAAGAACGTCATTGAAACAGAGAAAAGAGTCTTGCGGAATATCCATAAATCTGTCATAAAGAGAAAGCAAGAAATTTTTCAAAGTAATTCGCAGAACGTCATAATAGAGGCTTCGATATCGCAGGAGAATGACTTTTTGATTTCGCCAGCGACCGCCACAGCGAAGGACCTGATTGTGACTCCTGAATTGAATAGCCAAGATGCTGAGTCAGCAGTTCTCAAAGTTCCAAAAAAGTCTGAGAGTAACGAGTCACCTGAAACGGCGGATGATGAGGACAAACTCGAGGAGGAGATAGATAGCTATTATCTGAAAACGCAGATTCAAAAACTCGAGATGCATGACAGGTTATTTACAGCTGAAAAATTGAATGAAATGGCAGTATTAAGCGCGCTTAAGCGCGAGAAAAAACGCTTCTGTACGCATTGTCAGAAATTTAAGGTGATTAATCCATGCCATTGAGATATGTTTTGTTAAAACTATTATTTTCTAGCCTGAGAGGACACATCATTGCTCGCAGTGCGGAATCTGTGTTTTGCGAATGGATCATCATTGTCCTTGGATAAACAACTGCATCGGCTTCTATAACTACAAATATTTCTTCACGATGGTGTTCTGGGCAAGTAAGTAACCCTGTTGAAGAGTCTTCCTGCTAATATATTTTTGAAAAACAATAAAGATGTCAGTTTGATGTTCATTTCTGTTACGTATGCAGAAGCGGTTGTCGACTCATTGTTCAACACGAAGGTAATTAGTTGTACAGGAGAGAAGATAGTTTTCATTGTCTAATTAGATGAATTGGTTTTTGGCTTATCTTACAATTCTGAGCTACATGCTGACGGTCGTGTTGAGCGTTATCCTCGTCTTCTTTAACTGCTTCCATTTTTGGTAAAGCAGTATTTGACATGTGAGCGTGCTTTATCGTTTATAATAGGCTCTGTTGTACGGGAAAAACGACGCTTGAATTCTGCGAAAAGAAACTGAAGGTGGGATACGATGCGGGACTATTAGAGAATCTTCGGAGAGCGCTAGGAAGGTATTATTTCACTTGGATCTTCCCAATAGGTATATAAGCAAGTATATTTTTGATTCTCACTAACTTTGGTTTTTATAAAATAGCACCGAACCTCGACGGAGAAGGATTGATCTTTTAAATAATAAAAATGTGCTAATTAAGTAAGAGTTATTAACAATCTACTATTTTGTCAATGAGTATATCCTCAGCCATTGTTATTTTATAGCTTCTCCCTGCTCGCTTCGGATTATTTATTTTGCATTTGTGAGGACTGCATTTAATCTTATTTCTTTGTAATAATGACAATCAAAGCTGCGTGTATACCTCAGATTTTATGCAGACTGAGCAGAGGTATATTATGACCCTGATTGTAGTAAAATATCTTCTGAGTGAGCCAAGCAAAATAAAGCAACTGTTCTGGTGATGAAGTTTTTTTGTTTGAGCTGAAAGACAATATTCTTAATCGAATATCCGCACGAGTCGCAGCGGAGCCCATTGAAATTATT
>ENA-UOTZ01002122-UOTZ01002122.1-compost-metagenome-genome-assembly--contig:-NODE-2122-length-11153-cov-20.091369_pt1 | contig 11153 bp, 9 predicted proteins | sample MGYA00238144_ERZ746983 | MGnify/ENA primary metagenome ERZ746983 (study PRJEB28759, sample SAMN06268863) | compost metagenome | isolation source: single cell | place: USA: California, Emeryville, Joint...
CTGAGGAGAAGAAATAGACATTCTATACTCTTGTATTTGAGAAAGAAGCAGCAGCCATCATGCGGAGTGTCGTTGCAGTCATCCGAGCTTTGGTACTTTATTGGATAGCGTTTGAAAACTTAACTCGAAGCTCTTACAAGAACGCCTTTTTGAAGGTTAGCTGATCGTTTGGATCTGAATGAACATCTCGTCTTTTCGAGATTTTTTCAAGTATTGGATTTTAAAACTTTGAATAAAACAAACGAAGTTTCGGACACACAACTCCAGTCGAGTCGAAAGGAATAGTCAACAAGTTGAAAGTTGGGCCAACAACTTAAGCAGAACTGCACGAAGACGAGGAAATAAGAGTTTTTCCAGGTAAATCAGCGAGCTTTTAGTGGAAAATATAAGAATTTTGCATTTATAGTCTACTAATGCTCGGCAATTTCATAATACGAGACCTTTAAGAATTGTTAGGTAGAGTTATAGAGAGGTTTTCGAATTAAGAAACTCAGCGTGACAGTAGTGTGTTTAATCCATTATTAATAAAGACTATCTTGCCGAAATATGACTGTTTGTCTCGTTATTTTATGGAACCATGTGCTTTTCATCGCTCGCATTCTTCCTCTCATCTTTAAGTTGCTCAAAGCAGAGTTGAAAAATTATTAATTGTAAATTTATTCAAGAAAAGAAGCCTCGACATTAATATATTTCGAAACAAGAAAATATTTCCTTTTTTTCATTTCGTAGCACAATTCAACTGCTATTTTATTACAATATGTATATATTTAGAGCAGCATAATGTTCTTTATGGGGTTTTTCAGGTCTTATTAGAAAGCCTAAAATTATTGTTCATACTTAAACCACTTTATTGAGGATATGAAAGTCGCTAAGAGGTATCCTTGCATATATCATAATTTACTCCTCTAAACAAAAAGCAAGTTTTCCAAGTTTCAAGAAATTTCTGAGAGCCGACGCAAAAGAGTAATCAATGCTAGTGTAGTAAATAAAATTTGCTCGTGGACTCAACGATATCCGAGATGATCTTCAAGGGATTGCTTGATATCCTTTCTTTATATAACTCAGAAATCTCTGCAAAAGCTGCTTCTTTGCTGGCCATATCTCCGATTTCATGGTCATGGAAATTTTAGGTTAAGACTGATTCTAGATTTGCTTCGCAATCTGATTTGGACATTAGCTTGGCAGTATGCATCACAAATTGGATTTCAGTTCTCTTTTTTTCTGCAACGTTAATCCATTAACGACTTCTCAGAAATTCAGAAATTTGTTTTCCAGTGTTTTGGTAAATTTATCATCCTTTAAATGGTGAGTCCGAGATCGTTTGGATTCAGAAATTTATATCTGTTGATCGCGAGGTTAAACTTTCCTTGAACAGCAATACCCTTGTGTTAATCTATAGTAGATTCTGACCCTTTTGGCAAACTCTACTTATCTTGTGAATTCCGAATTCTGTGGGACGTTGTAGCTCACCCACTTGACCTGATAACAGAGCATAGAGGCTCAATTAAGCGTCGTTTAGAATTAATCATGAAAGACCCTTTATTTATCCACAGAGCAAGAAAGTTCTATTAAGAGCACCTTGGTTTAATTATTAAAATTATTTAAGACACATTCATTTCTGTATAGCCCGTAATACACTCTTGGACGATTTGAATCAAATAAATAATTTACCACAGACTCGATATTTCGCTAGCTACAACTCGAGGCAAGAAAATACCTCATTTCCTAAACTCACACTGGACCTCTTCTACTTAAATGGCCCAAGAGGTAACTAAAGCAGCTTCTCTATAAGCTAACACTTCGCTAGCCTTCGACATCTAATGATGGACCTCCAGACAATATTAGCAATGTACAAGCTATTTCCACAGACTGTGTCCGATTAGAAAACAGCGGCACTTACGATTATCTGAAGGATCGACTTGCAGGAGATAGCTCACTTTCAAGCCCAGAGATAAGCCCAGGACGCAAACCACTCGTCTCTGTAATCCAAAACCGAGAAAATGTAGGAAAAAACAATCATTACTTCAATGACGATGAATTTAGCTCCTCTCAAAAGCACAAATAATGGCAAACCTAAGCCCATTAGCATATCTACCTAATGACAAAGAGACAGATTCAATAGCTAACACATCCTCTCTCAGCAAAAGTTTGTTCTTTATTTATGCAAGTAGCTGATAAGACATGCGTTATTTAGAGTCCGATCAGCGTGAAGAGCATGAGGAAGAAGCTTTGGGATGCATAGCAGGACTAAAATTTATCCAATTTTTCTTTTCAGGTAAATGAACTGTTAAAAATCCTGCGTAAACACTGCAAATTAGGACAAATTTCCTTCAAGTCTAAGTCTAAGTTTTTTCTCCTGACTACTTGGACTTTTCTAGTGAGCCTCGCTATGAATAGCGCTGAGCTATACGTCTATACCAATTCTCTTTGCACAGAAGATCCAGGCTTTGGATTTTGCGTGTATCTGAATTTTACTGGGATGATTTTTATGAAACTATACTCGCTCAGTACTATAAATAAACAACTTATGGCCAACTCCAATCAGAACAGCAACGGTTCTTTACTGATTCCTTTTAGTTATGGTGGATTCATTACTTTATTGCAATTCCCTCAAATGACGTATGACTACGAGACATGCGAGGAAAGAAGTCCAATTTTCAATCGGACATACGTGATCAGATTTTCCTTATTCTTTGGTGCAGCATTTCTGGCGGCATTCGCTTGGAAAGTTTTAAAACTCACATTCTATCTCTGCGAAAGCGAACTCTTGTCGCGCAAATATCCAAAGTTTGGACCAATAAAATACGGAATCTATATCACAGTTACATTGCTAGCCTATGCGCAGACTGTTCTGATTGGGTTAACGCAAACAACGTGGTGGGTTGCAAATTTATTCATCGAGTATACTCTGATAGTAATGCTTGGAGTATTTACAGGACACTTTACTCTCAAGGCAAGGAGAGCCAAAAAACTTGCACAAAAACTCAAGTCACCTGAAGTCTCGCTCCGGATTGAAGACTCCTCATTTTCTTAATTTTTTTAGCTGTTAGAGCTAGGCCAGAAAATTAGTATTTTGCAAAATTATATCTAATTGCTGTTGAAAATAAGCACAATATCTAATCTTTTGAGTAGTTTTAAGCTGATACATACAGTTGCATAAATTCACATCTATTACAGTTAAATCCGTGAGATAGCCAAAGATCTCACCTTTAACAAATAGTAGTATGATTGCTGGGTGGCTTTGAGTGTAGATTTAGAAAATACATGAGCTGTTTATTGCTTATTTCGGAACTTTTGTAACGTCAGTCGAATGAATAGAAATTTTCTATAGATACAAAATTCAAAATATTTAGCAGAATATAGTCGCTTTTCTCAAAATTAAAGCTTGCTTATCATTAAAACACCTCGAGATCATTATCACCTGATTCTTTTTGCTGGAAGTTAGGCTTCGAATACAGACTAGCAACAGTATTCTAAAAGATCGCTAGACAAATTCAATTTACGCTTTATCTTCCACATCTTCGTCTCTATCAATTAGTTCTTTCTTATTTTCATCCTTTTTAGTATCTACGGGTTGATCTTCCTCAAAAGCGCCCTCATCGTCATTAGGTCTGACCTCCTCATCATTGGGTCTGATCTCCTCAGTATCTTTATTAGACTCTTCCTGTTTCACCACTTTTTTGGGTTGTGAAGTAGAATCGGGTTTTTTCTTTATTTCAGGCACTTCATCAAGTTTTCTAAAGACAATTCGTTATTAATTTTCAATTAACACGATTCAACTATTACTTTAAACTATCCCGTTTCACTTGATTAGATCGCCGCGAAGGGTTTGACCTACTCTCCTTTTCCTGCTTGCTCTCACTCTCGTGTTTACTGCCTTCTTCGAATTGAGGCTCAGACGCATTTGATTCCAAACCGCTTTCTAGAGCACCGTTATAAGGAAAAGCTAACCAATGCAAAACTTTACTGCTGCTTTTAGCGATCGGCTTAAGAGCATTAAAACGACTTAGTTTTTTAATCTCCTTCAACCGAAGGTTATTGAGTCTCACTTCCTAAAGAATAGAGATTTTCTGAGTCGCTAAATCAATCTGGTTATTTGTTACTTTCTCCTTTTCTTTAATTAACGTTTGAAGCTTTGAATTCTGCGCATAACACTCCTTTTTTTCCAGCTCGAGCTGTTTGCAGTCCTCGTTAAATTTCTTCTCGACTTCCGCCTTTTTCTCTTTCAGCTGCTTAATCTTCTCCTCCAACTCTTTCAAAACATTGGCGTTCACCTACATTTCAATCACGATTTATATCTTGCTACTGTAAAATCGAGTTATTACCACAATATTGCTATTAGAAGGAGCTCGCTCTTTCTTCTTTGGCGGCCCAAAGCTCGGCATTCTCCTCTCGGGTCTGTCGAATTTTTTCCCTTCCTTCTCTCGTTTCAGGGTCTGTGCTTTCTCTTGTTTCTCATGAGCGTCTTCGTTCTTTTTCTGCTGGATTTTCATTTTGATTTCTCTGACTTTCTCCTCTAACGTGACAATTTTTTCATGGTTTTTCTTCAGAACCTTTTCGTTTTCATTGGATTGCTCTAGTAGCATTCTATTCTCCTCCTTCGCTTTCCTCATCTCTTCAGAAACGATCTTTAACTATAGAAGAAGAAGGGAAAGTTGATTTTTCTGATAAAAAAGGCAGAAGTCAATACCTTCGTCCCATATTCGCTCTCGTTTCTGAGATAGTCCAAGGCTTTATTTTGCTCAGTTTTAATTTTCACAAGCGACTCTTTTTCATCCGTCAAGCGCGCTATTTCTCGCTGGATTGCGCGGAGTTCGTTTTCTTTATCTGTTACCCTAATAAGCAGCATTATCCATTAATACCAATCACAACGGTCACAAGAGCTACCCAACATGATTGTATGTGTTTTCCATCTGTCTTTTCATTAAATTGATTTGCGATTTCAGAGTCTCGACTTTCGAGAGCTGCTCCTTTATTTGACTTTGTTTTTCTATATTACATAGATATTCTAATCATTTGCTCAGGATGCACATTATACCTATCAGGTCAGGATGGTCTTTATTGCTCTCCTTTCCTTTATTGAGTTTTCTTTCTCTTTCCTGAATCAGTGCGTCATCACAAGCCTTTGCAATGACAGCTAATTCTTGCTTCAGCTTCTTATTTTGCTCTTTCAACTTCTCCAAATGCTGCTGCCTGCATATCAAATCCACATTAGAATCGTTGCCTTCGCATCTATTATTACTCATAAAGGACTTGGTCGCTGTGTTCCGTGGCATTCGCTCTCAAATCAAGACTTCGACTATAATAGACACTCCATTAGACAATGAGTTTGCAGTTTCCCTTACTTGACCCCTTGAGAAGCTGGCGGCCCGAACTTCTGGTCGTGTTTAACCGCTCTATCAACAGCTGCTCCTCCGTTTTGAGCTTTTTGCTGGCCCTGTTGTTCTTGCAGTGTGCGCTGAGGTTTTTCATCGTCGAAATCATACAGATAACCACTATTTTCAATCTGCTTGCTCTTCCCTTCTCCTGGATTTTGAGATCTGTCGCCCTGTAGTCCTTCAAACTGGAAATTCCCTTTTGATTTCGTGCTAATGGGCTCCTCGCGACCTTTGATTTCGCTTAAATCGTCATCCAGGAGCTGATTTCTATTATTTTCCTGATCGAATTCTTTATTTTTCGCCGACTGCTTACCACCCAACGCTGATGCCTCCTGCTTTTCTACAATGAGATTGCTGAATCTATCTCTTTTATCCAATGGTTTGGAATTCAAGCCATTGCCCTGGGTAGGGTCTTCGACATACTCATACCCTTCTAAATTTTCGTTCCTTTGTTTCTTATTACTGTTTTTCGGCTGCGTCTTTTGCCTCCCTAACTGCCTGTCATCTTTTTCAATGTCAGAGTTGTTGAACTCTTCTGCCTGGTACTCGTCATCTTGCTGCATTCTCTTTATTAGATGTTAGAAGAATCTGCAATGACCTTATTTTATAACTTATTACGCCTTTATAATGAAATAAAAATGAGAAAAAACTCTAATAGCTTATGGCTTATTTTTTTAGCAAATTCCTTCACTTCAAAGGACAAGCACAGGAGAGAAGCCTTTGAATGTGAAAATCAACATTAGATTAAGTCTTAAATCATCTAATTTCTACATTGCTCAAAAGATTTATCTACATGGCTCTCAGACACTGATCCGCCGGCATGTCTCTCTTCAGTTATTTAGTCGCCTATAAAGTGCGATGCAGCTTATTGGCAATTAAATCACTGAAGACACATGATCACAACTTGGCAATTCCATTGTGAAATAATAAAAATATTAACGTTAAGATTGATAAAATACAAACTGAGCGAATTTCTCAAGCAAATAAAACTTTATCAACGTCAACCAGTCATCCTCTGAACCACAGAGTCTAAACATCAGATCATTAGGTATTGAAAACAAGTCGCTTATATGTCGACGTTTGAAGAGGTAGCTGCTCCCTATCTGGGGTCCGCTTCACTAGAAACGATAGCTTACTCAAGTAAACAGGACAAAGAACCATTCCAACTTGCTGAGATCACAAAGGCAATCGAAGAATGGAAGGCCTATGCTACAGAGAATGAAGTCAAAGCGAATATTTTTGAAGAGAAGATTAAACTCCTTTCGAATGAAAATGAAACTCTAAGCAGGAATCTCGATCGCAAGATTGAAGAACTTGCTTCACTGAGGTCGAAGTATAGAGATCTCGAAGAGTACCCAAAATTGCTTGAAGACGCGAGGAAAAAGATACTAACACTCAATAAGGAAGTCGACCAACTCAATAAAGCCATTGCGGCGACGAACGTTCAAAACGATGAACTGAAACTCCAAAACGACGAACTTGAGAGAAAACTCAGGAATTCAGTCGTTGAAAGCGAGAGGGTGAATCAGAAGCTGGAACGGTACTCTCGAGGGATTGATCAATATACTACACCAACGCCAGACACTAAAGAAACAACTTATACCACGCCAAGCCGTTACGATAGATCGTATTACCGTAGAGGACCAGGTCAATCGACACATTCCGGAGAAAAGGCTGAAGGGGTGGTCAACGAAAACAATCGGCTGAATGACGAACTGTTTAATAAAATCAAGGAATTAAAGGAGTTAAGGGCAGATTATGAGAGCTTGAAAGCAGAAAATGACGGTCTGATTGAGGAGAATGAGCGTCTGACTGCGGTAATCCAACAAATTAAAAGAGATTGCGAGTCCTGGAGAGCGCACGCTGAGGAAGGCGAGCATTTGAGGTCTCAGTTGAGCTATCTGCGGGAAGAGCAAGAGAATTTGCAGAATGAGAATGGCGAATTGAGCCAAACGATAGCGGAGTTACGAATGCGAGTTCATCAAGAACAACAAATGAGAATCGATATTGAGAAGGAAGCTGTGAGGCTCCCTGAACTCGAGAGCCATGCGCGGACGTTGGAGACTCGCGCAGACATGCTCGTATCACAAATTGAAGAGAAAGAAAAGGATGAAGAGTATTGGAGGCAGAAATGCTCGGAACTCAAGCAGGAGGTTCAGCAATACGCGGATATTAAAGAAAAGCTCCGTATTGTTATTCAAGAGAACGAGCGACTCAATGCGTTATTGGACGCTAGATCTGAGGAGATTAGGGAATTGAATGAGAGTATTAACCTGTTAAGAAGCGTTGAGGTTCGAGTCAATGAACTACAAAAAGATTTATCGCTGCTGAACGCAGAAAACGAGAGGCTTGCGGAATCTAACGAAGAAAAAGCGAAGCAGTTGCAAGAGCTATTAGCTCATTTGACGGCGGTTGAGGAGAAAGCAAAACTCGCAGATGAGTACTCGAGCATGATCAAAAAGCAAAAGTTTGATCTTGAGCAGACGAACGCGACATTGGATAGTAGAGTACAGGAGGCGATCCAACTAAAAAAGAAAAATCAAGAACAACAGCAGAGTATTAGCGAGCAGCAGAAAACCATTACTGAACAACAAAAAACCAATGCTGAGCTTAAAAGAAATATCCAAGAACTTTTAGCTCATTTAACAGCGGTTGAGGAGAAGGCGAAACTCGCAGATGAGTACTCGAACATGATCAAAAAGCAGAAGTTTGATCTGGAGCAAACGAACGCGATATTGGATAGCAGAGTGCAGGACGCGATCCAACTAAACAAGAAAAATCAAGAACAACAACAGAGTATTAATGAGCAGCAGAAAACCATTACTGAGCAACAGAAAGCCATTACTGAGCAGCAGAAAACTATCAATGAGCATCAGAAAACCATTGCTGAGCTTAAAAGAAATATCCAAGAGCTCTTAGCGCATTTGACAGAAGTTGAGGAAAAGGCGAAACTCGCAGACGAGTACTCGAGCACGATTAAAAAGCAGAAGTTTGATCTGGAGCAAATGAACGCGATTTTGGACAGCAAAACGCAGGAAGCGAGCCAACTCAATAAGAAAAATCAAGATCAACAGCAGAGTATTAACGAGCAACAGAAAACCATCACTGAACTACAGAGAAAGATCAATCAACTTAGTGATGATGTTTCTCTGTTGAGCCAAGAGAACGGAAAGCTAGATAATATCTTGAAAGACAAGATGACGGAATTGGTGTATTCTAAAGAAAAAGCGGCTGCGTTAGAACGGGAGGTAGAGCAGGAGATTGAGAATAAAAGGCGTGTTGAAGCAAAACTTGAGGGTTGCCAGAAGGATATTATTGAAATTTCATCAATACTTGAATCGAAGATGAACGAGCTGGAAAACTTGAGAGGGAAATATGGAGCGTTGGAGGATAAATACAAAGACACTGAGCTCAAGATCGGGATCGTAGTCACAGATAACGACCGCTTGGTTGCTCTGCTTGACGAAAAATCTAAAGAAAACGACCTCCAGCGACAGAAAATACGTGACCTCGACGCTAGGGTAATGCGAATACCGGATTTAGAGAACAAATTGGCTGCGTTTAGTTCCGATAACCAGAAGCTAATGGCGCATTTAGAGCAAAAGGCCAATGAACTTCAATCAATGCATATGAAGCTACAACAGCTCGAGGGAAACGAGAGGAAAATTAAAGACTTGCAAGAGAAACTATACGCCATTAGCAACGATAATCAGAAACTAGGCAATATTCTCCGTGACCGAGCCCAGGAGATAGAAGAGCTCAAAGATTACGCCCAGCAGCTAGAGCGGGAAAAATCACGGGTGGAGGGTCTTCGGAACGAGGTCGGCTTCCTTGAGAGAGAAGCTGAGAAGCTCAACTCGCAAATAACAGAGGCCAATCTACAGAATAAAAGTTTGCATGCAAAACTCATTGAGTGCGAGAGATCCAATGAACTAGCCATTAAAGAGCTCGAGCGGTCGATAGAGGCGCTAAGCAATGAAAACGAGCGTATGGGGGGACTACTTAAAGAGAAAAGAGGGATAATTGACGAAATGAATGCTAAGATGAGAGAACAGGAGGTGTCGTTGCGCCAGTTGAAAGATCTGCCGACTGAATGTCAGCTGCTGAAGCAAGAGATTCAGACGCTCAACAAAGCAATCCACGAGAAAATCATCGAAATTACTCACTATCAGGCCAAAGCGGATGAGCTGGAGCACAAGATCACAGAGAACGAGGTGCTACGCGATAAATTAACGACTATAGCGATTGAAAATGAGCGACTAACCAATATCCTCAATGAAAAAACGCGGGACCTCAAAGAAACAGAATCGCGGTTACAAGACGCCGTTTCAAGGTTCAAAGCCCTTGATGCTGAGAACGAGCGAATGGCGCACGCCTTTACCCTCAAGCAAAAAGACGATGAACGCAATATGGCACTCGCTTTAGAGAAAGAAAGCATGGCATCAAACGAACTGAGACAAAAGCTCTCAGCTGCTACTACCGAGAACACAATGCTGGAAGAAGTGCTTCGAGAGAGATTAAGAGAGCTCGAGAGACTTCGGACCCGCATCAGCGACCTCGAGAAGGGGACGACGGAGCAAAATATAGAGAATAAATCGTTGAAAAGCGTCACTCAGGAAATGAAAAAAGAAATAGAAATCTGGATGGATCGATGCACTAAGGCGGAAGCAGAGAAGGAGAGGATCAAAGACCTTGAAAAGAAGATAAACGCGTTGACTGATGAGAATGAGAGGTTAAACAAATTGCTAAACAACTCATTGAAGGAAATTGAAGGTTTGAGAGCGAAGTACCAAGAAGATAAAAACGCCTGGGAGCTGCATTCAGCAAAGAGTCCAATCATCGGCGATTTGCAGAAGAAAATTGCGTATTTGCAGCATGAAAACGATAGACTCGTTCAGCATTTAAAGATGAAGAATCCAAACGGCACTTTCCGATAGTATGAGTCAAAGGCCAGCCACTATATTTCAATACTTTCGCTTACGGTATGTAAATATTAGTTAACTGTTAGTTATGAATCCATCTAATAAGATATTAACCCTTTTTTCTCATCAAAATATGTTTCAATAATGCGCTTCATTTTTACACGAGAACCTCCTCTTAACTGATGATACTATCATACATAAATACAATGTAATTTTCAGAGAGAGAGATAAGAAATTTGTCAAAAATTAATAAGGGAGTCCAAAGAGGAAATTGAACGTAAAATCCGCAATTGGCTGAGAAATACCGCTGGTTTGATCAAAGGATTTATTTTTTAATGGTGATAGGAGCCTGAAAAAGAAGGATGTCTAAATTAGGAGTTTAGAGTCGCAGTCTTCAAAGAAATAATTAGAAGATTTGAGTCAGAGCTTAATAAAGTATTTTAAATATTCAGATCTAAAAAGGAAATATGGGAAGTGGTAAACCAAGAGGTATCAAGGCCGGTAGAAAGCTCCTCAACAAGAGAAGAATTCAAATGTAAGCGTCACGTGCATGAGACTTTATCCCTAACCGTTTATTTAGCTGGGCAGATAAGGATTTGAACAAGCGATTTTTGGGATCAAGATACAAGAACCCTTTCTTGGGCTCCTCCCACGCTAAGGGAATCGTCGTCGAAAAGTTCGGTGTCGAAGCTAAGCAGCCTAACTCTGCCGTCAGAAAGTGTTGCAGAGTGCTCTTGAAGAAAAACGGCAAGAAAGTCGCAGCCTTCGTTCCATGGGATGGTTGCTTGAACTACATCGCTGAAAATGACGAAGTTTTGGTCGCTGGTTTCGGTAGAAAGGGTCACGCTAAGGG
>ENA-UOTZ01002125-UOTZ01002125.1-compost-metagenome-genome-assembly--contig:-NODE-2125-length-11144-cov-10.323394_pt1 | contig 11144 bp, 4 predicted proteins | sample MGYA00238144_ERZ746983 | MGnify/ENA primary metagenome ERZ746983 (study PRJEB28759, sample SAMN06268863) | compost metagenome | isolation source: single cell | place: USA: California, Emeryville, Joint...
TTCGCATTAATAACACATGTGAAGAGAAATGCTGTTCAAGTCAAAAAGAAACATGAATATCTACCGGCTCAGAAAGCGTGACCATATCTAGCCCTATCTCTCTGTTTTTAGAACTCACAAGCGTGTAATTAACATTTAAACAAGGTCGGAAGAGTTTAGAAGAAATTTGCAAATTTTAGAAGGAATTAAAAGCTTATTTCTCAGAATTCATCAGTTAATCAATTAATAAAAGATTAACTCAACTCGCAGACAGCAAATCAATATTGATTTAGAAAAAAATCAGCTAATTACAGCCATCTGCTATAGTTAACTACCTGACTCAATTAACCAGGGTAGGTTATAGTATTTTAATCAAGCAGATTTAATTCTTCTACTTTAGATGTAATGTGACAGAAAATCGAGCTCTCAGCCTTCCATGGTTAAGAACGCAAGCTATAGTGATGCGATAACTCTCGCAATCAACCAAAGAAAGGAAATTAGTTGCAGTACAATTATCATTTTGAAGTTGTTACTTTACGTAGAACAATTTAACTATGCAAGCTTAATTAAAATTCTAGGCACTTCATGTCGGTTGAATCATTCAAAATCTCGAAACCAAAAGAAAACTAATCGTTTGACCCTTGATCTCAGCTCTTCCTCAGAGGTGAGAGCTTAAGTAGGCATCATGCTATTTTTTCCTGGCTCGATTATATCATGTTTGGAAGAAACAGGGTTTTCGGGCGGTTAGATCCATTCAATCAATTTATTCTGGTAATTGCTTTTATTTCATTAAGAAGTGGGTGAATTCTGGCTGATAATTTTAATAAGCGAATAATAGTTCGATCGAAGGATTTATTTATCTTTGGCAAGAAATTCTCATTAACTCATCTGATCTCATCATTTTCTATAAAGACGGAAAGAGAAATAAAAAACCACAATAAATTGCCTGGGAGCGACGGTTCACTCTGCATTTGATACTGTCAGATAGGAAAATTGACAATCTCGTCAAAGCGTCAATATTTGTCAATATTTGAAAGGCGGAGAATTAATTAAATTTGATTCTTGGAAGAACCATCAATTCTGAGATTGTATTAATTAACGGGTTTGCCAGTTGAATTGCTCTTCTTCAAGGAAGTATTTTAATGGCTGGGCAGCCTACAACTTACCAAAGACCTCCCTTTTCAGAGGATTTGAACTTTGCCTATTATTTGCCGCATTAATATGTATAAGATTTCCTTGGAAGAAGGAAGTTTTCTATTGACATTAGCCCATTGAGGGCGAACATCACCAGCAACGAGCCAATCTAGCTCTGTATTGCGATGAAAAATTCAAATTTTATGAGCAGGCATCCGTCTACAGACCAAAAAAAAACGATAGTTGGACACTTAATGTCTCCGAACTTGGCATTTGCAGAAGTCTTCATTCTAATAACAGGCTCTAAAAGAGGAATCTCTCTACTTGACTTAGTCTGCTAGTTTATCTATTTGCGATTTGCTAATGAAAGCTGTACTAACTATCTACACAACGATTTGGCGACTTTATCTTTTTCCTGGCATCTAGCCTCCATTATGCTAAGAGATCTGTATGACCGCGTATTCATTTAATTCTCATCTCTCTCTTTTCGATTTTAAAGTTACTTGATACCTTTGACAGGTGATTCTGTCTGCTAACTTACCTTTAATTTTCATTTTTTTTTAAATTTTCTTTAATTATAGACTTTTTTCCTTTCTGAGTTCTCAAATTCTGTGCTGATTCCTATTTTGGAATGTTCTCAATTGGAAAGAGTGATTTTAATTGAACTCGAAGCTCTTTGAGAAAGCCAGAGTCTCCAGCCATATTCACCCAGAGAGGAACCAAATAGATAGAAAGAGGATCACACATTTGTTGTTTTACCATGGTGCGCTTTTGAAAGAGAATGATTAGCAAAAGAAATATTCTAAATTTTTTAGATAATTGAAGCTCCCACGTTTTTGGACGGAGTTACAATACCAGATTTTTCGATTATGGGATTTTAAAAAACTTGGGAAGTTCTAAATATATCTCAAGGAGAATTCCGATTTTCAAGGGAAAAATCGATGATTGGAGAGCATTTAAGGGTTTTGAGCTCTCAGTCTCAATCCCAATGCCTCTTTCCGATCGATATTTACCAGTCATAGAAAAAGTGGGAAAATATCGTTACATCCACTTTTCAAACTGACTTCTCCGAATCAAGGAGAGATGTCAGCTAACCCTAAGATCTTCTCATAAGCGCCGTATTTTATCTAATAATGAGTGCATTAAAGAGCAAAAGTAGTTTTTTTTGATTCATTTTGTTTTTATTTCATATTAATGTCCATCTGTACCAAAATTGTTGAGAAAATCTTAACAAATATCGAAAGGAATGCGATATAGGCAGTCCAAACCCTCATAACTGAATATTTCGAAAGCACAAAATTAAAACTTTGAATTGGACCAATTTTTTATTTTGCTGATCTAAACCCGGATTCTTCTCCCTTTGACATTCGTTTTGCTCTTTCTCTGTGGTTCTTCATGGTCCTCTTGAGTGATAGCTAGACTGCTATTGCTGAAAATTTCGATGTTTGTCGTCAATTTCTTTTTTTGAAATCTTTCTCTTGCTAAATGGCGAGATTCTTCTTAAAAAAGCCTTTTTCTACTAAGTATGTTTTTCCGAGGGAATGCTTTGAAACTCGCAGCCAGTTCCTTTTTAAGCTTTGTCTTTGGTATCAGATTTAAACACTCTCATGATTCTCTTTGAAAATGTTGAAAAGCGTTCAAATGAGCTTGTTTGACTAACTTTCAATCTTCTCTTCCCTTATGATTTTCTCATTATGAGAGGAAGCGGGACTCTAAGCTTTCCTTTTGCTTGGTTTTTGCTTCTTTTTTTTTTAACATTCTGATGACCTGAGAGCAAGGGTTCGAACTTGCTGATCTTGTTCTAGATTTTTCAGTCCTGACTGAAAATGTATCTTGGCCAGCGTCGTTTCTTCTGCTTCCAATATTGCGGTCGTTCAAAAATTTGCGAAATGCTTTTCATTTGAACATTTTTTTTGGATATTGCTAAGATTATTGAGCTGCGCTTTGAAAAAAAGTGGACGTTATAGAGTTTTCTTGGATGGATGAATCGTTCTTCTGAGATAAAATTCTCTTTTCACATCGTTATATTGATTTTCGAGAGATTCTTGTCTCATGATCAAAATTTTGGAAATTCAATAAAACTTCACAGAAATGAAAATAGTGTACTTCTATTTTCGAGGATATGATTTCCTTTCGAACTCATACTTTTGAAAGACCATGTCCTGGGTATAATCACAGATTGAAGTTCTGTAGATTATTGGACTGTAAGACTAGTTTTCGAGCTTGACATGATATAATCAGAAAATTCGCTTGGAATTTCAAAATCTCGAAATTCCGTTCCAGAGGAAATTCTAACAACGTTTCCGTGAGCTCATACCTGAGAACAAGAAGCTTTTCCATCTTGTAAATATTTTTAGTGTCTGAATTTGCTGGCATTCTTCAATATTTTGGCTTTTTTTCAACTGTCGTGGAGTTTTTTCTTGCGAAACTCGTATCGGACTTCTGTCCGCTCATCAGATGTCTTGAGAGGAGGAGTAGAGAACTGATTCCATCTACAACGAGAAATTTTCGGGCTGATTGAATTCATCTTCAGATAAATCGATAATCGAGTGAAATCATTTCGAAGATTATCCTTTACCATATATGATACATTCTCCTTCGTAATCTTTCACCAGTCACTTTATGTATGCTCTTCACAATTTGCTTCTCTTTTCTCGCCTTATGTATTCCAAAATGATTTGAATAATATTATTCTTAGAGAGGAATGCAACATGAAACTTTATTCTTAGAGTGTCCACCAGAAGCCAGCTGAGAATACTTTTACGAGTTGAAAGCTACAAACAATTGCTTTTATTCAATGCTAAGCCATTCATATTCATGAATTTGATCAAAAATCGGGCCAATGCATGAGAGAAGATCCAGAAAAGCTGAATCTACTTATACCCCGACGTAAAGCAGTTGATTTAACCACCGACTTAATAATTTTCGTTAAGTCACTGATGAGGGAAATGTGACTTGTAGAACTCACGAAGAAGAATCCTTGGAGTGATATCAGCTTCAAATGAAATAAACGTACCGTCAATGAATGTTCTTCAAAAGTTGGTGATATCCGAAAAGCGTAAGGGTAAGGTATTCAATATACTCCGTTTCAAGAGATTGCTTTTTGTGACTAAAATCATTACATTAATGTCTACTATGTAGTGAGTTCGCTTATAATTGAAAAGCTGGGTTCGTATTTTTAAGCCTTATGAAAATTTAATTTTATGTTTTATGATGAATGCTCGATTTTTCTTAACTAATTGTTGTTTTTAGATAGGAAGAATGCAGATGGTATACTGAAAAATAAGGAAACATTCTTATTAACTATTGTAGTTGATGATTATTCTCCCAAATTGCTTCTTCTTGTCATTCGCCTTCTTCTCTGGGGATGATTGGCTTTGATGCTTTCTCAAATGAAACAGACTGACATAGCAGCTTCTAAGAAGACATCGTAATAGCTTTTATTAATAAAGCAGTGAAAGATTACTTCCGTCGGAAGTTTTTCCAGTATACAGCTTTTTTCCAGTCTTGAAGTCCAAGAGTGTTACTGTTGTATCAGCTGAAGCACTTGCGATCATATCACCGCTTTGGACTCCATCTCACACAATAGATTGTCCCTATAATTTAATTAGAAGTCAGAAATGGTTTATTAATCTAATCAAAAATTCTAGCTTGAAAAGATTCAACCAAGAAAAAAATTTCCTCTTGCGAAGGAACTTAATTAAGTAGGTAAATAAGGGATAGCAACTACCTTACTGAGTATTATATTGAGAGTTCCATCTCGATTTTCGGATGAGTTTTAAAATGCTATCGGACTTCGATGTGTCAAAATTATACAGATGATATGATATCTTCCTTCCGACAGGAATTGCTCCAAGAAAGTTCCTTCTTGAGCAATAGGCCACATCTCCTTGTCCAGTCACTAAAAGAAGAGGAAATATTAGATAGAAGTTAATTAGCTAATGAATATTAAACCTCCAAAAACTTCCTCAAATGAATAAATTTTCTTAGCCTACCCTTTTCGAGAGACGTCGAACAGTTCTAGATTAGCGGAGTTTCGAGAGGTATGGTGAACAGAAACAAGAAGTCCAGTATTGGCAATCTCTTTTACGTGAGTCCAGCTGCTGAAATCTTCATATATTGTTAGCAAATGTGAATCCAAAATGAAAGGCTGAAAAATACTACCTGCCTTGCTGAGTTCCACTCCATCGAAATTAGCAAATTCTTGCAGCGGTTCGATTTCAACAAGACGAATCTTATTAATCCACATTGAGCACCAAGCGAATAGCTTGGGTGTTGAAGAGATGCTTTCTATTGAAAAACAATTCAAGTAAATGATGATAAAAAAATTATGAAGAGAGCAAATATACCGGTGATTGCTGATGGTTTGTTTGGAGAGCAGCCGCTCTGCGTTTTACCTTGCGGTTGCTTTGATTTCTCGTTGACGAAATTGGATGAATCCTCTTTTATATTGTTTGTTGGAAGCATTTCTCTTGTTTTCTGTTGACTTTCTTCTTTTGAGATTTGAGAATGAACACATTTAATCTTGTTAATTTTGAGTAACTAACTAACAGGACTTAATTCGAAGACTCTCTGAAGTCTTAATTAACGACATGAGCTGAGTAGAAGTTAAATCTTACTAACTGTCACTAAATATTTTGTTCAAAGGAGAAATGAGAACTTTTTGAAACTTAGTTGACCTCCTTTTTCATGCGTTTTACTCGAAAATTGATAATGAACAGCAGTACAAGAGGTGATACAAGCATTTCAAGAGGATTATGCCTCCCGATTATCGGCATTTAACTCACATGATGAGCATCTGAGGGAATTCGTTGCTGACTACCCAATAATTTTCCTATTCTCTTAAGCTTGTGCACTCATTTAGTGTTGCTGTCTGAACTCTAGCTTGTATTACTTGCCTCCATTAGTTTGAACACCAATTAATTTTCAGAAGAGTAGCTCTAGATCAGCTTCGTTCAATGAACCATCAGCGCATAGGTTCATCCTAGATGACTAACAAAAGCAAGTTCAAATTTGTTCTGTTTCAGTTGACAAAAATAAAATACATCGCATCCGAAAGACTGCTGCTTTATAGGACTTTAATAAGTTAGCATGAATATAATCTAAGATATTTCTGCAAAGAGGAATCTCTTAAATCAATAAAATGATTGAAAACTGCTGCAATTAATTTCTATTGCGAAAAATTCTTGTAAAATGTTTTGATAACACTGATAACTCCGACTTAATTATTTAGTGGCTACTTGTCAAATAATTGAAGCTAGAACCTGATAAAGGATGCTATAGCTAATTTATTTCCAGACATGTGATGTCTTCAAATAATGTGAGAGATGCTGCAAACAGATTATTTTTTCTTGCTTTATATTTCTTGCTGTTTCTTCTTTGTTTGATTTGATATTCAAATTCTTATTGAAGGGACAGCCTGGGCTGATGTTTATCAAATCAATGGAAGCCTATTGGCGACAGGCGGTACAGAGAAGAATGTGAAGATATTTGATAAAAGAGAATCAAAGATTGTCAAAACTTTTGATGGCATTCACAAAGGTAATAATTTTTTGTTTAACATGAGAGCATCAGCAGAGTCACCACAATTACTTGAGATGATTCTTTCATTAAGAACGTTTATAAGATTGATTTCAACTTCGATCAAATGTTTCTGAATTCACAGAAAGCAAAGACAATTGCTATTATATAGATTCTATCTCTTGTGTGAGATGGAGCCCGAGCGGTGATATGCTTTTGAATGCTTTAAATGATAAGACTGCAGCACTATTGGACTTCAAGACTGGAAAAAAGCTGTATACTGGAAAAACTTCCGACGGGCGTAAATTTTAACTGTTTGATTAATAAAGACTGCTCTCATCTACCTCTTAGAGCCTGCTATGTCTGTCTGCTTTATTTGAGAAAGAATCGAAGCCAATAATCATACAGAAAGAAAGCAACCACAAGAAATAGCTATTTATGAGAATAACCATCAAGAGATAATAGGAGTCTCATAACTAATTTTCATAGCTATCATCTATTCTCCGATATAGGATCATGCATTCTTCCGATTTGAGAAACAAAATAAATTGGTTAAGGAAAACTGAGCATTATACAAAAAACAGAAAATGATATTTTCTTAAGTTTCTTTATCGCAATAACGCAGACCCAGCTTTTCAATTATAAGGAAACATGGTTGAAAATAATTTATTGGCTGTCACAAAAAGTAATTCCTTGAATATGAGTAAATTGAGACTATTTCTCTTTTAAATCATCGCCACCCGTTGTAGAACATTCATTGACCTCGAAGAGATGGTACAATAATTTCTTTTGAAGATGATATCTCTCCCAGAATTCTTCTTCCTGAATCCCTTTCAAGTGGCTTATCGAAAATGATAAGTCCGAGGTGAAATCAACTAACTAGAACCAAAGCAAATCTTCTGGACTTAGCAACGAACAAATGAAAGCTTTGGAAGCTAACATCAGCTCAAAATGAGGAGAATTCTAACGAAGATTCGACGAGATGACCTTCCGACAACAATCTATTATGAGCCAAAACGAAGAGCTATCAAATTCTCGAAACATCTACTTGAAAAGCCTTCTCGACGTGAACGATAAAGTGGATCACATAATGAAGGAATAAAAAATTAACATTAATCATTATCATTGCTTTATATATATTTTATTTTTCTTCGACACATAATTTTGTTCTTTTTAGCTCTCTTCTGAAGACGAAAAAGAGGCAATTGTGAGAACTCTTTGGCATGAAGGGAGATTTCTATTGAAATTAATCACTAAGGAAAAGTATCAAGAAGAGGATTAATCCAGTTCAGGAAAGTGAAATCTAATGAACACATTATTTAAACGAAAAAAGAACTTCATTTTTTTTTTTCCCTCCGATACTTAGCCACTGCCTATTTATTAGATCTAATCACCTTCATCTAATGGCTGGACCACACTTCATACCATTTCAGTCTATTGTCCAACGAGTTGTTCCCTTCTCTGTGTCCTCGGCTTTCGGAGTTGCTATGACCATCAATGGCCTTCTCTTACATTTGAATTTTGCATCTTAAACATGTATTATATATTCGAATGGAAATTCATTCAGAAATTGCAAGAAATGAAAAGGTAGGCTATTAAAATTAACTGAATTTAACGGAGATTATGTCATCTTCGTTCTTCCAGATTATTCTTTATTCAGAATTGTGAGAGTTAGTTTTTCGAAATTTGAAAAAAAAATAAAATTAAATTAAAACACCCAAATATCAAAGTAGGAAATTGAAATTTTATCCCAAAATTTTGAAATTCTTAGAGGCTAGAGGGTGAATGAGTGAAGACAACGAAATTTAATGAAGGTACGAGTGAGACTGTCAGCCTCAATCTTTTTTGAAGGCTGACACAAAACAATTTTTTATGTAAGCTGTCGATATCTTGGCATTTAAATCAGCAAATTATAAATCTTCTTCAACACTTTCTTTACGATTATCTTTAATTATGAATGATATTCTGCATGCTTGCCTTACTTGGAAGGTTAAGAATATGTCACTATTGCAGGAGAATGATTCCAATTAAGTTTCATAAGTGTTAGCAGATATAACTCAAGATGTCGCCCAGATATTTCCTTCCTTCAAAGAAAGTTGCTCAAAATCACACAAGTTTCTCCTTCTTTTAATTTTTTCATCAATTCAGATCTCTCACTTTCCGAGATAACATCCTCAATCTAAGAAGGTGAAAGCTAACTAATTGATATTGGTAGAAATTATTAATTATCACATTATCGCTCCAGTGGTATTGGGCTAATCAAACTCCTCAAAAGGATAACCTCTCTACTTTAATTTGCTTAGGAAAATTACACTATCTATTGAACAATTTTACTCCTATCTTTTTTGTTGGCTAATCTAACCTTTATTATGCCAAAAGGTCGGAGTGACTCCTATATTGCTTTAATTTTTGTTAGATTCGAAGTCCTTTTTGAAGTCATTATATATAATTTCATCGTGTTTTTGACTATCATCTTCCTTAGTTTAATTTATCTGATTTATTTATCTAAAATTTGAATCTTTGCTGTTTTTCTTGAGATATCAAATTCTGTTCTAAAGCTGATTTTGAGACGTTCTCTATTAGGTGCAGTATTATAATCGCACTTGAACCCTGTAGTAGCGAAGAATTCAGCTACTGCCTTCATAAGGAGCTATCTAGATAGAATAAAATGAAATATATTTGCTTGGTTTCTCACTGTCAAAAAAATCAGCAAGAGACAATTCGAAAGATGCTCAATGAAACTCTAAAATCTCTAGAAAATCGAAATTTCAACAGTTGGGTGCCCTCAAATATCAGATTTCCCTCTAGATAAAGAATTTGAAAAATTTAAAGGTGTCTTTACCAAAAATTTGAAGAAAATTTCTGCAGATATTGAAATGCATGATGTCTCTACAAGTCTTGAACCATATTGACGAGATATTGAAAGACAAGAAATACAAATTTCAAATTTAGCTTCTTTTTTTTTTTTATCTGAATATGGAGTTTTTTTTTTTGGACACGAGACTGTCTTTGTAGTTCTTCATGGTCCTCTTGGGTGGAGCCGGAATGATATCGGAGAAATTGAAACAATATTCTTCTTTTTCTTTAGCGAAAAACCTCCAAAGATACCGGGCTTTCTTTGAGAAAATTTCAAATTCATATCCAGAGCATTAGATATTGACCTTCTTATGATTCTCTTTGATACGTTCAAATCATTCAAATGAGCCTATCTTTCACCACCTGATCTCCTTTTGATTTTGAATTTGTGCTAGATAGACTGCGGAAAAGCTGCTGTTGCCGGCTTTTTTGCTTTTATTCCCTATTTTTTCTTCTTAAATTCGAATGGCATTTGGTGGCAATTACCGTTAGCATTTTTGGTCCTGGCTTGCTGGGAGATTGAAGGTCAGCACGATATTGAATTCTTCAACCACTTTCTGAGTACAAAATGCGATAAGATGATCTCTTGGAAGAACGAAATAGCGAAATTAGTCCAGAGAAATTTCTAAAAGCACTTTTGTAGGTTTACCTCTGATGTAAGGAAACTTTTCCTATCTGCTGAATACTTTTTGTCGGTTAGATCTCTTTGTATTCTTTCAGTATTTAGCCTTCTTTTCAAATTTTGTCGAATTTTGTCACCGAGGACCTGAACCAAGCTTCTGTCTACTGATGCGGCACACTTGGGAAGAGGAATAGCAAACCGATCCCCCTCCAACGCGAAATTCTCAGAGTTTTTTTAACTCATTCTCGGAAATTTTGATAATCAAGAAAAATTTGCTCTTTTTTGCTATTGTAGTTCCCGCAACCTGCACTATTCATGTAGTAGCTTGTGAATTCTATGAATCGAGAGGCGGAGTTTTTAGGCCTCTCTCCTAAGTCGGAAGATATGCTATTTCATGCTTTTCATTTTTCTTGAACGATATTTCTCTTTCACAAACTACATTAAATAGAATTTGAGATCCTTACTACGTGGTAATTTTGTTAAATGTAGATTACGTTAAAAAAAAAGATAATCAAATCTCAAATCCGAAATTAAAAACACATGAATTCTCAAAATTCCACAAAAGTAAACACACTTCAGCAAATCCCCCAGACTGAGCTTTCGAAAGCAAGAGAACATCAGCTGGCAAGAGAGCTGATGGATATTCAGCCTCAAAGCGACTACTTTGACGCTACTCAACCTCGAATAATGCAAGATAATTCCCAATTTCAGGATAACCACTCTTCTACTGAGAACCTTCAACTTGATCCGATGTCCAAAGCTCCGAAAGAAGAGAGCATTGAATCAACTGCTGAGCTGGCTGATGAAGAAGCAGATTCTACCCAAATGACTGATCCGTTCATAGGACAACCTTCTAAACATTCTCAAAACTATTCAAAATGCTCTAAAAACCTCTGCAATATCGCATCCCAAAGTCAGAAACAAGTGAACCCATCAACACGTCGTGCGATTAACCCAACAAATGATATATTAGATCTGAAACTCGTGAATAACGACTTCAATTCGATTCAAAGGTTGGATTTAACAAGAAGCT
>ENA-UOTZ01002127-UOTZ01002127.1-compost-metagenome-genome-assembly--contig:-NODE-2127-length-11131-cov-14.125384_pt1 | contig 11131 bp, 10 predicted proteins | sample MGYA00238144_ERZ746983 | MGnify/ENA primary metagenome ERZ746983 (study PRJEB28759, sample SAMN06268863) | compost metagenome | isolation source: single cell | place: USA: California, Emeryville, Joint...
GCAGCAGTCATGGCGGCATCTCGCTGTCGGTGATATTGTAAGTGTTGAAGAAGAGGAGTTTTTCCCTGCAGATATCATAGTTTTCAGTTGTAGCAACGATAACGGCATGTGCTACATAGAAACGGGGAGTCTTGACGGCGAGAAAAACCTGAAACCTAAAGTCGCCCCCAAAGAAACCATGCCGCTCTTCAATGCTTCGACCCCAACCGTGAGACTTGAAGGTTCAATCAAATGCGATCTTCCTAATTCAGCTCTCTATCAGTACGAAGGCCTCATGACCATATTCGGTGATAAAAAGATAAATTTGAACGCAAAGCAGCTGTTGTTAAGAGGCGCCAAACTCAAAAATACTGAATGGATCGTCGGCATTGTTGTCTACACTGGAGTTGACACTAAGATCATGAAAAACGCTGAAGCTTCCAAAGGAAAACAATCAAATGTCGAGAGAACTGTTAATAGGTGCATTATTGCAATTCTCGGGATTCAAATGTTCTTGTGTGCGCTTTCCGCTGTGGCAGGTTTGATCTGGACAATCGTGAACCTCGACGGCAACTACCAGCACATCCTTTATCTCGGTAAGACCTACGGCAAAGGAAAACAAGCCGTGCTTTTCTTCTTCTCGTACTTTTTGCTCTTCAATACCATGATTCCAATCTCACTGGTTATCTCTCTCGAGTTGGTGAAAGTCATCCAGGCGTTCTTCATTAAGAGAGACAAAGAGATGTACTACAACGGGCGGTATTCAAACGCTTCGACATCATCGATTATGGAAGAACTTGGCCAAGTCGACTACGTCTTCAGTGACAAGACTGGAACGTTGACTTGTAATAAAATGGAGTTCAAGCTTGCTATGATAGGAGATAGACTATACGGCGATAAAAGTGTGTTAGAAGCCAACGCCGCCGGAGGGTTAAAGCGAAAGCCAACCTTCACCGACAAAAAAGCTGGTGTTGACTACACCTTCGATAACACAGAACTCACGAGAGACATCCAAATGCAGACAGATCCTCATCTCAATCTCAAAGTGACGGGAGTAGCAAATTTCAGCATCAAGAGCCAAAGCGACTTAATACTCGAGTTCTTGAAGGGTTTATCGCTCAATCATGATTGTGTTTTGGAAAAAGATAAGGAAGGCAATCTCAATTATCAGGTAAATAGCGAAATTAGAGGTTAATGCCTAATTTACAAATGTATTAGGGACCTTCACCGGATGAGATCACGCTTGTAGATTTCGCAAGGAGAAATAATTATTACTATAAGGGACTTGATAAAGGAGCCAAGATCGTTGAGATCAACGGGAAGGATGAGAAATTCGAGGTGCTTCAAACATTCGAGTTCGACAGCAATCGTAAGCGAGCGTCTGTCATTATCAGAGACCATGATGGAACGATCAAGATCTATACCAAGGGAGCTGATACGATCATTAAAAAGAGATTATCAACGGAATCGCCTCAGGTTTTCTTGTCAGCGATCGATGACAAAATCGAAGCGTTCTCCGTGAAAGGTCTGAGAACGCTGCTTATCGCGATGAGAATTATCAGCAATGAAGAGTACAGAGAAATTGAAGCGAGCATTGTCAAAATCGTTGATGCTCCTAATAGAGAAGAGAAAATGAGTAATAGCTCATCCGCTTTGATTAAGAGACTAAATATTTGGTTATTAGATGAAATCGCTGAGGGCATCGAGACGAATTTGACGCTTATTGGAGCAACTGCAGTTGAAGATAGACTTCAAGATAATGTCCCACAAGTGATCTATGACTTAATCAAAGCCAGTAAAACAGCTCTGCAATTGTGGCACTAATGCTAATCTCTCATTCGTTCTCAAGAAATAAAGGTTTGGATGCTTACAGGAGATAAACTCGAAACCGCTGAAAACATCGGTCGATCATGCAATCTGATCCAACCGGGCTTCGAAGTGATGCATATTGCTCAAAAAGAGAAGGATAAGGTCGAATTGGCCATCCGAGAAGCTAAAGGGAAATTCCTTCAATGCCTTGAGAAAGGCAAGCCAAAAGCTTTGCTCATAGAAGGAGAGTCATTAAGTAAGTCGTTAATTAGTCTATCTGCTAACCGATCTTCATAGCTGTTATTTTGGACGATCATGTTTTCAAGAAAGAGACCTTGAACATGCTAAAACAATGCGAGGCGGTTATCTGCTGCAGAGTGACTCCGAAACAGAAAGCCGACGTGGTCCGTCTCATCAAGAACAGCATGAATAAAATCACGCTCGCTATCGGTGACGGTGCAAATGACGTCAATATGATCCAAGAAGCACACATCGGTGTCGGTATCTACGGACTGGAAGGTATGCGCGCGGTCCAGGCCTCCGATTTCGCTATTACAGAGTTCCAATGCCTCTGGAGACTGCTCTTCGTCCATGGCAGATGGTCTTACATCAGAATATCGGAGATGATCCTCTACTTCTTCTACAAAAACATGGTCTTCACTCTCCCGCAATTCTTCTTCGCCTGCATGTCAGCCTTCGGTGCCCAAACCGTATTTGACGATTTCTACATCACCTTCTTCAACATGGTGTTCACCTCGGTGCCATTGGTCGTTCGAGCCTGTATGGACCAGGATGTGTACTACAAGAAGCAGAAAGTTGAGAAGGTCGGCAAGGAGAAAAAAGTCCAGTTGATAGACCAGCCCAATTTGAAGAAATACTACCCTCTCCTCTACTACGTTGGACAGCAAAACAAGCTCTTCAATGTGCCAAATTTCTTCAAATCAGTGTTTAAAGGAGCTTGCCATGCAGTCTTGATCTTCGTTGTCACATATCTCACCTTGAAAAAAGCTTCTGTTGACCCTGAAGGCCGAGTGGCTGATATGTGGTACTTTAGCGTCACCATCTACACCTCTGTCATATTCGTAATAATATCTCATTTTGACTTGAAAAACTAATGGATTACTCATTAGATCGTTGATCTCAAGCTCGCAGTGTACACCAAGTATTGGACTTGGGTAACTTGGTTCACGTTGCTCGTCTTCAGCGTTGTACTCTACATCGCTTACATTTGGATAGCCAATTACATCGATATCTTCATCGTTTATGAAACCATACAGATGCTGTTCAAAACCCCTCAGTTCTATCTCGTGGTGGCGCTGAACTTTGGCTGTGTGTTCTTGTTCGAAGCCATGTATGTGTACGTGCAAAAAGAATACTTCACACAGACAGGAGACTTCCTCCGTGAGTTAGCCCGCAAAAAACAGGAAGATGATCCTACCAAACTTCAAAAGATTGAGAAACTCATCAATAAACCAAAGAAAACCAAAGGTATTTCACCCTTTAACAACTTCATAGAGGCTAATTTGTATTTTAGAAGCCAAAGAGAAAAAATCACAAAAAGGCACTCCAAAGGTAGACAGCACCCAAAGCAAACCTCAGACAGCACCGCAGAACCTACCTGAAGGAACCCATGCAGTTCCTACAGATCTTGAAGGAAGACATCCACAGAACTAAATTTAAAAAGGGAAAGTCTAGCTCTCGGTTAAAAAAACTTAATAAAACTTTATTAACCGAGTCTAGTTTATCTTAATTTTTGGTTCGGAAACAGCAAATGAAGCGAGAAGTTGGAAATTTTTTTAGATATATGAATTGCTGCTTTACAGTCATTCTGCGTCAGTGCCGTGTGTGTCTGTGTTGTGTGCCGCTTTTTTTAAATTCTTATTTCTCGTTGAAAGTTTGTGGTTTTTTTATTCGTCGCTCGTACATATAAGTTGCAGACCCAGATTTATAAAAGGATATTTTTAAACTTTGGAAAACGATAATAGTTTATTAAAAAAGCATTTCGCTCCTACACAAGAGACTCTAAAATAGTTTGACGGTTTTTTTCAATTCTTGTTGCTTCCAAGTCTTAAGCGCTTTGAACTCCTCGTACGTCATTTTGAAGATTTTCTCGAATTCAGCGTAAGAGAGATATTGCTGTGTTTATAGTGGGAAATCGGTTATGACCCGTTGCATTGATGATCAACTATACCTCACGTTTGGTTGGGTCCATTCCTTTTGGATACGGTGGACGGATTAGCGCCTCGTATTCATAAACAGTGCCCGCAGGGCTCAACCCCTTTTCATTCGTGCTGATACCTTCAACCTGACCATATGAGTGAGAATTTCCGAAAATAACAAACGACTTACGATTTTAGCAGGGACTTGTACAGTCGTTCTTCTCACAGGAACGTCTTCTTTGCTCTTGGTCTCTGTGCTGATCTGAGGCGAATTCGAGAGCATCAATCTATTCACACGAGAAACAGCTTCTGTGCGAGCCTGATTTACGAGCTTTCTTTGCTCTGTACCGTCTAATTCTTTGAATTTTGGGTAGCATTCCTGATGCAGTCCCTATAGATAGATAATCCGCAGTCAGTACTACACAGGGAAAACTATCAAGTGATTACCGCTCCTTCAATAAACAAGTATTCGCCCCAAATCTCATTTCTACAAATGAAGCAGAACATAGTAAACTTTGCTTTATAACACTCAGAATGGTAGGCCTGGTCATTGAATGGAATATAGCTCCCTTCATCAAATGCCTTGTTGCAAAGCGAGCAGACAAAACATTCAATGTGGAAAGTTTTGTTCATAGCTGAATAGATCTTCCCTACGATTTCTTTGTTGCATTTTGCGCAGGTCGATGCACGCTTTTTGTAGCACATGCCGTTATCGTTGCTACAACTGAAAACTATGATATCTGCAGGGAAAAACTCCTCTTCTTCAACTCTTACAATATCACCGACAGCGAGATGCCGCCATGACTGCTGCACGAACTTCCCTTCACGGTAGACAGTACAGGTGCTGGCGTTCAATTCGTTATCGGAAACATGTCTCAGCCAATCTTCAAAGCCTTCTCTGCATACAGCAAGGAAAATGACGAAAATAACGGGTGCGATTGCAGAGAAAGGGGATAAAGGAGAGATAGCTGGGATTGACTGGAGGATAGCCGTGATTAAGAAGTAAATATTCGCGTATTTCTCAAATTGCAGGAGGATACTCTTCGGAAGAAACGTAATGAGGGTGTATTTCGATGTTCTGATAAAGTTTGAAGGGTAGCGGAACTGGTGGTTGAGATGAGAGTTGCCAAAATAGAGCATCCGCTTCTTCTCTTCGGGTGTTACGACCTTTTTGGGTGTGGTGGTCTTATCCATTTTAGTATATCTGAGTGGTTCAGTTAATATATATAAATATAAATTATTTAAGTCGAGCTGAAAACGCAATCACTCTCGTAATTTCCCCTGTGGTTTCTCAATTTTCAGAGAGCAAAGGAGCATCTTCCTGTTCAGCTGCAAAGAACTCAATATAGCATTGAAGATGGATGATTATTTGAGTTCCGCCATGGCGCTTTATGAAGTCAACCCAAGGTTGTTAGGATTTAAATAGACCCCGAATTAATTCCCAAGCGTTATAATTAATAATCGTGGATGAGTCTGCTTTCGCGAAAGAAGCCACTGTACGCTTCATAAAGGTTTTTAGTTAAAAATCGTGGGAAATATGACACCGAACAGTAAATAGTAATCATGATTGCTGTTTTCATTTGGTGCAACTAAAACCTCTAAGATCAAAGCGAATCAACCTATTTTTGACAAGATGGGTCGTTTTATTGATACTACCAGCAACGAAAGCATTAAATTGATTGCTAAGCACTGCTTATGGTTCTTAGTCTCTATGTGTAAGGAAAGTGACGCCTATAAATTTGCTTATCCTTCACTAATTTTGCAAATGTTACTTTATAAAATTCATATTTATCACGCTCCAGGGTTGAGTGAAGCCTCTGTGAGCTCTAGCGAATATAATAATAAGGTTTGTTCTAAAGTTTCTCAAATAATTTTTTCCGAAGCGATTGAGTTCTGAAAATAAAGTCTTTCTTTTTGCATTAGATTAGCTAAAAGGCGTTTTATTTCAGGGTCTTAGAGAAAAGAGGCAAAAAGTCATTTACTATATATTTAACTTAATTTTTCAATTTGTGTAGACAAAAACAGATGGAACTAAAAATAAACAAAACTTTCAAACTCACAAAAAAACTGGGCAGCGGAGCGTTTGGAGAAATTTTTCATGCAATTAATTTGAAAACCAACGAGGAGGTTGCCGTGAAACTCGAAAATACGAACACGAAAAGTCCTCAACTATTCTATGAGGCCAAACTTTATCAGTATCTCTTAAACGACAATTCCGTGGTTGATAGAGGCATTCCCAATGTCTACTACTGCTCTACTGAAGGCGACTACAACGTACTCGTCATGGACCTGCTTGGACCTTCACTCGAAGACCTTTTCAACATTTGCAACCGTAAGTTCAATTTAAAAACGACTCTCATGCTGGCCGACCAGATGCTCTCAAGAATTGAGTACGTCCACAGTCGAAGCTTCTTACACAGAGATATCAAGCCGGACAATTTCCTTATTGGTACCGGCAAGAAGCAGCATAAGGTCTACATCATTGATTTTGGCCTCGCCAAGCGCTATATCGGAAAAGACAACAAACACATCCCTTACAGAGAGAATAAGAACCTCACCGGCACAGCGAGGTACGCATCAATCAACACCCATTTGGGTATCGAGCAAGGTCGCAGAGACGACATCGAATCGCTGTGTTATGTGCTTCTTTACTTCCTGAGGGGAAGTCTGCCATGGCAAAACATGAGAGCAAATAACAAAAAGGACAAATACGAGCGAATTATGGAAAAGAAGCTGAGCACGCCTATCGATTTCCTATGCAAAGGCTTCCCAACTGAATTCGTGACCATGCTGACTTACTCTCGAAACTTGAGATTTGAAGACAAGCCAGACTATTCTTACTTGAAGACATTGCTAAAGGACCTTTTCATTAAATCTGGCTTCGAACTGGATTGGCAGTATGACTGGAGCATCATTGCTCAGGAAAAGAAAAAGAAGGATGACGCTTCCGCTGGTGGGAAGAAAGAAGAGGGAAAAGTGGCTGAAAAGGAAGGGAAGACCTCTCAAATTAGACCGTCGGTAAAAAAAAAATGTTTCGTGCTTTAATAGTTTGTGAAAATAGACTGAAGATAAGCTGACCAACGACGCTACAGCCACTAAAATGATGTCGACGACTGTTTCTCGAACGGACAACAGAACTGGAACCACGACCAAGCTCTACGGAGTGACGTCAACTCAGCCTATGCCCCAAGCTTATACTGGTCCTAAGATCGCGGTAACGAAAGCTGGACGATAGAGTCATTTGAAAATCTTATTCCTAAAAAACTTCATTTGTTAATATGATATATCTTAAGGCTCTCTTTGTTGAATACTCTTTGGTCTCAATCAATGACGTGATTTTACTCGCATAATTGAGCTAGGAATTCAGAGTCAGAAAGACCAGGAGTTTGCTGCAGAGAATCACGTTAAGTAGTCTGAGATGTTCTTAATATTGCCTGTGAAAAAGTACATGTTCTACTTTTTTATTAAGAAATCAGGACTCAAAATTGCCGTCCTTTTTTTAAGTCATCGTTATTATTACATTAGTTAAGAAATTTTTCGTTATTTTCACTACTGAGACGGAGTTTTTCGAAAGCCGTTAAAGGGACACTCATTCAAATCACATGAAATTTGATGAAATTGAAGATCATCTGTCTTTACTTTCGTTTAGTATTTTTATTTATGGACTAGGGCTTTAAATCATTGAAAATGTCATCTTAAATTTTGATTTTAATGCACATCCATTATACTAGAACTCAGTATTAGAATCGCACACCTCTCTTCATGTCGTGATATAGAAGCGTTAAATAAGTAGTGTGAGAATTACTTTCATTTTAGTGACAATTTGTTGATTATCGAAACGCTAAGACGTGAGTTTTGAAAGATTCAATTTTTCTAATTTAAATATTCCCAACTATGCATTCATATGTTTTTCCACTTTTTAAATTACACTTTACGTACCAGAAGGGCTTAATCTCAGATATAACACAAGTAGTTAGCATAGGCGCATTTAGCATTATTGACATTAATGCCAGAAGAGGACCAATCGGAACCTCAATCGCTTATGCTGACTAATAAATACCTTTTTCCTGAAATTTGTTATTTCAGAAAAAACAAAAAATTATTAAATTTTCTACCGATTCAATATCTATACTATTCAATTATTTTCCATTCATGGTTATCTTTTCCTTTCATATCTTCAAAAGTTAAGGTTCTTTTAGCCACTTTAATAGTTAGACATAAATATAATTTTCAGTTTCTTAATGTCTAAATCTCTTATATGAAGATTTCAACGTTCCATCATCTACGATATATAAAAAACGTGGATAAAAAATAAGGTCAGAAGCAACGACACGGAAAATGAAAACATCTACCGTCTGTTGCCAGTAAATCCTCGTCTTATCCTTTTGAATAAGCGACTTTCTTAACAGTCAGATTCAATTTCATTTAAATCAGCTTTTTTAGGAGGCTGGAAGTAAGTCACCATTTTCTTAGGAGCTCTTATACGATGTTGAATTGACCAATTGATCTCAACATCTTCGTCCATAAATTGAATATCAAAATCCCCTTCAATATCGTTATCATCCTTGCTCATCCAATGCGTTGAGGTTCCTTTAACATGCATATCTGTCGTAGCTCTATTATCGGTTCTCTTATTCGGAACAGATTGTACGAGATGAAGAGGTAGGGGATCCCAGTGATCATTATTTGTTAGATTCATCGGGCTTTTTATCTCCGAGAGATCTTCCAGCAATGAAAGGTTGATTTTATGACCTTCGAGTAAGCCAGCTTTGACACGCTTGGTGTACTCCTTTCTCGAAATTAGAATATTCTTGGGGTCATCGGTTGGAAGAAGGTAATTATCGGAAGGGAAGGTAGGAGGCCTAGAGCAATGGTTATAACGACAATTGACTGATAGAGAGGGTTACCAAAATTTTGTGAGATTTTTTGCGGTGCCTCCGAATTTTTCTTCCACTTGCTCTTTATTCGTAAAATCAAAGAGCGTTTTCGGAATTCCAGTCTTAAAGAACTGGATCTTCTTCACTGTTACTTCGTCTAAGAAGCCTTTGACGATGGCCCAAGGGATATAAATCGAAGAAGGAGTATTGATGATGTTCATGGTCCAAAGATGCCCTCTGTAGTTGCTCTGTAAAAAGCTAATAATTTTTTTCATTGACTAGGGGAAGGGGATAAGGAAAGGCAATTCATTGCTTATCCTTACGGTTTTCGGCAGAGAGGTGATTCCCATGTTATTCAAGTCTAGGATAAAGACCCAATTTTCGACTTGGCCAGGCAGAAAAATATTCTCAAGCAGAAATTCGAAAAAGAAAGTCAATGCGTTTATCAAATCATCTGTCTCGTGCTAAAATGAAGAATTATGCAGTCAGTAAGTGTCCTCAATGCAAGAGTTACTTTCTTCGGATCAATCATGTAAGCATTAAAAACGATGATAGGTCGATAATGACGGTCTCTGCCATGAATATACATGATGCCTTTATGCTATTTGGACTATGATTACAAACCACTTGAAAAATCATTGTTACAAGAAACTCTTCGAGGAAAGGAGTTTTCTGAGGAGGAATCCTCTCGCTTCGCGATTTATCATTCTCTTTGATTGCAGTCAACGTCTTCTCGAGCTTCCAATGGTTTCCTTGTAAGAAGCGCAACAAGCGAGCGTCGTCCCATCTGTAAAGTAGCAATTATTCTAGCATTCAACAGAGAAAGTTGCATATTTTACATCGGTTTCAGCGTATGACTGTGCTTTGCGCAGTACTTCTTGAATTCCCCAAGCATCTTCTTCTCAAACTCATCAAATTGCACATTGCCGTTGAATAATCTTCTAATGCCATCCGGAGTCTTCTGCTCCTTCACTAATCATAATCGCATTGCTCGGTTAACAAATCATTGCATAGAATTGCAAGTTAAACCTCCAGGAAAATATAGATATGCTTGCTCAGGAATCAGATTCTGAAGCCCATCAATCGTAATTTTGCTCTCAACCATGGTATGAGTCTTGTTGTTTTGATTGAAAGTAGTTTAAGTGTAATTATCTTGATTATTACTCAACAAATTGTCTTAAAATTAAACGATTAATTGCTTAAAAGGACGCCTCGAAAAATGTATCAATGAATAAAAAATAACTTCCTAGCCAATCACGAATGATCCGTCCTAACAATCCTCTCGCGAGTATTCGCCCAATTCGTTATCAAGTTATCCCACGCCTTACCGATTTCTCTCGCACTGCTCTGTATCAGAGGCAGCTCGCCTGCATGCTTCTCAAACTCTGATAACTTGTCGTCAAGGCGCATTCTTAAGTAAGGTCTGTCCTTTTCTATGTTCTCGATGAAGCCCCTGAATTTCTTATAGTGTGTCCGATCGATATTATATAGCTTCTTAGACAAGCGGTAAAATTTATTCTGGATTTCTCCTTCCTTGCGTTCCACACGCTCTTCGAGATTATGAACTTGCTTTAACTCATAATGGAGATTGGCAGCTTTGAGCTCTGCTGTGAAGAATTTGATTTGCTCAGAAAGACGCTCTGGGATTCTGACCAAAGAGGTTTCTGCCGGACTCTTTCGACGAAGGAGGGGAGAAATGCTGCTTTCACGGCGGTTGAACCGAACCGAGCCTCGGTGTGAGAATTCCGAGACGATTTGCAGGCCTTTATAGATTTCCTGGTGGGTTAAAGGCTCTCTGAATCTCTGGGCTTTTTTGTTATAGAATATCCTCAGCATGTCTGGCTTATCCATGATATAGCTCTTTATGTTGTAGTAGATGTCTTTCTGTCGTGAGCTGTGATTCATGAATATTTCGTATTCAGTCGCAAGAATTTGTAAAGTCTCTTTCAGCTTGTCTCTATCAAATAGTTTGTCTAGGTCAACCCTTTCGGTTTTCGCGCCGCTCATGGTGGCATTCGAACTGTCTCGAGTCAACGAAAGATTTTTTTCTGAGTCGCTTGTGACAATCTTCAGTCTCGAAATTTTTTTAGGACTCTTTGATAAATCTCGATTTTTTAAGATCCTCATAGGTACTAATTCCGGTATACTCTCCATCCTTTGAATCTGTTCTTGCCTTTGTATTATCGCTTCGTGGAGTTTGGAACCGAGAAAAGTATCTGAGCTTTGTATTTTTGATAGATTCTGATTCAATTCAGGAAGTCTCAGCTTCTCCTTCATTTTTTGCCTGAATTCTCCAAGGTCATAATC
>ENA-UOTZ01002128-UOTZ01002128.1-compost-metagenome-genome-assembly--contig:-NODE-2128-length-11129-cov-23.764839_pt1 | contig 11129 bp, 8 predicted proteins | sample MGYA00238144_ERZ746983 | MGnify/ENA primary metagenome ERZ746983 (study PRJEB28759, sample SAMN06268863) | compost metagenome | isolation source: single cell | place: USA: California, Emeryville, Joint...
AAACAAAGTAAAGAGCCTGGAACGCAAGTTTCATCTCAACCAAAGATTGAAGAAGTGAAGCAAGCCCCAGGCGAAAGTAAGCAATCTACATCGCCTCAAATGAATACCCTCATTACAGGTAGACTCGTTCTCAAGGCTAAACAAGCTCATTTACCAAAATTATCTAATCTTCGGTAGAAGAGACAACTACGGACTCTTCAACTTTACTTGCTTGGTGTTCGAATAGAACTAACAAGATCGAAATTGTTGATGTCAACATGAAGGGGTATGCAAGTTTTAACGGGGTTGAAGTCAGTGACACAAGTAAAACATAGTTTTTCAAACTGTCTTGAGGGTGATATTTGTTGTAATATTCTAAGGCTCCAGTTGGACGCATGTGAAGGAGATACCAAACACAAAATTGCTTGTGTCTCTGCATCATCACCCCTATAAATCAGCCAATATGGCGGTATTTGATACACAAAAAAAAGATCACATCAAGGAAATATATTCTCTTGATGAAGTCTCAGGAAGTATAATTATTTTTACCTTTATCTTTTGAATAATTATATATTCTTTCTAGTCAATGGTTATGGAGATATATCATATAACTCACGTAGAGGCATCCTCGGTGCAGTCCCTTTTTCTCGAAAAATTTCTTACCACCTCTTTAACGTTGACTCTCATGCCTCCAAGATCAAAGATATTGTAAAGCTTATCCGCAAGTCGAAATGGCACTCCCAACACAGTAATCATCAACCGTGATTGATATATCGAAATTACAATACTCTTTAGAGGAAATCATCACCTCACTTGATTTCAATGCTTCTGGAGAATATATAGCCGTTATTGACATGAAAGGCGTGCTCCTAATATCAGATGTGACCACAAACAATTGCAGATTCCATGAGAGAATCGGAATAAGTGGTAATTCTGATTGAAATATTTCTTTCAATTACACTCGGCTTAAATAATTAAACTCTATGCGATATCAATTTCACCCACATCATTAAACCCAATAAATTAGACGTATTTGCAAGATGCAGATGGACTACTAATGCGGACGAATCATTGATATACGTGAAGCACAACCATACCAAGCTCAATATCCTAGATGCTGAGAAGAAAACTCTCACTTCAGTAGCACTTGACAATAGGGGTAATTACAGCTATATTTTGTTTTTTCTCTTCTGTGAATTCAAAGTTTTCGCTTCATGCATGATTGGATTCCAATAAATTCAAGGAAGAAGGGCTATGTTTCTTTTTCCTTCAAGTAAATTGGGAGATTAATTTCATGACTTTTTCCACTTCACTTCTCTTCATTTCATTATTTAAACTTGAGCATATTTAATCTGTTAAGATGGTGCGATACTCTGGATTGATGTATGCCAAAATGATGGGAATCTACTGGCTTTTGGTGGCGAAGATCGGGAAATCAAGATATTTGATAAGCGAGAATCGAAGATTATCAAAACCTTTAAGAACGTTCACACAGGTAATAATTTGGATTTGTTTAAAAAATTAACTTTAAATTATTGTTCTCTAGATTACATCTACTGTGTACGATGGAATCCGAGCGGCGATAAACTCGCGACTGCTTCGCAAGATAAAACAGTAAAACTGTTGGATTTCAAAACAGGAAAAGTGCTTTATACTGGAATCACTTCAGAGAGGAGTAAATTACCTATTTCGAATAGCATGATCGTCATTCACTTATCAGGGTGGGCAATGTCAGTATGCTTCATCTAGATAAACATGAAACGAAAAAGACCCAGAGAACATGAATTACTCTCAAGGATGTCGGCCAAGCAGCACAATTCTGATAATGACTCTGTGAATTAGATTAAGTAATCTTGACCTTAGGACTTCTAATAATCCTACATCTGAATATTCTTGTTCTCATTCGTGCTTTTCATAAGTAAGAAATCTCACTTTGCTAAGAGTTGTCGAACGATAAACAAATAGACAACAAAGTTGAATTATTAGGATAGGGCAATGTAACACAAATTACATCTTCAGATCATGATGAATTCTGGATTGGCAAAACGAGACAATAGGATTGCTGCATTACTTTTATTCACTCAAGCATTTGATATATTGTTAGATTGTAATTGATCAGAGTTATAAGTAATACCAACAATAATTCTTCTAGGAAACTGAGAAGCTGATACTTGAATTCAGCAATTACATTATCCATCACAAAGATTCTCTGACTTCTCCTATGGGTGGCAGCATATTGTCATAGTTTCCAAATACCCACTGGAAGGTTAATAACTTTTAACCCATTAATACAAAAAGATCTATTTCTCCCTTTCTCACGATATCACACGAACAAATGATAAAATTTATGGACATATTCTCTCATAAAAACATCGATAAAATTATTATTTCAACGAAATCCTATTTACTTCACTTGAGAGATGCTTTCTTCGGCGTTCTCTGCGAGAAAAAGAGAAAGAATCGGCTGGATAGTTTTTTGCTGCTGGATCATGAGGCATTTTCGTTTGCATAATTACAGAATGCATGTTATTCGAGGTATTCCTTCGAGCTGCATTCAGTACCGTCTTAGTTCCAGATGAATCGATCGGTTCGCTTATCAGGGACATACTTGTGTCTTTTGATAGGAAAAGAACGCGTGATCTATTTTTGTTATTCAATCCATTATGGGAGCCAAAGGAAGCGTCTTCATTCAAAGAGCGATTATTATCTTCCATAGCACGAGGTTCACTTGTGAGTTTAATATTCATGCGCTTTCTAGAACTTTGAACCCTTGGTTGTTTTTTCCTATAATTGGCTCTCAAGCAACACCCTTTTATACTTTGGAACAATGAAACTAGCAGGATTCCAATAGAAAGCAAGGAATTTATCCCAATTACAGTTAGGATTAAGATAGTGAGGACAGACCCCATCGCTTCAATCGATTCTGGAGAGAGAAACTGTATTGTGCTGTCCACTCCAAGAAGGATTGCATGAATTCCCATCACAGCCTTACTCGCCTGATTCAATAAGAGGATTCCCATCTGCAATTTAGATCTATAAGGCCTCTGCCAAGCAATGAGAACTATGGACACTGCAATAATTATTGTATATAGAATCGCTTGAGATAATCCGTTATCTTGGAAGAAGAAAATTATCAAAATTTGGAGGAAGGTCTCCAATAGCATCACGAAAATATAGTTTCTTGTGAAGCTGTTAGTGTCATGAAAATCTTCTACGAGGAATTCGATACTGGGAGGTACTTTAACCCATTGCTGATTTTGAAGATTGGGATTGGACTCATTGTGTACTCTTCTTCTCTGGACTTTTTCGGGCTGTGAGTGTCGTTGATTCGTCTTGTACATCAAATAGCCAAGTAAAGGTGGGTAAGAAATCACAATAATCACTGCAAAAACAAACGAAAGGATAGTATAGCCGCTCCAGACACTATTTTCTCTCAATTGGACCATACTATTCAATTGTAACTCTGAAAAGTCGCCCATATAATACGATAAAAAGACATTCCACATAAATATTGTCCGGATTTTCAATATTGATGAATTGATACTCGGATATGATTTGAAAAGGAGGACAAGGATGTTTAATCCAAGGATGATTCCAAGAACAACTAGGTCTTTGAAAATTGTGGTGTTTGAGTTGTCGAGCAGCGTTGCACTCAAACCCCAGAATCGGAATTTTCCGATGGTAGAACTTGGGTTATTGCCGTCATACACAGTATCCATGTTCGCAAAGAGATTTGGTAAAATCGAACTTCTCATTTGCTCAATGAAGGTCACAAAATTATCTGGAAATGGTACATTTATGTATGTGTAAATGTCAACATCAGCCAGAAATCCCACTAAGAGCATTGCACTTGTAGACACTCCTCCAGTGAGAGCTGGCATAACAACGGAAACTATAGTCTGGGCTTGTGAGACAATCTTAGCCGACTCTCCAGCTGTATAGTTTAAAAAATCATTGGGAGGATCCAGAATTAAGCATGTGAAATTTTGAAGGGTTTTCTCAGGAACACAGGAGAGACAATTATTTGAGGAGATTCCATTGCAAGTGAGGCAAGAAGAATCGCATTGGAGACACTCAGAGCCCGAAATAACATAGCCATCTCCATTGCAATCAACACATGAATGATTCGACAAGAGTAAGTATTTTGAAGGCGGGCAGGTAACGCAGCTAGTAGGCGTCGATCCACTGCATGTTAAACAGCTAAGATCACATTGAAAACATTGAGAGTCGACTTGAGAGTAGCCGTCTACATCGCAATCAACACATGAGTGATTTGTTGAAAGCAAGTATTTCGATGGCGGGCAGGTAATGCAGTCAGTCGGTGTCGTTCCACTGCATGTTACACAACTAGGGTCACACTCAATGCATTGAGGACCCACTGGAGAGTAGCCAGCTACATTGCAGGCGACGCAAGATTGATTCGAAGAGAGTAAGTAAGTTGCGATTGGTGTTGACGGACAGGAAAGACAGTTTGTTGGTAATGCTCCATTGCAAGTGAGACAACTAGAGTCACATTGGAGACATTCAGAGCCCGAAATAAAATAGCGATCTGCATTGCAGGCAACACATGAGTGGTTAGAAGAGAGTAAGTAAGTTGCGACTGGTGATGATGGACAAGATAAGCAATTAGTTGCTAATGTACCATCGCACGTGCGACAGCTGGGATCACATTGGGTACAATTGCTCCCTGAGATAAAGTATCCATTGACATTGCAAGCCACACAAGAAGAGTTGCTGGTTAAGAAGTAAGTGTTGAGAGGACAGTTTTTGCATTCAGTTGGGAGCATCCCCGAACAAGTCGCGCAAGAATCATCGCAGCCGAGACATTCATATCCTAAACTTACCTGGTCATGACAGGTAACACAAAACCCTGCTGTGTTCTATGTAAATAAAAAATTTTTGATGAAAATTCAAAGATTAAATGAATTTACGTAGTATCTTGAAGGGTAAGCACATCCTACAAAGCGATAAAATGAAATATTTAGAAATTTTAGAATCTAAGTGATGATATAGTTTACTTTGGCAGGAACTTGTGCCAGAATGGAGAAAGCTGTCTACAGGACATGAAGATACACAGTCTCTTCCATCCATCATATAATTTGTAGCACAAATTAAACATGATGTCTGGTTTGGGTTCAGAAAACCCATAAAGTGGCATTTTGGATCTATTTCAAGGGGTTAAATTTGGAAATATTTGTATTTACCTGAGCCCCCGGACCATGGATTTCCAAACTCACCTCGAAACCACACGAAATTCATCATATCATAATTACCATCGAGACTTGAGTCCCGGGTCGAACTCCCGGAGACTCGAGTGCTGCAAATATCAATTGCAGCATTACTCATTTGTTGAAAAAGAGGCTTCGTTGGGAAATCTCCAAAATAAGTCCAATTTGGTCCTGTCGCATTGATGATAATTCTCCCTTGATAGAACCCGTTGCTAAGCGCAGTTGGTTCCGTGATACCCATCGATACGATTACTTTGTTCCAGTAATCTAGCATAAAAAATACAATTTAAGGGAACCGAATGATCGTGAAAGTGTACCTAACTCGATCGCCAATGGAGAGACAAGAACCTGGTTCCATGTAGGATTTTGCAATTTTGCTTTTACTTTCCCGTCTGTTGGATCATAGTAGATCGTAAGGCTGACATAATTGCTGACAGCATTCCGCACTGATACTAAATTTTGGGTAGTAGTAGCTGGAGAGTGTATTAAAACGTCAAATGCAAATAACACTCCTTGTCCGGTGGAGTCGGTCGTCTCATAACTGAAGATTGTGCCAGGTCTGCACATTATCATATTGTAGGGTCCGAATGTTGGAATCTCAGAGGAAGCTAGTTTAAAAATTTAGTGCAAAAGGTTTGTGAGGTATTCTATTACATATGGGAGCTGTGGAGATTGTTTGAGCAGTATCCTGATAAATTACCAATGGAATTGTTGCATTTGTTACTGCGTCGTAGTCGGTACTGAGGTGAAAGACATATAAAGTGCCTAATGTATGAAAAATGCTATTAAATAGTAGAATTTGATTGTAAATACCTCCTGGTTGCATCCACGCTAAATTGAGCATTTGGCCTGAGGAATTAGGAACATAATCGAGATATAGCCTTGTATACTGCACAGTCTGCCCATAACTTGTATGATATGTGTCTCCACCCCAAAATACTTTTCCCGCGGAAGTGATAGAAAATATTGCATCCGTTGGATCCACAGCGAGGTTTTCGGAGTGGGACGTCACAGTAGTAGTGCTTGCGGGGTAAAATCGGAACCCATATATAATTTTATTACTAACATCACCTCCCTGGGCTACGAATACCCATTCGCCTGGTGGAAACAGCACTCCCTAGTCGAGCTACATCAACACTGAATTATGTCAAGATTTACTGCTTCATTCCAAGGATGCATCATAAGAGAATCGTGGTTTACTGTTCCAATATGCAAAAACGCAGTAGAAGTTGAGGCCACAGCAAATATTAAGAGCCTTCCAGCTTTATGATCGATGCTGAGAAAGACATGAGGAATCATAATAGACTGCATACTTACGTTGGATCTAGACTTAATCTGAAAATAGTTGTCCAAGTCGACAGCGAAGGCAGTTTGACCCATGTACTCATTGAATATTGAGTTGATGATGTCCAAGCGCTGCTTGTAAGCGTAGTGAGAGACTGACTATCGAAATCTCCACTGTTGTAGGTTTTTTCTGTTTCCTGCAAATAGATTATTTCAATAGAACAACCTAAGCACGATATATTAGCGAAGAACCTGATAATTCCTTACATATTTGGAGGATCAATGCTGAAAGCAGCGCTAAGAAGAGGAAATTCAATTTCAACGTCGTTTTCGAATTTATTTTCATCGTATCTTCCTATTACAGCGCGGTCTGAAATTACAAATAAAATCTTAATTAGCATTTAGTTCGGAATTAAATTATTCAAATACCACTTGGTGAAATTCAGTAATCATCCTCAAGTCAGTTTTCGCTCCATGATTCAAAAACACGACTTCGACGGTCTTCTGCCTTAGGCAGCCAATAATCCTCAAATTTGCTGAAGAATATGAAAAATAATGGCTTGAAATTTTTTTTTTGGAAATTTATACTCAGCTAATTCGAACCACTTCCATCGAGCAATTGAAAACTTTGATGATTTCGAAATCACTGGAAATGAGTGACATTAGGTACATTTACAGTGCCTGAAAATCGACAAGCAATCTTGAGGCATTCAAAAACTTTTCATTGCGATTCAATCAGTGGCGCGGAATTATCTATCGTTTGTTTCTTAAACCACTACTGGATGAAAGAGGAGGTTGAAAAAGAAAATAAACTCTCAATAAGAGTTCTGGAACTGGTATGTCAGTTTCTATCGCTATCAAAAGAGTGCTGCGCATGATTAAACAATTTTCCCGCCTCTCTTTTAAGTACGGAAATTAAAATCCAGAACAATAAATTTGAAATCACTCTTTGAAAAATGGCAAATATAGAAAACCAGCAGGATCATGAGAGACTCTGGCTTCTTACAGGTTAGCTAATGAGTAGTTTTGGTTGCTATCCTGTCTGTTGGTGAAGATATTTATATTACGGATAGTATTGAAAGGAGATTGCCATATTTTAATGCCTAAATTGGCTTTGGATGGATTCATAGTAAGTTAGGAAACTTCATTCGATTAATTTCTTTAATCTGAGAAATCTAATTCAAGACCACACAGAATTACAGATAAAGTTCGGCCCGCAGAAGTTTTCGTTCACTCAGACATCTCTTAGACAACTTTAGGATGTATTCCATCAATAACCGGGTCAAAATTATGGTTCACAGTTATATTTTCGAAATGAATGAGCAAGGAAAAAGCATAATGAATGGGCTTTTTCTTAAATTTTTCCACTCATATTTTGACAATAACATCGTATTCAGAGTGTTTCTAAGTGATTAAATTTATTGTTTCTTCATTCGTAGATCTTATTTTGCAGAATTTTGGAAATAAGATAGCTACACTCTCTTGATTGCTTAGGTTTAGTTGTTGTATGAAGTTCTGATCTTTTTAAGTTTAGCAAATTCAGTTATTCCAAGAGTCTAATTTTCCAATAGGTTTTAGCAAAATTTAAACAATGTGAAGATTACAGAAGAAAATTTATTTTCCAGTTTTGAAAAAATTCTCAAGCAGATTTAAATTTGCTGAGCTTGAGGTTTTGAAGCTTTGAATAGATCACAGCTACATAGCAAAACTCCTCGAAAGAATTAAGCTCAGGACATTTCGCAAATCAACTGTTTTTTTGTTTGTTTTTTTTTTCTGACAGAAAGTTTTATAAGGAGCCTCCCAGACAAGTAGTGCTGGAGCTGTAGGAGATATTTCTTCTTCTATCTAAAGTTAGATCATAGTGGAGATCGAAGGAGTGAAAATTGAAAAATTGTATAAAATTAATGATTTAGGGTGCTAGGACCAGTTTTTATCGAATTTGTTGGCAATCATCAATTGATGTGTCTCTTTCGGCATTTGACTTTTGCAAACCTGTAAAGATTGATGTTTGCCAGTCATTTGACTAATAATAAACTTTTCACTTTCATGTTTGACTACTAATCACCAAGGGTACTTAAGCTGGACTCATGTGAAATAGATTGCCAACACAGGACTCCTAGTCTCTGTTCATCATTGTCGTGACATATCCGCTAACATGGAAATATTTGATGTCTCACTGAAAGGGCAAGCGAAAAAATCTATTCATCTGAGGCAGTTGTTGGGAGTAGAATCATCGTTAAAATCCATCGCATAATCCTATTAGTGACTGGCTATGGAGACGTGACCTATAATTCACGGAGGGTATCCTTGGTGCTATTTCTATTGGAGGAAAGATATCTTACCATCTTTACAATTTTACCACTTCGAAGGCTAGTAATATTGTAAAACTTATACGGAAATCCAAATGGCACTCCGAATATATTGATGAGGAAGGTATTTAATAATTGCTATCCATTGCGGACTCATTTCATATATTTGTCTGAGATAATCTCATAGTCAGCCTTGATTTCAATCCAAGTGGAGAGATTGTAGCAACTTTTGATCGGCATGGAACCTGTTTAATCTCAGCTGTGAACGATGGCAGCTATTTCTTCCATAAAAAGAGGATGGGAGCATTCTTGGGTAAGCAAAATTCTTAAATATCTATAGCTTTCCAATATTCAATCTGTCGTAATAAGGAAGCATTTTTCTTATAGCAATTTCTTGACAACATTCAAATTACTCTCTAGATGATTGGGCTCGCTGTAGATGGAGCACTAATCCTGATGAAACCTTATTATTCGTTAAGTGTGACTTGAGTCGCCTCAATATCCTAGATGTTGAGAAGAAAGCTCTTCTCTTACAAGGCAGCTCGGTTAAAATCGGAGCAGATTGTAAGATCAGCTATTTTTTTGTTTATGTCTTCTCCTCCGATTTCTTCACTTGATATACGATTCACTCTCTTCATAATGAAAGAAAGAACACCACTTCCTCATTCAATGGAGAAAAAAGTTGACTTGTTAATTTTAGTTTTGAATTAATTTATTTTTGCTTCTTCTTGTTTGATTTAACATTCAAATTTTTTAGTCACAATTTTCTGGATTGACGTTTGCCAGAGCAATGGGAAGCGGTGATTTGCTCGCAAGTGCTTCAGATGATAGGGCTGGTTGTATACTGGAAACACTTCGGATGAAAGTAAATTTTTCACTATTTAATCAGGTAAAACTTGTTCTCATTGTCTTAGATTATGCTAATCCTGTCTGCTTTATTTGAGGAAGAATCAGAAAGACAGGAAGAAAGCAGTCGCAAGATATAATTTGAGAGAATGACAATTGATCATAAAGAATATATGTGTGTTAGGACTAAATATTACAACTATCGTATTCTAATCTTCATTTTGAGAATAATATCAGTTCGCATTCTTCCTTTTGGTTAGAACAGACAGTGAATTCAATTCAACCAGGAAAACATATAATTATTGCCCTCTAAACAATTTTTTTTTGGTTCGCTTAATCAGAAAACTACGAATCAAGATCGTCTCAAAAGGAGTAGTTATTTTAATGCGACTGTTCAGATTGTAAAATAAGCCATCCATCTGTGCTGCCTCTAAGAAAACGACACTTTCATTATGAGATTATGAAGAGGTTATTATATATATCATTGAAATATGGCAATGTAGGTTTAATGATTTAGTTTCATAGTTGAATTTTCGAGCTCTCATTTGAATTTTTGTGGAAGTTTTTCAGCTTCCGCAAATGTTGTTCGGATATAAATTAATTCTGACCTGCAAAATCATCCAAACGACAATTCGATGCAATATTCAACAATACGATCTTACTTCAATCAATGCAGTGATGATAAATCCATATAACTGTTCTGAGACATAAAATTAAAGCTTTTTCCTCGACAGTAAAACTTCCGAAATGCAACTCTTTAGTTTCTCAGCTCGCAAACAAGATTAATTTCGGCTCGTATCGTTCTTAGAAGACACTATAAAGCATTAACTTCTTTGGTGCTGTCAATATCTAGATATCATTGTCAGAATTTGAGAGTTTTCTTTTCAGCTTACGCAATTTATAAATCATTCATAAGATGAAAAAACTGATTTATGCAATGACCTTAGCTATTATTTCTAAAAACTTCTAACGCAATACTTACAATAAATTGCTTATCGCAAATATTAAGACTTTCATTCGTTAGTTATTATTTCATTTGTAGAAATGTGAATGCACATCATTCGGGAAAATACTTTGAGGCCTGATGGGATCTTGATTCGAGACCGGATGGACTGAGCGGCGAGAAGAGTATTCAATTCGACTTCGAATGTTTCGATCCAAATTACGTTCAGTTTTTCTCCTCAGTTTTTGTTTTGAATCGCTAGCATAATTCTCGAAAGATTGAGGGACTGAGAACTCTGTATTATTTGGGATAAACTTCCTCTGAATATTACTATCTCTCTTATTTGCAGCATTGGACAAGAAATTAGGGTTGAGCATGTCATAGGTCTCATTTATTTCACTCGCTAAATGCTGATGAGAGAGGTTGCTTATATTGATTAAATCGCTTTTGGTCAACAAATTCTTTTGTGGGCGAGAGCTCTTTCTCTTGTTTTGAGTCGTCTTGGTTGGTGGCGAAAATGTCGATGCTGAACGGTCTTCT
>ENA-UOTZ01002129-UOTZ01002129.1-compost-metagenome-genome-assembly--contig:-NODE-2129-length-11114-cov-47.903597_pt1 | contig 11114 bp, 7 predicted proteins | sample MGYA00238144_ERZ746983 | MGnify/ENA primary metagenome ERZ746983 (study PRJEB28759, sample SAMN06268863) | compost metagenome | isolation source: single cell | place: USA: California, Emeryville, Joint...
ATGGGTTTTAGATCCTTGTTAGTGTTTGTTCTGTCTGGGTTGAAAGAGGAGGTAATCCAGAGCTATAGTGATTTGTCTGAATCAATTATAAAAATACAAGTTGGAATTCGTGGAAATTGTAAGCATTGTGCTTGAACTTGGACCAAACTACGCGCTATTTGTCTATTCAATACTCAATCAGTTCCCTATCAACCTGGTGAAACTCGCCATCAGGTCTTTCCTTAAAAATCACAGTGAAAAATCAGAAAAAATGAAGTCTTTAGCAAGTAATTACTTCTTCGAGGACTAGAGAAACCTATAACCCCTAACTTTATTTGCAACACAAAAAGAACATCTTTCTGTGTGGAAAGAAAAGGACTATCATTTCAAAGGAGAACGCGTGAGTTTTGAAGATCAGCTGAAGACGTTAATTATCAAAGCGCTCCGAGTAATAATTTTGTTACTGTCTGGTAATATGAATACACTATTCAATTCTATAGAAAGTTGGAATACAAGACGAAGAGACTACGCTATTTTAGAGAGAATTTGAAGGTTTGCACACAGAGATTACCTTTAAATAGGAGGAATTTGCGTTGATTTAATTTACGTAGAAATAATGTTCAAATTGTTTAACACCGTCGGATCAATTCTTCATTTATTAAATTAGAAAATAACGAAATCTTGTTTCGCTTCCCTCAGATTTTATCAGTTCAAGAACAATTAGGTGCATCACTTGGTTTAGGATCATGACTTGTTTCAGAATGAGAAAATGAAGTGAAAAATTATGAATTGAGTACAACTAAGAAAAAGCCTATTTAATTTCTTAAAATCGTCTATCTTAACAACGGAAAAATTTAAACAGCAACCACAGAGAGATGAGCTTTCACTCACCTCTAGACTAGGACTACAAATCCCATCCTCAAGGATTCTATTTGCCATTTATCAATCTCTCGAGCATAATATACTCTTGCTCTGCTTGAATCCTATCGTTAAGGGCATCCATTTTCTTCCAGAGCGCCTGGTTCTGCCGTCTTGCTTTTATTTCTCTTAGCTAAAGCACATGTTAAGCCCTCATTACTACTAACTGCTAAGAGTTACCTCCTCTTCTTTTTCTTCCTGCTCTTTTTGCCGTTTATACTGCCGATCTTTGCAAATTTTCAAGAGCCTTTCTTTTAGCATCTCTTGGCGACTGATCTTCTTTTGGATATCAAGTTGCAGCTTAAAATTGTGCTCTTCATACTATAAAGCAAAGGTAAGCTTCACATTCTCTCCAAACTAGAGATATTTTACGTTTCGAGTCAACTCATGGAAAAGTTCATCTTCCTCTCGGTCTTTCTTCAGCTCATTTTCTATGATTCGATTTAACTGTCTTTCTTTATAAAGGTCTAAATAAAGATTCTTTTCTTCTTTTTGCTTTTCGTTGAGAAACTCTTCTAAGTTTTTCCTCTATAACAATATTCGTATTGTAACAATGCAACTCTCTGATGCTAAATTAATATACCTCAATTTTTTCAACCTCGCGGTCTAGGTCCTCCTTAGCTGTCTCTGCCATCCTTGCTTCTAGTTTCCTCTAAAATAATATTATTATTAACTATTGGATAATAAATAGTTGACTTTTCTTTCATGGTCTATCAGGAGTCTCGCGATCTTTTGTTTATAATTCCTCGCCGCTTTCCTATGCTCCTGTGACTCTTCTTCAAGCTTCAGTCTAACCGTCAGCTCCTCAAGGAAATCTTTGTCCTCTGGATGAACAACCGACCGACTGAAGGTCCTTTTGGGTGTTTGCGTAGCCGAACGGTGAGATTTTTCATCAAGGGCCTTATTTATCTTCCTTTGTAACTCCCAATACGCGTTCTTTGAACTCGGCCCTTCCCTCGATCTCGCTCGCACCTCATCATATGACTTGTTTAACGCCGCCTTTGATTGCGGTTTGCTCTCTGGAGTCACAAACCCAGGCACTATCTGAGCTCTTCCTTGGATTTGAGCATATTTGCTCTGTGGAGCTTGCTGCTGGCGATAGCGTGGTACGTCATCCTGAACTTGAGGCGGACTAGTTCTGCCTGTTTCTTTGTATGATTCTTGAGGTGTCTCATATTTCGCTGGAGTTACATTTGGTCCATCGCGAGGCGGAGACAGGCTCGTTGGACTTTTCATTTGACTAATTGGTGGTCGAGTATTTGCTGTGGTATTGGAAACTGCTGGGGTTTTGGCTCTTTTATTTAGATTTACAGCTTGAGGCTGGTTTGTCTGAGACTGAACTTTCTGCATGTGTTTGTTCTCAGGCGTCTCGATCAATTCATTGGCCGGAACAACTTCAAAACGGTGTAAGTCCTCTGCGCTGTACTCTTTCTGTGTCGCCAAGAAGTAATTGATTGCGCTACGCACAAAGTCCCTTAGTGCATTGAAAGCTTCGGATGAATAGGATTCTTCCTCCGCTTGAGTCGGTGTTATGAGTTTGTTTGCTCTCGCGACGCTTGCGATATCAATTTGCTTATTATCGCAGTAGTCTTTGAAACTGTTGACTTGGTTTACCAAAAAAATCGGAGATTGCAAAAAGGCTTTAATATCATTCCATTCCATCCTCTTGCCGGTAAAGTCAATTAGTTAGTTTCAACAAGATGCTTATGTTTTTACCTCTCGAGAAAGAATTTCTTTGGGGATTAACGTACTGTGTCCTGAAAGAAGGCGCAGCACAGCTTGGGTCGCGCGCTGAATACAAGGATGAGGCTTCAGAATACTTCGAATAGTCTATCGATACTGTGATTAGAGGAATAAAGCAACGATTTGAATACTAAAAATATTTTGATATTGAGAGCTTTGACAGCCGTTTGAAGCTCCGAGTCGTTTTCCATCGTCATGCTATTATCATTAGATCTTATCGTAGACGTAGCATGCGAAGCCTGAAATGTTTCATTAAAAACCGCTCTCTCGGCAAACTTGCTCGGTTGAGGCTCAGTTCTCGGTTCATTCTCTCTCTCCGGGCTTTTTTGCGCTGAAAGCGACTCGTTCGATTGCTCTTCGGATTCCTCTCTAATCGGATCTTTTGATGCAACTGGCGAATCGGTGCATTTCTGGACCTTCAACCTGCTCTGCGTTGTCTCAGCTACCACTATCCTGTCTGATTCACTACCTTCATCACCCTCTTCCACCTGCAATTGCGTTGTTTCCACTACTTCCCTCTCAACTTCCCATTTATCTGCTTTTTCCATTTCTGCCGGTGAAGTTTGCTTTGCCATTGTACCTACAACCTGCTTTTGCTTATTAATCGGAGCATTCTTCGCGATCACATTCTGTTTTCCAGCTTCTCTCTCGCTTTGCCTTCCTGCTGAAGCTAAACTCTGCACCGAACTTTTCACGCTGGTTGTTACGCTTTTTAGATTAGTTTGTTTTGCAGGTTGACTCTTTCCAGCAGATGTGCTCTTTGTTGGTGACTTCTGGCTCAGATTTCTCCGACTTGACCGCTCGTTCGACCTCCGACTATACTCTTCGCTGCTTGGGATAACTTCTTCCCCTGTAAAAACTTTCATTAAGGACTCTTCCTCATGGGAAGGGCTCATTCTTGACCGATCCAGCAGAAGACTGATTAATTTGTGCTTTGACGAGAACTGAGACATTGAGAGAGAATTCTCCTCTTTTGCGGCTGAATTGTCTGCGGTTCGATTGATGAGACCAGAAGAGGTTTCAAATGGCGAGTGCTGTTGCAAATAATCCTTTACTCGAATCTCGCCGCTGTCATCTATTCAAAATTTAGAGCTTAGAACGCGAGTTTATTACGAAATTCTCCTTTGCTGCTTGCAAAACTTTCCTTTGAAGACCGTAACTGCTCTTTGGTTTCTCTGATGCTTTTTATATGTTTCAGATCTTTAGATAATGCATCTCCGAATTTTTTCCCTGCGTTGACTTTAGAAATTGGTGAGTTTTTGAGACCAAGATGGCTGAGTATACATTTTTTGGATGGGTCGGTCATAAATCCTGCGACGAAAAGCTGATCAGGATGTCAACACAGCGAATTCTAAAGAATAAAAATTTTAGTTTTCAAAGTGTAGAGTTGTTAGAAGTGTCTGTCAAATTAATTTAACTTCCACACAGACATCGGAAATGAAATTTTGCGAGTTACTATAAACTGCTGAATTGAGTTTCTCAGATGGAATGACAATCATGCTGCAAGAGAGTTGAATTGAGGTCTACAGGAGCCTAGCGTTGTTCAGCAAATTTAGGTTCTAGATCGTGTTGGTACTTCTTCAAGGCGTTAGTCCTATATATTCTGATGACATTTGGACTCTTTATTGCCGATGTGAAATCAGTGTTTCTTCTGGTAGAAAGGAGGGATCCTGCGGAAAGATGGAAGATTGAGCACCAATATTACTCAACGGGTTGACTCCTAAAATTTATCGGCGTAGATTGTAACAAAAATTTCGGTTCCCAAGCTCCAAAATTTTGAAGATGCTTAAAATCTTGCCTTCTTGGGTTCTATCTTTAACCTTGAGTATCTAAACAAAAAATTTTTTAGAAAATGCATTGGAATATTGCCTGTCAACATAAAAAACCAATATAAAGGCTTATGTTCCTCCCGTTGGGGTTAGTTGAGAACTCAGAATTTTATAAAAAACATATTCTCCTTACCTATGCTTCTTTTTTAGCGATATTCCAATTCTTTCGATAAAATCACCAAATAAAGGGTGTGTCTGCTCGTTTCTAAGGGTAAAACCACCCCACCATCCCTAAGGCTGATTACTTTCACGATTAAACTCTTGTTAAGCAGAAACACATTCAAAATTCTGCAGACACGGCATTTATTTAAATAATTGCGGTTCTGTAAACAATCATATTTTAAACAAAAATTTATCGAACATGCAGTACCCTCAACCACAATTCCGCGACGAGCCAACCTTTCAAACCGCCCAGGACTTGGATGCATTCGAACTCATAACCTGCCCCATTCATCCCAACTACCGAGTCGAAGCCTTTTGTCCAAAAGATACTCTTAAATCAGGTCTTCTGTGCATCAAATGCATTCTCCACCCAGACATTTCGAAAGAAATACGCAGCGACTCATTAATCGCTATCAAAGACCTCATATCTAAAAGCGCTGAATTGGCAACTAATGCTTCCTATCAATCAGATCTCGATGCGGCACAGGAGAGTTTCGACAAAAAATTTTTAGATTACTCAACGAAAGATTACGTTGCTTCATACGACAGGCACGTCGAGACTCAAATGAGCAAATTAGATCAAGAGCTTGACCGTATAAGGGAGGCATTGAATGGGTTACGAGAGCAGTTCGTGCAATTCTTTCAGAATCAGGCGGAAACTTTAAGAAAAGCGGACGAGGAATTCAAACAAAAGGCGTTGGAGTACTTTGAAGAGAAGGAGAAGCTGGAGAAGATGACGTTTGGGTCTGTTTATGATATTCTCAGAGAGCTGACTCTAATCCCACAGTTTGTGGAGTATGAGAAGTTTATTCGAGTGCTGTATGACAAATTAATGATCGCTCGTGGAGACAAGGAAGCGTCGCTGACCAAGAAAATGATGAATATGATGGAGGATGTGAAAACCCAAGCATCGGGTATGAGAACGCTGAAAGTCGATACGAAGATTTTAGAAGGTAATTTGGAGTTTTCTCAAGCGTTTGTAACTTGTTTTTGGAAAAAAGAAATTAGGATGAAGATTGAGTCGATTAATATACTAGACAAATCGACAGTTGTCGCTGGAGTGCCTAGTTTAACCAGCAGTCTGGAAAAAACGCTCGATAAGGTCCGGAAGCTTGAAAAGAAGTCTGTTGCTCAGGAAATAGTCGCCTCTATCCAGCGGTTCGACCGAAGAGATAAAGACAGCAGTGAAAAGGCGAATCTTTACAGTGACAGCGACCTGAAGAAGCCTTCGGCGCTTTCGAGGATCCTGAAAGAGAAATATGGTGTTGACAACCTAAAGAAACTAGCGCCTGGCCAAATTCAGCCAGCAAACAGACCAAGCTCTTATCAGAAAAATGAAGATACATGGAGGACGAGTACTTCATCAAGCAATATAGCTATTCGAGCTAATAGAAATATCGATGAGATGTCTCCAGGTTATGGATTTTCGAAGAAATTGCCAATGGAGCAACCAAAGGATAGAAGCTGGCTGATAGGCCAAAGAGCAGGAAATGATAGCGAAGGGGTGGGAGAAGACGCGCCGCCTTCTAGAAAACTGGTCGCTAAAGACAGAGGAGTTGGCTTTCAGCAAAATCTAAGAGAAAGCCAGATGTCATTCGCGCAAAGTTCTCAACAGAGCCAGAGAATCTCGCCTTCGCCGACTCGTGCTGGTGCGTGGGGGAATGATGAGGACCAGAACGCCAGCCCGAAATTTGCGGAAATTGCTCAGAAGCGACCTAAAGAAACAATGGAAGAAGAAAATGGTGGTAGTCAGAGTAAAAGTCCATCGAAAAGTGTCACTAAAGAAAGCGCAAAAGACATTCCAAAGGGAAGTTTGGTGAATCAGTGGATTGACCAGAAAGTAAACGGCTTTTTGATTTTTCAAAACACGCTAAGAGAGCAAACGGAGGGTCCAATGGAAGATTTCAATAAGTATGCCAGCGAGAAATGGTTCCATTTGTCAAAACCTGAAAGAGATGAGTATTCTGTACTAGCGCTGAATACGAGAGCTGAATTGAAACAAGAATTCCAAGCTCTGAGCGAGAGCACATCAGATATTAATCAGCTTCAAGAATTATTGGAACAAAGGATTAAGCTGCTCAAAAAATGAGATGATTTGAATTGAGTCTTCTTATTTATTGTCTGGGAATTTTTCTTGTTTCGAATGTCTTCATTGCATAATTGAGTCGTGAATAGAATTGCATTATTGTACTTTTTGCACATGTTGTTTTGTGTATTAAATAGCTGAGTTAAGAAATGAAGGCTTCAATGAACAATTCATCCTAACTTTACCTGATATATTATTGAGCCTTAAGAAAATACGATAATTGATAGTCAAGCTCAGAGATGATCAGATGATCTCTCGGTAATGATATGGAACAATCATCCTTCTTCAACAGTCCTTTGAATTTAAGCATATAGAATTTATTTTTTAATACCTTTTTTTTTCTGTCTTAGATTCCTAATAGATGTTGTACTATTTACGTGAACAGCTTCTCGCTTTGGCATTTTAGTTATCAATTCCACTTAGCCTCATCTCAGAGTTATGATATAGCAGAATTTGTTTGACCTTTGCATTATTAAAGTAGGCTATTGTTATAATCAGCTGCACAAATCCAAATTTTGGCTCTATTTCACATTAGATTTTTTATTTCAAGTATCAATAGTCTCTGATGATCGGTGGTGGATACGACAGCAGCGAACTAAGAGCCTATAGCAGCCAAACCAGCAACTCCACTCAAGCAAGAACCTTGCGACCTAACTATTCAGGGACCCCTTCCTCCGTAAAGTACTCAATAATTTTTTACATTCTCCCTTTAATTCTATTCCCTCTTCCAATTCGATCCTCTTCAGTCCTCAGCGCAGCGGAGCACCGACCACTGAATCTAATCAAGACTCTTCGACAGGGCGACTCCGGCAACTCTTTGATTTTTATCGTAATTTAGAAAACGAAGTAAATCGAGGCACAAATCAATTGCGAGAAGACCTCCTCGGGCTATTATATTTTATCTTCCTCGCTATGTGCAAGGAGCTCTACAATAACAAAGACGACCCAATCAGCTTCACTAACTTCAAGAAGCTCATCCCGCAGGGTCTCCGGACATTTAATTCGAACCCTGGGTTTATGAAAACCATCAAACTGCTCGAATCGGTTCGATCTAACCGTGAGAGCCTCAACAACATAACCCCTGAATTTGCAAACTACAAGGTAATGAGCAATGGTGACTGATTAAAGACACTCATCTTCATATCATTAGACTCTCTATATATCAAAAGCGACGCAAGAACAGCTCACTCCGTTTTTAGATCGATACGGCGCGATATGGAAGGAGATATCAGCGGATTTGAACATTGAATTGAAAATCATTAGAGATAACATCAAGGAGACGTATAAATCAACTAATACAATAATCGCGCCGCTAAAAGCAGATGAAATGGATAAGATAAATAAGATTCCGATCAACGTGGGGCAGCTGAAGGACGACGCGGTGTTTTTTAGCAAATTGGAAAGCTTTTCGAAACTAAAAAGCGAGCATCGGACAAACAGCAAGAAAATTAACGACAAGCTCAATGCGGTGGACTTGAAGGACGTTAATTATTTAGAAAAGAGCAATATTAGTCTTCCCGATACTAAACTCAGCTACCAAATCGGCTTTCTCAAGCATTATATTGAGCGTCAGAAGCTAGTCGTGGGAGATACCATTAAAGAGCCCAGCATTCTGGGACTGAGCATCACTGATCCGCATGAAACCATCACTTGCACAGAGTTTGATAGAAGTTTCAACGTGCTTCTCCTCGGGTTCGAGGATTCTCAGATCCTTTGCTGCTTCCTCAATCATAAGGCCGAAGGAATCGATGCTTTGAACAATGCGAAGAAACGAGCGGCCGAGAATTTTAGAAAACACGTGGAAAACGAGTCATTGTTGTCTAGCATCTTATCTGAGCATTCTCATGGGCATAAGAAAATCGGACATCATAGCAAGAGAGAGGACCAGAAATTTTTGCGCGAAATGCGAGAGCAATTCAACTGCATTGAATTCCTCGGGCATGAAGGAGCGATTACCTCGTTAAGTATCAGCTACGACGAGCTTTATTTCCTTTCCAGCTCAGTAGACATGTCAATCCGCCTATGGTGCATCCGCCAAAGGACTTGCCTCCAGGTTTTCAAAGGACACGCATCGACGGTCTGGACAGTGAAATTCTGTCCAAAGGGTTACTTTTTCGCTTCTGGGTCCTCAGACATGACTGCGCGACTATGGGCGACGGATAAGCCTTGCTATTTGAGGATTTTCATGGGGCATACTGCGGACGTTAACCTCGTGGAGTTTGTTAGCAACTGCAATTACCTTATAACGAGCTCGTATGATAAACTCATCAGAATCTGGGAGTTAGCGTCAGCAATTTGCGTGAGGGTACTGTCCCATAACAATTCTGTCGTTTCGTCTATTGCGGTGACAATGAGCGGGAATTACTTTGCGTCGGGCTCAGATGATGGCGTCGTGATCGTCTGGGATATCAGTACTGGAGAGAAAAAATCGCGGTTTGTTGATCCCAATGGTAGACGAATCGTTGCGCTTTCATTTACTATTGATGAGGTGCTGCTATCCTGTGTAACCAGAAGGAGGATAACGTATTACGACCTAGTGAAACCTCAAACGACGGATCTGTACAAAAGTATTTTGACTGAAAGCATGACGAAAGAGCTGGGAATAAACGACGATCCAGTGCCTTTGAAATATTATGATATTGAGGATAAAGACCTAATAAATTCGAAATTTCACCCCAGAAACTTTTTAATAGCAGTGTCAAGAAGCCTTCCGCCTCCGTAACTGAAAATTTTTGTCGCTTTAATTTTCGGCCTTCTAAACAAAGTCTCTATACCGCTATTTCTTTTCGCTGAGCTGTTACCTGTGAAAGTTATTGTAAATCATTAATTATGTTTTATAAAAGGTAGTTGCTCTCAGTTTAATTTCTTCCAAAGAGATTAATTTGTCGAAATAGTTCAAGAGACTTTTAGTGGTGAGAAAAATCCTGGTTTTGTTATAGCAATTATTGCTTGGAGCTCATAGATTGAAGAATAATAACTAATTAGTCTATATTTTCCTTATAATTTGAATAGTCAGCTCCAATATATTTTTTTAAAACGATAAACCCAACTCATTCACAACAACAACACTTGGTTAACTTCTACATCAAATAACATTATGTAGACAACAACTCAATACACTCTCAGAGCTACTGGAAACTCCAGATTTTGACATTATCACTGAATGCCGAAATCACTTGGTTCTTCTGATCTTCCAATCGACACAAAGCTCCTCCTTGTGTCTCATTCAAATAACTTCCACACATCACGCCCTTCTCAGTATTCCACGCACGGACGATCTGGTCTCCATGGGTTGTGAGCACCACATCCTTCTCAGCAATGAAAACCAAGCTGCGGATCTGCGAACCTTCTTTCCTCATCCGTGTAAGACACTGTCCATCGCTGACTCTCAGCAGCCAAACCAATATACATCCATCATCAGACCCAGTCACCAATAAGCTTCTCTCTTGGTCGCAATCCATCGCATAGACATCTTTCTTATGCCCAGTCAGTCTATAGACCAGCTTATGCTGATTGACGTTGTATCCGTAGACCAGCAACGCTCCGCTATCTGTGCCTGCGACTAGATAGCTCGCGTGATCTAACCGACAGATCGAAGTTATCCTTGCACTTCCCGTTTTAATAATCTGGCTCTTCGGTTCGCTACCAGCGAAAACCATCTCCCAAAGCCTGATCTCAGGGCCGTCTCCTCCCGTCGCGAGGAGATTACCATTAGGCAGATAATGCAGCGCTAAAACCGCGGCATTATCATAAGATATATTTCCCACGAAATTCAAAGTGTGGTTCATGATTTTCCACAGCTTAACCTCTCCATCCCTGCCTCCAGTCGCCACCATATCCTTTTGCGCGATGTATTGAATTCTCGTTATCTCGTTCTTATGCGCTACGATCTTAGACACGAGTTTCAGGTCCTGCAAACTCCACATTTTCAAGCTGCCTTCAGTTCCGCCAGTAACAAGGCAATCTAAATGAGGAATATGAGCTAACGCACCGATTTTGATGTCTTTATGTCCCGTGTTGAACGAAGCAGCTGTCTTCATTTTAAACTCAGGAGCTCCGATCAACAGCTCAAGTTTCAGAGCCGGAACCTGCGCAAAGTGGTTACTGATATCAGCATAAAGAGTATCTGCAGCTGCATGAATCCCGTTCAATCGATAATGTATCGCGTCCATATCGAACAGTGCAGCTTCATCAAGATGTCGTGAATCAAGCTGGTTTTGGTAGTCAGGATTATTGATGTAGTTCGTGCTGATATTGCTATACAGACTCAGGATTTCTTCTAAAGCTTGGAAAATCGAGTTAGAATGGCTTTTTTTTGATTTAAGTGATTGGTTAAACATAAGCTCGAAATCCGATTCAGCTGCCATGAGCTCATCTCTGATATGAGCGTTTTGATT
>ENA-UOTZ01002132-UOTZ01002132.1-compost-metagenome-genome-assembly--contig:-NODE-2132-length-11106-cov-4.075347_pt1 | contig 11106 bp, 8 predicted proteins | sample MGYA00238144_ERZ746983 | MGnify/ENA primary metagenome ERZ746983 (study PRJEB28759, sample SAMN06268863) | compost metagenome | isolation source: single cell | place: USA: California, Emeryville, Joint...
TTATAGGATGGCATCTCTCTTTCTCATCATTTTTTTTTTATGAAGAAAATGAACAAAAAATTAAAAATTTCTTAACACCATTAACTAGAGAAATTTATCTAAAGCTTAGGTTTATAGTTCTCAGCAAATTGATGCTCAGTGCTTTCTTTATCCATCGAGAGTGTTGAGGATTTATTATCAGTGATGATATCGATTTGCTTATCGGCCAATTCAGCACCAGACCATCTATGATAACAGTTGTGTAAGCATATACAGAAAATGAATTATCATTACTTTTGATGCTTGAGCTGATCAACGAGGTACTTCTTTTCTTTACGCTGGATTTTTTGCACGTAAGCAAGCATGTGTCTTGCTGCGAAATCCTTTGAGAATTTCTCAGAGATCAGAGAGTTCATGTGGAACCCTGCGAGGGTAATAAACTACAATGAATTATATAAACTTGAAGAAAGAGAGGGAGATTATTATTACCTGCCAGCAATAGCCAAGTTTTCCGAGCTCAGAGCAGAAGTTACGGATATCGTTGTCAGTAAGATGTCCAGCATCCCAGTTGAAGCTGGGTGACAGATTGTAGCTCAGGAATTTATTTGGATAGACGGCTTTGACTCTCATAGAGAACTCCTTAGCCACATCCAGTCTTGGAGTTGGTGTTTCCATCCAGAGCATATCACAATACTTGCAGTATTGCTAATTAATAGTCAAAATAAGAAGCCGAAACTAGGAGATAGATCTTTCTTACCAAAGCTCTGACAACACAGAGGTCTAAGCATCCGTTGATCTGGTAGTAGCCTTCTTCAGTTCTGCATTTGTCCCAATCGAAATCGAATGTGAAGCCCAAGTTTTGAGCAAAGTTTCTCGCTTCTCTCAATCCGAGAAGAGGGGCTCTTTCATTCCAAACTGCCAAGATCTAGAGTGGAAGAAAAAGTCAAATTTTGATAATCTCGTCATTTAACGATTACCTTTTCGCGAGTTGGACCAGAGAAGCTTTTCTTGATCTTACGGACACCAGCCTCAACGTAAGTAACGAGCTCTTTTCCTGCATCCTCAGAAACACCGAGGATGTATGGCTGATCAATAATGTCAGAGTTATTATCGATAAGCTTGGCGGAAAGAGCGTCTGTTCTGGCAACAATTATGAGTTCTGTGTTCATAATATCAGCCTGAACTCGAGCAGCCTTCAGTCTGCTCATGTGTTCAGAAGTCGAAACAAGAACCTAATCAATGTCAGTTAATAACACGTTAAATAGTTTTTTCATACCTTTCCACTCATGTGGCCGCATTTCTTAGCACCAGCCCGCTGGTCCTCAAGGTGAATACCTGCAGCACCAGCCTCAATGAACATTTTTGTAAGTTTCATGGTCGAAGTGACTCCTCCGAAACCTGTATCTGCGTCCGCAATAATAGGAGCGAGATAATCGTGATACGGCGTCTCTTTTCTTTCTTGCTCGGTCATCCTGCTTCTCGCTTCGTTCTGTTTTCTGTCGTGGTATAAGAGCGCCTTAAATAATTGTTCGACCTATTTTAAGAATTGGTGTAAATCATGAAATTCGATGTCAAGGAGTTGACCTTTTGAGGTACGGTATTAGCAGGATAGTCAGCAAAGTCTGGGCCAGGTTCGTGAGTCGTACTGGCAGTTGAAGAGCACTGCCATCCACTCACATACACAGTTTTCAAGTACTTTGTTAAGTTAGTAATCTGGACTGGGTCGAGTGGCCCATAGGTGTGCGAAAAGGTTTGGGTCTTGGTGCAATGAGTGAGGAGATTCCAAAGTTTCTTTGCCATGAGAGCGGAAGGGTAGTTGATTTTTATGGTGTTGCGGAAAGATGCAATGTCTCTCGCAGAGTATGATCTTTCAATATCGTTCCATCTAGGTGAGCTCCACCATCTGGTGATTCAATTATTATTTTAATTTCAATGGATAGATTACTGCTGGATCTCCTTTTCTTCTTGTAAGAGTCTTTGGGTCTCGTCTAAAGTATTCATCCTCGAAATTTAAATAAAAATATATTTGACTATATTTTTCGAATGCCGGCTTTTATACTTGAATCAGTTATTAAGTTTCATTTTGGAATTATCAAGATTCCAAATCGCATTATACCATCAATTAGCACAAAATCAAGAGAGAAGATTTCTTTTTCGATATACTTAGGCGAGATTGAATCGATTTAACTAGTATTCGATAACCGTTTGCTCAAAATTTAACCATTAGACTCAGTTCTCTCTGATCTAGTTATTCAAACGAAGAGGTGGTTCCTGATAATTATAGCCAATAAATCACTCTGGATATGAAATCTATGATTCGCCAAGACTTTATTCTACAATCGTCGCTCAGATCCTATTTTTAAATTTTACGCTCTTGAGCATCTCTAAAGAAATAAGGTATGTCTGCATGATGATTGAATGAGGTACAGAATTTAAGCATCATACAACTGAACTTAATTGGACGGAAGGATCGCGCGCCTTTTCCAAAATTAGTTCTGCGATGGAGATCATAAAGGGTAATCTGAGACTTATGAAATGGATTCCAAAGAGATAAATCAAGAGCGAGAATTAGGCATGGATGTGTTAAGAATTCCAGAGAATTGAAGAATTCTTCTTTGCACATCCTATCAGCATTAAGGGCTATTTGAGCGTTTTTGAAATAACGGTTCTATATTTACCATCCCACCCAAAGAAACAATGAACGATAAAATAGCGAGAGGAATTTAAGCTCCTACAGATCAGACAGTCACTTTTTTTAAATTTTCTCTCCTTTTGCAGTCTCTCAAGCTAACGATGGACTTTATCGTATGACCACTGTGGTAACTGAAATAAGAATGTCTTTTAAGCAATGAGTAACTAATTTAATTAGAGCCCCAACTAACCGAATGCTCAAAGACCAAACCTTGAGAGTTACGATGCTTAAAGTTATTATTATATATATTACCTAAATGATTTATGCAACATGATTATAAGAGATATTAGCTGTGCATTCAGATCAGAAAAGCAAGTTTTTCTGTAAAGGTTTGAAGACATTTCCGAAGAATTTTCAGAAAATTAACAAAATTACTAAATTTCAGTTAGCGAGGTCGTTAGTTTTAAAATATCAAATTTTTCGAAATCTTGATTCAGCTATCAGAGCCACTATCCTCGGATAGGGTCAATGAGAAAGGAGTTGTAACAAAATATTTGTTAAATTTTAAATGTTGGCGCTATCTAGAATGGCACAATTCTAAACTCCCATACTTTATAAGGCATTTCATTAACTTTTCCTAATATTTTTAGCATCTCGAATGTCTTGGTATAGAACGGTTTGCTTTCTCAGGCTTTTGCTAAGAAAATAATTAGTTTGCATTTTATTTAGTGCAGCAGATATTTTATTTTCAGAAAAAGCCTGTTACTACGATGATAAGAATTAAAGCTTTCTTATTTGGCTGCTGCGCCACAGAGACTCGGGCCCCAGAAGAAACTATAATCCAAAAAAATACTCCTGAAACTGACGTGGTTGTGGGGAAAAACTCAGCAAATAATTATTCTGTTCCTAATCAAACTATCAAATCAACGAAAATCTCAAGAATTACCTCAGAAGAAGTTGCTTCGGCACCCTTACTGGTTTTAAGAGTCATTGAGGGCAACATTCTGCCTCTTTTTTCAGAGTATGTAATCAACGCAGCGGGAATTACTACTGGAGGAAGAAATAAAAGAAACGGAATTGTATATATTGGTTCGCAAAAATACAAGATCTCTTCAAAAAATTCGCAACAGAGACTTATGAATGATATTTTGCTCAATGATCCAACAGTAGGAACGCGACATTCAATTATCAAATACAACCCCAGCAAGAAAAAGTACAGTTTGAAGGATCTTGGAGAAGGGTCTGGCACATTCGTTAAAATCGAGAAGGAACTGAAGCTGAAATCGGGTTTTATTGTCTCGTTTAGTGATTCGCACTTGTTAATCACGATAAGCGATGGAATGTTGAACGATCAGGCTCCGCTATCGGAGCAGCAGTCTTTGCCTAAAGACGCGCTCACTCTGAAGTTTCTTGAAGGTCCAAAAATAAATAAGACTTTTACTTTCGCTAAAGAGGACAAGGTTGTCAAGATAGGAAGAATGAATGATTGCAACATACAGTTCGATGGAAATAATCTATCAAGGTATCAGTGTACTTTCGAATATAAAGAAGGAGGTTGGTATATCTCAGATGGATTTGCCGGAAAAACTAGTACTAATGGGAGCTGGCTCTTTCTCGAAGATTTCTTAGAGATCGAAAGTGATGTAACGATTAAGATCGGACAAACTCTTTTTGCCACAACTATTAAACCTCAGAAATAAAAGCTCTTTTTTCTTCATACTTTTTTTTAATTGGAGTAATGGATATAAGCTAGGAGTGGACTATCGAGATTGCCTATCAAGGTAGTTACAAAATTGCTTATTTTACAAGTTTTGCTGTATCATAATTCATTATTTCTGATCCAAGGAATATTTTTCAGTTTCGACAGGAAAAAATAGACGCCCAGGTACATAAATACGATTTCATATTCTACATGTATAGGATGCCAAATTTCTCTTACTTTAGGAGAATTATCTTCTAACAAAAAAAAAAACAAAAAAAAAACTTGCTCTTTAGCGTTATCTTTCAAATTTGTCATTAATGAAACTGATTATTAATGGGTTCAAAGAAAGCTGTTGAAGGCCAATAATGATAATTAATGACATATAATTATCTCATGTTATCACATACGAAAGCTGCATGGCGTTTCGAACTCGAAACAGGCTAGAATCGAAAACAGAGAAGTCTTGCATATTTTAAAATTTTTTTGGTTGAGTTTCTTCATGGTCTGAGATAGTTGTCACAGGCTGTGGGCTACATATAGCAACTTTGTAAATGTTTATACATCGAGTCTTAACTTTATCTGCTGATAAACTATCATTTCTTCTATCTTATTGCTTTGCAACAGGATGAGAAATCGTAGAAATCGCTATGAACCTTAAAAATTTTAGTCATAGTTCTTGATAGATCTAGAAAAATTCCAAGAATCAATTACGTCTCGACCTAGGTTGGCTGACTGGCAAATATGATTTCAAATTATGAGAGTCGGGTCAATCAGGATCAATATTCCCAATCCATTGTTAGAGCATTAGGAAGGCTTTTCTCATCAATTTTGGATGTTATTTAGCAAATCCCTCAAGTTAAAGAATCAATTCAGGGTTATTAACCTCAGGAGCAAGCTGAATTAAATTATAGAAATAGCAAAATAAATTGGGAATATCACTTACATGGGAAATCTCTTTTACAGAAAGAAAAAAGAAACATTGCAAGACATTCCGAAGTCGTTCTGGGAGATCACAGCGAAGAACATTGACGGAGTAGAAGTCAATCTCAGTGATTATCAGAGCAAAAAAGCGATTCTTGTCGTTAACGTTGCATCTGCATGCGGATTGACAAATAAACAATATAAAGGAATGGTCTCTTTACATGAGCAGTATGCGGACAAAGGGTTCGAAATTTTAGCGTTCCCTTGCAACCAGTTCATGGGACAAGAAGACAAATGCGATCTCGATATCAAACAATTTGTGACGAAGAAATTTGGAGTCAAATTTCCATTGTTTTCAAAAGTTGAAGTAAATGGAACGAAATGCCACCCTGTTTTTAAATATCTGAGACATAATTCAGCACTTGGAAAGAAGCTTGGAGTAGCTCAAGAAATTCCGTGGAATTTTGCAAAATTTCTATTGAACTCTGAAGGGAAGGTAGTACAATTGTTTGCTCCAGATATCAGACCAGAAGTCATGGCTAAAGATATCGAGGCATTACTTGCGCAGTAACAGAATGTGCGGAGAGGTCCAAGAAAGTTGGGGGTTCAACTCTGAGTCGAGACAATTTTTGCTATACACATCTTCTTTACGTTAATTATAACAGAGTTGAGTTATATTAAGTTTCGTTTGAAAAGATTTATATTTGATCTCGGTTTATCCTTAACATATGGTTAATTATACAATTTTCAGGACTTTTTCCTCCCTCCTTTCTGGTTACATTTATTCGCTTTTGTGCAAGCAAGACTAAGCTATAATGGTATATCTGCGGGAGAAATTAATTATGAAGAGACAAATGACAGAAATCGGTATATTTTGTTGATTGCTTTTCTCATTTTAAGAAAAATATTTCTCACGACTATATTATCTGTCCAGGAAAGATATCATCAATTGAGCCCTACATAACCGCTTTACATTACCAAAAAGAAGCATTAGGCGTACTTAATTGCTGTTTAGTTAAATCTTATGTAGCTCATATACATAGTAATGAAATATGAAACTTTCTGCTTGGTACTCTGAGCTGAAATTGCCCTCCAAGAAATGCGTGTCCAGAACAAAATATTGACATGAATGTTCGAAAATGAAAATGAAAATGTCAACAGAAAGGCCGACACAACAACCATCAGTGAAAAATATTACCAACAGTGCTAGTCTTACTTCAAATTTAATTCATTTTTCTCCAAGATATCTTCTACAATTATTGGATAACTTAGGGAAAATTATGACCAGAGCGATTCTGAGACTGATCTCAATTAATATTCTTTTGGTCACAAATGTTATTTCTCATCTCCTCACTTTTGCTGTACCTCTACTTCTAGCAAAACCATCAAAAAATCACTGAATTATCACGCAATAACTCTCCTACTTTTAGTTATCATTATGCTGGACTTTCGTTAAAATAATTTGATAAAAGATATTGCTGAAAATAACTCAGTCTATAGACAAATTTGAAAACTGGATTCTATTTGGCATCACATCATTTAACTACTGAATATTTTTATCAAATCTCTTAAATACCCTTCTAACAGAAAACTTGGTTGCTAGGCCTTCTGATATTTATTCGCTTGAAATTAATCACCCAAACCCACTCAGTTTGTTTTCATTTTCACCAGCGAACTATACTTGAAGAATATTAAGCAATTATGGATATGCAGGTCTAATTTATCGCTATTGAGTCCAAATTTGTTGGAAATTCGTGAGAATCGCCAAAAAAAAGACTTTGGATTTACCGAATGGGGTAGAATTTGAACTCAACTTTGGCGCAAAATTCAAATATTTTTTTCCTTATTTGTAATGCTTATTCATTTATAAAAATATATATCTGTGAAGGTCGATTATTAATCCGGAGAGGAAATGGTAAGAAAATTGACCTGGAAATTTTTTATTGTAACTATAATAATGGTTCCGTCTAATTAGGAGTTGAGAAGATCAGTTAGACAAGCTGCGCCAAAATGGTATCATAATTAAATCTAGAAAAATGGTTTTAACCGATGACTAGGGTAGATGATGCAAGCGAAGATGAAGAAAAGCCGCTGTCAAAGAGAGTTAAAATCAATAATGAAGTAAGTCTTCTCGTTTGTCCTTTTGGGGGCAAATGGAATAAATATCAATAATAATGCTACTATTTGGCACATTAGACTTCGTCAACAAGTTTTCCAAACGGAGTAAGGCGTTCACAGCGTGCTCGCAAGCAAAATGAGCTTTATAAGAACTATGATCCTGATTCTGACTTTGATTCCGACTACGATTCGCGTCGGTCAAAATCCAAGAAAGGCAGACGTAGCTACCGCAGAGGCGTGGGGCAGATGTAAGAGAAAAATTTAGTTCGCTTGTCTTTTCGAAGACGCATTCCTTACATCTCTGGCTTCAGAATACCAAGTAAGCTCGAGCTTGTCCTTTCATGGAAGAGAGATATGATCGTTAACAATCAAAACAAGCCTTCTAAATCAAAAAAGTAATACCCCTCACTTTTTTGAATTTAGTTAATATTAAAACCCGCTTTTTAACAGAATTGTCACAACTTCGAAAATCGCCGATTGTAGGCTGTCCGATCATGGCAATAATCTCCAAGCGCTCTTTATTAACATACGATGGAAGACGGAGTATAATCAAAAAGGAATCACTATTGAAGAATTCGTAATTCCTTCGCTACATTTGCAGTACTGAGATTAATATCGGAATAGAGAAAAATCAACTTGGATCGTAAGCTAATGAAAAGCGGAATCGTCTTTATGTGGTCCGAAAAGGAACTTCTGTGGAAAATCATGAAAGAAATGGAGAAAAAAGAGTTTGTATATATCGAGAACCTTGCTATTGTTCTTTTGGATCCGACAAAAATGACAGAAGGAAAAGAACCTTCAAAATTCATTGGAGACAAAGAGACACCTAAGGTTGAAACAACAGAGGAAGTAAAAATTGAGCTTCCTCAAAAAGCCGGAAGAAGCGGTTCAAAAGGGAAGAAGACGCAAACGCCGGAGACTGCATCGCTCGAGAGCGACACCACTTCTCACACGGTTAATAAGGGTGCTAAGAATGATAAGGCATCTGCAAACAAGTTCGCGACCGAGGAAAAGGCTTTCTTGGAGCAACTACATAATTACAATGGAGTTGAAGCGAACGATCTGTTTCTGAATACAGAGTCCAAATATTTCAAGAATACGAAGAAAGTATTGCTCATGTTCCGTAAAATAGCAGAAGGAAAGGATAAGAACCTAGAACTTAGACATCAGAGAACTCCTGATGTATTCTTTAGTACTGCAAATCCTTTAGATCCCCAAGGTACTTAGCCTGGTTTCTTTGGAGTAGCAAGCAATTCAAATTTTATATCTAGGGACTGATATCCAGACTAAAGAGGCCGTCTATAAGATGATTGAAACCCTCTTGCCCAAAGCAGCCTATGACGAAACTGAAAGTCACCCGAAATTCAAAATGATGGAGCTGTAAATTCTCTTATGAAATTAGCAATCATCAGACTATATTTTTCCTAGCTGGGCTGATGAAGAAAGGACAAGAGAAGGCTGGATTAGTGTCTGTGAGACACGTACTACTGCTTGATATAAGTAGTGAGGATAAAATGATATAATTCAAAAATCTGGAAAATCACTCCTGAGCACACCTAATGAAAAATTTGGAAGTCTATATTTTTATAGCGATTTATGTTTTGAAAAATCGTTTTTGTTGATCCACTGTCTCACAAAATTTGTCACCAGCATATATGAAAGTTTAGATTCTTAAATTTTAGTGAAAAATTAATTGAAAACACTTCTGTCAGACACTCAAGAATCTTGAGTTGAATCCAGTTCTTTTTGTGTTAGCTGTCAAAAGTATAAAGTTAAGATTTTGCGATTACCAATATGTATGTTTTTGCTTTTTGTTGTAATATCTGGTTGTGTATTTTAATAATTTTTCTAATTTTTCAATGTTTTCCTTCCTTCGAATCGGACCTTTCGAATAAGAGAAATTTAGTTACAGCAGAGAATTTATAGCTTTGAACTTCAATATCATACGATGTTATTAAAGTTAAATTTTGGTGGAAAATTGAGAGCTCGTAAAGAACCAAATAATTTCATTATCACTATAGTAGCTAAGAGACAATCTGAGCCTATCCTAGTACCAATATGATACTCTTTAAATTTGCAGAGATATGTATGGTATGCATTACCTACACTAGATAGATGGCAACGAGCTTTAAGCATTAGTGTTGTTATCACCAAAATTCTTAATGTCACATGTTGTGCTAATCTTTAATCATAAGGATTATATCCATCGTCATCATCGTAATCATCGCCCCCATCACCATCATCATATCCTCCTCCACAGTTACAATAATGATCCAAATCATCATGTTCCTTTCCTTTATTTCTTCCACAATTATAGCAGAATGCATAGCCACAGGTGCATGCCATATGGTCACAACCCTCGGTTTTCTCAACCCAGGCTCCGCATTTTGGGCACTGCTTGAAATTCATTCGAGCGACATACCTCTCAAACATCTCATCATTGCCATCTCTTTTCTGACCTACTTTGAACTCCATACAGGTCATTCCATCATGATACATCGCTCTGCAATTCATACAATAGTTTATCCGACATACAGGACAGGTAAAAAGTGCTTGACCAGGTACTTTGACAAAGGCATACTTGCAGTCAGCTGTTGGACAGCACGAAAGATCATTCTGATGAGTTTCAATGTAGTTCTTCAAGCTATACTCATAAAATTTATCTTCGTAATTTTTGTCGATTAGCTCTTTCATATCCGTTTTGGTAAGTTCTTTCTTGCAATCTTCAGACGGGCAGACTATCGGAAATTTGCGTTCATCTATTTTCATTTTGACGAATTCTGCAAGGCATGTGTCATGGTAAATGTGTTCGCAACTTTCGAGAGGTCTGAATTTATCATTGACAAGAACATCGAAGCAAACAGAGCAAACAGCGTCGGCATTATCTTGTTCCATTCTTTTTTTAACTCTCTCTTCTTGGGCTAGTTTGTCTTCCTCTTGTAGCTGAGTAATAAATGCGAGAGAAAGCTGCTCTTCTTCTTTGGTGTTAAGTTTACCAACTTGTTTGGGTGGTCGTTGCTGTACTTTCTCTCTCTCTTCGAGCTGCTTGATATACTTCATGGTTAGCTCCTCTTCTTCTCTCGTTGAAATTCGCTTATATCCTCTTTGCACCATATCGGTTATATCGATCATCTTGTCGTCAGCATCATCATTCTTCCTAATATTTTGATTTTTATTGGCTTCTTGTATTGCCTCGAACACGATTTTAGCATTTTGACTATCTTTCCTTTGAAGAGGCCTTTTCTCTTTGCCAGTAGAATTCGATATCCTGGTCGGTGAAATGGATGATGAAGTCCTTGGTTGATCCAATTGAGAAGTAAGGTCTATAGTCCGTCCATTTAACTTGGGTTCAACAACTTTAGTTGGGCTGGGTCCGTTACTATCAGTATTATTGAGCCTTTGAGGCTCAGGTTTATCTTTCGATTGGAGGTTATTTTTCTTGGCAAGACTCTCGATCTGACTTTTAAAAATGTCCTCAGAGTCATCTATTGTATCATCTCTCATAAATATCGGTTTGTGCATTTTCAACGTATGAGTAGTTTGAGTATTCTCCGCTTCTGTTTTGTCATTTTGAGTGTTTTGCTCTGGTTGCAGTTTATCTGGGTTATGGGATTCAATATCCATAGATTTACTATCCTTGTTAACAGGTAGAGCTCGCTTGTGAGGAGTCAAATCAAATAAATCATTGTTCTTGGTAGATTCAATGCTTTTTGATTTATTGATGGATTTGCTATTTTTCGAATCAGGGTTTCCG
>ENA-UOTZ01002133-UOTZ01002133.1-compost-metagenome-genome-assembly--contig:-NODE-2133-length-11105-cov-3.590316_pt1 | contig 11105 bp, 7 predicted proteins | sample MGYA00238144_ERZ746983 | MGnify/ENA primary metagenome ERZ746983 (study PRJEB28759, sample SAMN06268863) | compost metagenome | isolation source: single cell | place: USA: California, Emeryville, Joint...
ATCAGATGTAATAGGCGGCTGCAAAATTATATTAGATAAGAATAAACGATAATATCTCTTTTATTCCAGTCAGCTTTTGTTCTATCCACTCTTCATTCATGAAATCAAGTTTTCTTTTCTCTTTCCAAAATACTAGTCAGATGATTTTTCTCTTTTAATAGGGGGATATCTTCAAACTTCCTGGATTGATGTCTGTCCTATCAACGGAAATCTACTTGCTTCGGGTGGCACTGAGGCAGATATCAAAATTTACGATCGACGTGTGTCGAAGATTGTGAGACAATTATATGGAGGGTCGCATTTAGGTAAGGGTTGCTTTGAGTTTGCTACATACTATCAGCGCTACAGCACCATTTTCTCAAATCACATTTATTTTTCATCGACGCTTCACAATGAAACCGATAATTATTAGATCGAGTGGATTGCGTGAGATGGAATTCAAGCGGTGATATGATTGCGAGTGCTTCAGCAGACAGGACAGCTAAACTCATGGACTTTAACACTTGCAAGGCAATACACACTGTGACATCTCCAGACAAAAGTAAGCTACTGTGATATTCAAACTCTCTTTATTTTCATTCGTTATTAGGAGAACTTAAGTCTGTCTGCTTCCTGTAAAGGGATACAAATAATTCATTAGTTCATTAAATTCAATTATCCACAAAATGCAGCTTTCTATCAACAGTATTAAGATTTATCTTAGTTCATTAAAACTAAACGAACTACCAATTATAAAGTTTAATCGATTTGGATACAAAACCACAATAATAAAATCCAAATTTCCAGTTTCTGATCTCAAATACGTGAAAACCTATTCCGTGGGTTTCTCAGTTTCCGCTTCTACTTCGGAGGCAGTACTTCTGGAGAGGGCTGAAATGGCACGACCAGCATCAACATCACCCGCTCTCACATATCTTTTAGCTCTGAGAGGTTCTCGAATAAAACCTGCGAAACTAAGAAATAAGTATAAGGATAGAATTTTGCCGTATTTACTGTTTCTGATAGTTCAAATGATAATTTCTGGTGTGTCTCTTGCATTTCAAACGATTAGAGTCAAATAAATAGCCATCATCACATTTATTGCAAGTCCGTGCGTTGTCACACAGCCGACAGTCCGTCATACAAGGACTGCATCTATGATCTCTATTCAAGTAATATCCTGGTCTACATTGGTTGCTATCTTTCATTTTCGCTATTATTCCAGATGCTAATGATGTAAAAATCCATAAAATGAAGACTATTCGCATTGTCAGAACTACTAATTGCCTTGTTGATGCTGTAATTACAATTCTAGTTCTAATAATCCAAATAGCGGATAACTATTTATATGCCCGATGTCCGTTACTGTTTGGAATATGTTCCCAGCCTTTCCATAGCTGGCCAGATTGAGTCCGTGATCATTAGCAAACTATCATATAATTTTCGAAATTTCTAATTCGAGCCAGTTTAGTACTGATTATATTTCAATTCCTTGATATCGCTCTCAGAGTTAAATTTTGCGTTTTCAGAGCCACTGTTACGAATCTAGCCACACATTCATACAGCGTCCAGAGTAGATAGTGTTTGAGAGAAAGAGAGAGAGGCTGGGAGAAAAATAATAATAGTTCTGAGGCAATCTGTTGTACCTAATTATTCTATTAGAGAAAATCTTAATGCTTCGAGGCTAGCCTTAAAAGGCGAGTTTAACAATAATACCTCGGATGTCTCCAAAATCTTCATATTTGGAAGACTTCTCCCAGAGAGATAGCAACCATACATACTTCACTTATTCTAGCAATAGACCAGCACGCACTCGGTGTTATCATTTCCTGAATCTACCTTTGAGATGACTTGCTAGCAAATCCATCTCATCTGTTGAAAAAACCAAGAGAGAAAAAAGACGATTTATTCCATGAAGCAAATTACGAACAGGCTAGCATTGAATTAATTGATAAAATATCCTCGGTTTCTCTGTAATAGCTTCATTACTTTGAAATAAACAAAATACAATTCGGGTGAATCCTGAATTAATATATTGGAACTCATACGAATCACAACTGGGTAGTATGTGATTCCAAGAACCTATGAATCAAAACGATTATGTAAACAACAACCAATAGCAAACAGATTTTCATTACAAATGCGGAAAAAACCATTTTGGGTGTTGCTAAGGATCTTCGTCTGTGTTGGAATTACCTCCTCCTGAAGAAACCTGAAAACGAACGACCCGCATCAATATCACCTGCCCTTGAAAATCTTCCAGCCCTTAGAGGATCTGGAATAAACCTCGCAGGTTGAGGAATTTTGCCATTTATGAAGTTTCTGTTATAATTATCCATGTAATATTGTTTGCTGAATTTCATTGTAGCGATTATTCCATAGAGACAGGATGCAAAAATCAAGATAACGAGGACTTGTCGCATTGTGAGATCTAAAGTTGTTATTATTCTTTATTTTTCTAATAATTGAAGACATGACACTTATAGGGATAACCGATACCTGCTACTGAAATTTCTCCACAACCATGTCATCGCTGGCGATAGAAATTCGATATTTATCAGCAAATAATCCTAAAATTTGCTGGATTTCTAACTCATTGTTCAGTTTTGCTGATGGTAGTTCACCAGTGTAAAACCGTTATAAGAATCAGTTTGTCAGTACCTCCAGATCCAGTTCGAAGAATCTGCCTAAACAAGTTTTCTTCTCCACGGAAACATCTACTTCTTCAAACATGGCTCAAACTTAAAAAGCGTGTAAGAGCGAGGAAATAAATTTGGAGATACAGCTCTGGCTCAAACCTGAAACAATGTTAAGTTTCAAGGCAAGCCTTAAAAGGCTAGTAATTTAAGGATAATTTTCGAACGCTTCCAGAACCTTCAGGCTTGGAAGAATTATCTCAGGAGATAGATTTGAAAGCCGATAGCAGCCAAGCCAGATTCAGTAATTGATACCCGCCGTAGATCAAGCAAGTTTCCTATTCAGACCTCAATAGCGACTCCTAACCGACAAACCGAACCTGAAGTTTCTTGAGAGATAAGATACAGAAAGAAAGTTCATCATGGTTATGTTAACCATTTGGAAATACTTTAGAGTCAGGATTGAATTGCAAAATAGCTTGGCTGAAAGAAAGTTGACAATCATTATTTTCAGGTATAATAGAAATGTTATTAGGGAATTATCCTTCTTATTAGCTTCAGGTCGAGTTCCTTTACTCGAAATTTATGTTGGAAGAAAGAGCTAGGCCTCCTAACTTTAAAAGATATTGGAAATCTCATTGAATAGTCCCTAGGTAAATTACTTTCAAGTATAAATCCTTATTACTTGGAGCCTTCGTTGCTATCGAATTATATTTTCAGAAATTTCAGGAAAACACAAAATAAGGTTCAATTAATCTGCATGTTATTGCATATCGTTTGCTACATATCTACTTCCTTGTCGAAATTAACCATGCCAGATAAAACATCCCAAAAGCTGTATCTTGATCACTTGCCCATGCAGCTGGCTTAGCCAAGCAAGAAAATGGAATGAGGGTCAAATTTCCATCATTCCCTGGTCAAAAAAATAATCTTGAACAGAGTCTAACCTTCGTGCCATGCATCTATGCTTGTCAGAATTACATCCAAGGCTATCATCACTTTGTGAACAAATGCAGCCCACAATTCAAAGACTTTTTCTTATTCCTCAGAAGCTTTTAGCAATTTCAATTCTCAGTATTATTGGTCCGAAAGCTTGTTATTATTGTATGACTAGTTTCTTTTGGTCAAATTAAACTTCTAATCAATAAATGGATATGTTTATAGCAAAACTTAGCAAACAAATTTCAATTCTGGAAGAAGCTTCTCTGACAACGTTTTCTTTTCTAAAATTGATTGTTATCTCATGCATGAATTTCATTTCATATCTATTTGCTTTAGAATCTATTTTTAAAAGTAAAATAAGTTCATCGTAATGTCCTCTTCAAAGATGAAAACTTTTGTAACAGACCAACCAATTAGGTGAATCGTGAGACATTTTCCATTCTGTGAAACAAATTACAAGCAAACCCACACAGCACTCGACTCGAAAAAAGAATTAAATCAAGTAGATCATGGAAGAGCAAACCAACAAGTAACGAGTGTCTAGTTTTTGATCCCAGATGCAGAAGCATGAAACACTATTCTATGGGTTGCTAATTATCTTTGTAACGAGTTCTCCTCGAGAGGTCTGAAATGGCTTGACCCGCATCAGCATCACCTGTCATTGAAAATCTTCGAGCCTTAAGAGGATCTCGAATAAAAGGCGCTCCCCTAACAAATAAAGTATTAGTAAAAATAGCTGAGACATGCTTACGCTTCCAACTTACACTCAGAACTATGAGAGTCGAAACCATAGCCATAATTACATTTAGTGCAAGTCCAAGCGTTCTCACACAGCTGACAGTTAGCCATACAAGGGCGACATCTGTTATCTTCATCCAAGTAATATCCTGCCCTGCATCGGCTGCGATATTTCGTGAGAGCGATGATATCATACGCTAAGTATGCGACAACCCATACGATGAGAATATTCTTCATTGCAAGATCTATTAGGTAAATGTTTTGCTGATGTTGCTATAGCTCTTTATTTTTCTAATATCTCCGAAATTTGGAGGGATGACTATTACTGTCTGGAATATTGTCAAGCCGTTTCACCACTGGTCAGACACAATTCTATGATTATGAATAAATTATACGATAATTTGTCAAACTTCTTTTTCAACAATCAGTTTATTACTGGGTATGATTGCTTCTATGGAAACAAACCCAGTATTCAGAATCTATTTCAACAAATTGTCTGCTCAATAGAAACAGAATCTTCTCCAATCACAGCCCAAACTTAATTTGTGTTAAGAGAGAGGACAAAAACTCAAGGCTCAGCTCTGAGTCAACATATTTGCAAATTGCCATTTGTGAGAAAAAATTTCGAGTCTCAAAGTAAGTCTTGTAGAGCAAATAATTTAATCATAATTTTTCGATCGAACGTCTCCAGAACCTTCAGATTTGAATTTGGAGCATTTGTATTGAGTGAAGAATGTACAAATAGATAGATTGTTAAGCAAGTTATGAAAAGGAAACTTCAGCAAATGATCACGGTCGCACATCAGACGAATTTCCAATCCAAACTTAAATTGAGACGTTCAACCGTTGACAAGGATAAAGAAATCAGCGCAATAATATTTCAATTAATTTTAATTCTTATTGAAGAGATCTCTAATGGCCTGTTTTGAAAGGGTTACTTTTCTAAATACTCACGTCCTTACAGATCTAAGACAAAGTTGGATCCGGCGACATTGATTACGATCAATACGATGGCAATAGGAGATCGTTAAATCAAGAATTTATAGCATTCACACATGAGTTGTTTGAGTTGTGTTCATTAAAAAGAATCTACTTTAGTCATAATGGTTGTTTTCATATTATAGCAGCCTACCGAATTTGAAAGATGTTGAACTCAGAAATGAAAGATTAGTGAATTAGTAATATTGAATTTGATCGGGAAATCATTTGTATACTACTCAGAGTCTGATCTAATTGGACTTAATTGCAAACATTGTGAGCTTCGTTGACTGAAAGTTGACTCCATTTTCTTCAAAATACTTACTGAGGCGTACAAACTATAGGATTCGCATTCTTCTTACTTTCGATTTTACTGCATTAACTCATGGAGTAGAAAAAAGATGTTGGAAGGCAGAGCAAGAAACTCCTAACTTAATATGAGATTAGAATTTCCATTGATTAGTCTCAACTCCAAATCGCAGGTCTGGACGTGTTTGCCTCCGTATCGAAATCAATGATGCTAAATAATGCGTTAATTGTAAGTGCTTTCATTCATCATTTAGCTGATTTAGCCAAGCTAGAATTTGTAAATGAAAACCAACTTATTAGCAAATTCAATTCCAATATTATAGGCCTGAAAACCCTTATTACTGTATAGCTGAAGCTAAATTACTCTTCGTCAAAGTAAACTTGTAATCAATCAATTTAGATGTTTCTAGCCAAAACTTACCAAAAGAAATTGTAACTCTGGAAGAAGCTTGCTGACAAACTTTTCCTTTCTGAAAGTACATTATTATGTATGATCTAAATTTCATATCAAAGAATCTCGTTTTTTCCAAAGTCGAATAGGTTCACAGTAATGCTTTTATTTGAGGCGAAAAGCTATTTGGTATTGACAAGAGACACTCAGAGTGGCTCATCCATTTTGGGACAACTTCAGTTGGAGATATGAAAACTTAAGATAATATTTGATTCATGTTCATTGATAGTCAATTATTAGAATACTAAAGGTCTGCATGTTTCATCTGACCAAATAATAAAAAAATAAAAAAGGCAATTTCCACTCTTTATAGCAAACTAGACTTGATTCAATAATCAAGTAAATCGATCAGGTTATGGAAGCAACAAACCAATGAAACGGATTTCCACAATTCCATAAATTGCTAATCATCTAAATGAGTTCTCCTTGAGAGGTCTGAAATGGCACGACCTCTATCAACATCTCCTGTCCTTGAAAATCTTCGAGCTCTGAGAGGATCTCGGATCAATGGTACAGTGCTAATAAATTAACATTAGGATAATAACTGTGCAAAACTTACGTAATTCTCGGCTCTTTATAGTTCCTCTCGCAACGATAACCGTTGAATCCATAACCATAATCACATTTAGTGCAAGTCCAAGCGCTCTCACACAGCAGGCAGTTAATCATACAAGGACGACATTCGTAATCATCATCATCCAAGTAATATCCTGCTCTGCATCGCCTGCGATATTTCGTAAGAGCGATGATATCATACGCTAAGTATGCGACAACCCATACGATGAGAATATTCTTCATTGCAAGATCTATTAGTTAATACTGTTATTACTTTATTTTTCGAATAATTCACTCTTCGATATTTTAACATGCCTGCTACTGTCTGGAGAACTTTCTCAGCCGTTTCACCACTGATCAAATTAAAAACCAATGATCATTAGCAAACTAATCTAAAATTGGTGAGACCTCTCATTCAACAACCAGTTTATTACTGATTATGCTGAGCTTCCGTAAAAACATAGCCAGAATTCAGAATCTGCTTTAACTAATTTTCTGCTCAATCGAAACAGTGACTGATCCAAAGCATGGCTAAACAATGCTTAAGAGACAGAGCCCTAGTTCAACACATTCTACCTTGCCATTCCTGAGGGGAATTTTCAAGTCAAAAAAAAAGGCGAGTCTTGAAAAAGCAAACAATTTAATAATACTTTTCGAACATCTCCATACCCTTGAATTTAGATTTGGAGAATTTGTATCTGATTCAAAGAATGCATGAAAGATGGATTATTAAGCAAGTTATGGAAAGGAGCTTTAGCGAATGAGCACTACTTCAGACTAGTTTCCAATTCTGGTTTGGATAAAGGCTCTCAACTACCGGCAAGTGTAAGAAATCAGCGCGATAATATTCAATTACTTTAATTCTCAGAGGAAAAATCTGACATGCCCTTGAATTCAGGACACTGATGGCGATCACGAGTACGATGGCAATAAGAGATCGTTAAATCAAAGAATTTATAACATCCATAAATGAATTGCTTGAGTTGCGTGCTCATACGATGAAAAAAAATTGAGGAACTTCCTAAAGAATGTGGTGAAGACAGTTTTTTTTTTTCTCTCTCTCCTCTCTCTCCTATCTCTCTCCTCTCTCTCTTTCATAAGAGTAATGTGATTTCAAATCTGCTTGTGTGTTGATAAAATATCCACTTCTTTTGTATGATAGCATCATCATACTTTTCAATGAATTCAATGAAATTTGACTGAAATCATTCATTAATTTTGGAGCACATACAAATAGGAATAGTGTAGCATTTAATTTGAGAATGAATTAAGTCAAACAGAATATGCAAGAAGCAACAAACAATAGCAAATGAAATTCCATTTTTTTATAACAAACGCATGAACAAATGATTTATTTGCTAAGTATCAGCTTCTGTGTTGTAATTAGTCCTCTTGGAGAGGTCTGAAATCGAACGACCAGCATCAGTATCCCCCGCTCGTAAATATCTTTCAGCAATATGAGGATCTGGAATATAACCGCCTCCGCCTCCCTGACCACCTCCACCTCCACCACCACCTCCGTGACCTCCGTGACCTCCACGACCTCCATGACCATTATTGAAGGAGAGTCCATCACTTTTGCTATTTCTAAAGTTTCTTCTATCGTGTCTGATACCATAATAGTTGCCATATTTCATTTTAGCGAAAATTCCATACACTAAAGATGCAACAATCCATACGATGAAAATTTTTTTCATTGCAAGATCTATTAGTGAATCGTTTTGCTAATGTTGTTATTGTTAATTCAAGTAGTCGATATATATAATCGATGTCTGCTACTGTCTGGAATATTTTCCCACCCGTTTCGCCGCTGATCAGATTGAAATCCGATGATCATTAGCAAATCATACTAAAATTTGTGATTTTCTAATTTAATAATCAGTTTATTACTGATTTTGTTTTGCTTCTGTGAAACGAACTATTATTATAACCAAATTTTGTCCAAAACTAGTGTTCAGAGCCTCCCTCAGCAAATTTTCTGCTCAATAAAAACCATAGCGGATTCTGTCATGGCTCAAGCCTAAATAATACTTAGGAAAGAGGCCAAATACTTGATGTTTAGCTCTGGTTCAACATATTCATTTCATCTTGCCATTCTCGAGAGAAGTTTTAATTCTTCAAGGCAAGCCTTGAAAGACAAATAATGATTTAAGAATAATCTTTCAAACGTCTCCATAACTTTGGATTTGGAGATTTGTCTCTCCAAGAAGATTGAAATGAACAAGTACATCATTTCAGTCTGGATTCCATTTCAGACCTCAATAGAGACGCCCCATCGATGGCTAAATAAATTAGCTAATATATCCGGCATTACCTTTTCTGAAATTGTTGCCTATTCTGAAACCCTTTGGATGTCTCAAGATCTAAAGACCAACTTCGATGTTGCAACATCGAGATAGTCAGCACGATGGCAAGAAAGATTGTGGTTGAATCCTCTTTTGTGAAAATACTTTTCATGTTATCTGAGTTCACCATGATGTTACTACCTCTTCTTGATACTGAATTGAATGGAACATGTCAAACCTGAAATTTCTTGAGAGATGATATAGATCAATCGTATTGTAGTTGATTAAGAATCATTTGTATACATACTACCTCAGATTCTGGTTCAATCGGATTAAATTGCAGACCTTCGCAAACAATCCTTCCCTTTTTGAAAAGTGCTAGTTTTGATTTGAATAGCCCTGGAAGCTTTCGCATCAATGATATATGACCTTGAAAATGTAGAATTGAGAAGCTTTCTGAACAGGCTGCCATTGATATTTCATATATTGAATATTACTATGTTACTTCTCATTTTTGAAAATTGAAATAAAATTTTCAATAACTCTCTTTTTGTTTAAGTTCATAGTAGGTATATTTTCTGCATAATGTTTTTTCTGTAGATCAATAAAGATGACGGATTTCTGTTCGATTATAATTCTAACTAACCTCACTGTATATATTATTCCTTGGAAATTGTATATTTAATTATTGATGGATAACAAAAATAAATCATTCCAAAACAACTTCTCTTAAGTTTCTTCATAGTAGTTGCCATCATTGTTAGTCAGTAGTTACGAATCATCATCATCGGAATCGGTTATGTCCGAGATATCTGCAATGGCAGTACCTCTATTCTTCGCGCCTCCCAATAAGCTTGCTCTCGCCAAGAGAGGATCTGAAGTTAAAAATGCAGCTTTGATCATCAATGCAACACAATCGAAATTGCAATCTATGCATTTTCCTGTAACAGAATCAAATTCAGCACCTAAATAGCATTGCGAGCACGCAGTTGCATTCTCACATGATATACAACCTGCCATACAAGGACTACACCCATCATTTGCGTTCAAAAAATACCCTTCACTGCATTTCTGACATGTAGACTGGTCAGTGCATTTATCACATCCCGCGCTGCATCTCACGCATTTATTCTTCAGCAGATAGTGCCCAACATCACAAGCGATACATCGCTTTATGCTTGTATCACAGGACACGCACCCTGGATCTATTGTTGAGCACGATATACATCTAAAATTCTTCAGCACATAACCACTTGAGCATGATGTACAAACTCTAGACGATGTGCAAGCACTGCATCCGTCAGGACAGTAGTTGCAAGTTCCTGTTGCTGATAAATAGGAAGCGTAAAAACTATTTTTACAGGTTTTGCAGGCTGTTTCATTCGCACAAACCAAGCAGAGATCTCCACAGGGTACACAGCTTGAACTCTTTGTGAGGTAGTAACCATTATAGCATTGCGTGCACACTCCTTGCTGAGTGCATTTTGCACAGTAATCGACATCACAGCTCACACAATTTTTCTTTTTATTGAGATAATATCCAATAGAGCAGCTGATGCAGGTTTCAGCATCGCTGCATCTCTCGCACTTAGCAGGGCAGGATCTGCAACGCTTATTATCAGGCTCCAAGAAGCACCCTGCTCTGCATTGGCTTGCACAGGTATTTTGAGCAGCTATGGAATAAACCAGACAGGCGAAAACCCATAATAACACAAGAAATTTTGTCGTTGATAGACGCATTCAATACTTCCTTCAAAAGAAAAGGATTGCACTTTCCAAAATTTAATTGAACTTGTATTGGAGAGTCAGTAGGGAATTTTATCGAGATTTCAGTTAATTTTCCAAAGAACTCCTTCGTCAGAATAACTTGAATATAATAAGGTCAACATGACTCATACAGAAATAAACTAATTTATTGAAGGTTGAAATCCTTACAACCGAAGTAAGTCTCTTTCTGTTTACGTACTGTGAACACCAAATTTGAAAATTATTCCACCAAGGCAATTGCCAGTATTTTGACTGGATATTTGCTTGGAAGTTCTAAAATTACAGTAATCAAAAGATGAATTTAACGAATTCGTTCAGTAATTATTTAATTTAAATAATTGCGCTTTTTAATATATTCAGTATCAAATCTTCATCTCAATACCAACGACCTAACCAATGTCTAAAATATTTCTTCTCTTGGCTGCAGCCTGCCTTGCTGGCTCTATTATCGCTCAGAATACCTGC
>ENA-UOTZ01002134-UOTZ01002134.1-compost-metagenome-genome-assembly--contig:-NODE-2134-length-11100-cov-10.602286_pt1 | contig 11100 bp, 5 predicted proteins | sample MGYA00238144_ERZ746983 | MGnify/ENA primary metagenome ERZ746983 (study PRJEB28759, sample SAMN06268863) | compost metagenome | isolation source: single cell | place: USA: California, Emeryville, Joint...
CAAGCCCATGAACGCTATAAGGAAAAGAAGAAGTGTTTTCAATTCGTGTGCGAAGCTCTTGAGGAAACTTTTTGACCCTCTGATCATCATCAAGTTCTCTGATAGGGTCAGCTTTAAAACTAGTGGTTTCGAAACTTTGGAGTTTCTCTGCTTTGGGTTGGAAACATAATGTTTTGATTTGGGTCTTCGGATCATTGATATCAATTTGATTAGAATTCAAATTGCTCTTTCGGTTCAATGCTTCTTGTTCTACTGCCTCTTTGAAGAGATTTCCGAGAATTTCAGACATTTCTACTTTCTCTTTTGATTCTCTTGCTCCCATCTCAGTTTTCTTCGATTTAGAAAAAAATTTACTTTTTTGTCGAATTTTTAAGTCAAATCGTGACGCGGGCTCGGAAGCTAAAAAGTCAGTAATTCGTACTAGAATCCAGTGTAACTGGCTTGAGAAAGACCAGAACAAGCACGTATCTCACTGAAATAAGAGAAAATATCCAATTGGAAATGAAAAGGGTAGTAAACTAGCTAAGACATCTCGTTTTTTTATGATAAACCAAGAATAAAGGTTCTTTGCTCAAATCAAGTGGTCCGAGAAAAAACTGACATGGTACAGTTGTAGAACTTTATCCTACTCATTCTCTCAGATCCGTTTCGCATAAATGGGAGCTCTTACTCTATAAAATTGCTGGTAGAGGTACTATTCTCGTATGTATCAGTTCGAGAGGTTAATAAACATGACTGTTAAACAGTAAGAAGGGGTCTTATTTTCATTTGGTCACGACAATTATTTTCAGCGATCAAGTGAGAAGTCAGGTATCTTACCAATAGATCTCGACTGTAACGACCTCGATTCAAGTTAATCTTCTCTTTCAAAGGGAATATTGCTCAATTCAATACTTACATTGTTCTTCTATTACAAATTTATTTGTTCCTGTTCATAATGAACTTTCAGGAAGAATTAGAACAGTCGCAAACAAAAATTGGTAATTCGGCAATTTTAAGAATCATAGAGATTGCATTGAAGATGAAAATATTCAGGGAGTGTTAGTTTCTTATCCCACTACTAGAAGTAGTGGCAGGTTCGCATCCAGTCAAATTCTATCCGGCGCACATAATCTCGTCTTGAAACGAGCTTTTCAAATACATTAATATCTTCACTCATATCCTCTCAAAAAAATGAACTTGTTGAAAAATAATTTCTTAATTAGCAAGGAAGTTCATTAGAACCTTCGAATTTTCAGAGAAAAATTATTTAAACATCTTTTTTATCTCATTTCTTTTAAGGGTACTGTAATTTCTTTAGCATTTGATGAAAAAATATTTGGTAGCAACAGCATTTCGAAAATTCTATTGATTTTAGTGCATGTTGTATTAAATTTACCATGATGCGCCAAGTACTGGCGACTTTTCGAGTAGACATTTGACATATTTCCAAACTAAGAGTGATATATCACCTTCCAATTTTTAATTAAAACTGCAATTTCTGATAGAGAGGATAAATTATCCCCTTGAAATGTAAAACCATTATCCTCGAAACTCTCTTGTGAAATTATCTCTGGAGCTAATGTGTTTTATGAAGAACAATATACAGTTGATATAAGAGATACAAAATCCCAACTCTTAGAATTGACACTATATATAATAGTTAGCGTTTATTCTCAGAAACTCGAAAGTGAGACCGATACGTTTAAGAGTCGAGAAAAGAAGCAGACCATTATTGTACAAAGATGCTCCAAGACTGAATTTCACATGATATCCGTTCCTCAACTGAGGCTCTTACACAAATTCGCATCTGGTAAATGAAATCAAGCACAGCTAAGTAAGTACTACATGAACAATGAACTCATGATGTGGTTTACATACCAGAATTTATTTCCATTCTCGGAAATCTTCAGCAATGCACTTTCATTTTCATTGAAACTTCCCTTTTCAGCAAACTCTATTTAATCTCAGCTCATGAACCATAATCTCCTGATTCTTCAAAATAAAGAAATAGTCGATTTTGATTGAAAGTAACAGAAAGTTATGGGTACGACTAAAGCAAAGCATAACTTGCATTATTCGATAAATTCTAAGGATAGACTGTTTAGATGCTGGCAAACTTGGATGCAAAGAATCAGAGTGGTTCACCTTGGAGAGTTTTCCGCCGATAATCTATCACCATCTGAACTGAAGTTCACATCCCAGCTGAGATCGAAATTACAAAGAGGTTAGAACTGATATCTCAACAAGGAAGAACGTCATGATGACACAAAATAGTGGATTAATAATGCTGCGTCTAAAATAACCATCTCGGTAATAGTTTAGAGCTCGTGACTAAATTACTATAATTCAAAAAGACGTGAGTCAAATTATTTTATTATTAAAGTTTGAAACCATTTTATCACATCGTCAACTCTTCAAAGGCAGATTGATTTGCTTCATATTTTTTAAGAAATACTCATAGGTTTCTGTATACTCATTTTATTCAGCTGAATGGAAACAGTGATTACATTTATATGCCATTTGAGTTGATCCTTTATTGAGGATCAGCTCAAACAAGATCATCTGCAAAACTTTAATAATTTTAATCGATCTTGAATATCTATCTTGATGAATAAAAAGAAGGCTCCTTCAAAAGCAATATTCGCGACTCTATCTCATGAGATCATTCCAACAACTCATCAGTCACTTGATACAGACTCTCATCTCATTCACCTCAACCCTAACACAATCGTTTGTGTCTATTCACACAAATACGGACTCAATTCTCTCATTTTCAATCTCCAAACCCGCAAGGTAATCCATAAAATGGCATCAAAGGAAAACCCCTTTCCTACAGTAGATTCTAATACCTTCACATTCAAAGAAAACAATCAACTCATCGTAGTATTGAGATTCTCTAAAACTGAATTTCGCATGCTTTCCATTCCTCGACTACGATTACTTCACTCGCTCAAAATTAACCAATCTGCTGACTCTCAGCTGAATATGTGCTACATGAATAACGAGATTATTACATGGTTCATCAATGATGACCTCCTGACATTCTGGAAATTTTTGAGCACAAAACCTTCTTCTACAATTAAACTTCCTTTTACAGTGAGACCGACTTACTCTCAGCTCACTAATTGAAACCTCCTCATTCTGCAAAATGAAATAAGTAAAGAATTAGTATTCGTTGATGTGAAGCAAAAAAGGGTGATAAAAACGATTAAAGTCGAGCATAATTTATATCACTCGATCAATGCTGAAGACAAACTATTTCGGTTTTGGACTGCGTTCATGCAAGTGACTGGATTCGGAGAATTCTACTGCGATAGCATATCAGCTGATATTAAGTTGAAGACGGTCGGGAAGTTGTCGCTGCGGGGTTCTTTTACGGAATTATTTTATTAGATGGAGCTCGGACCCTGATACGTCATAACAGCACAAAATGTCAATTCTTTGAAATAGCTGATGATACGTTGATTCTATACCAATCTGAAAGACCGAAAGATGAGCGATATTCTGGATTCCTTCACATATCCAAGGCAAAGAAGTTTTGCCTGATTACCCGAGATGGTCGATTGCTACTGCTTTGGTTTCATCGAGACGAGGGCCATCCTCATTTCTGGAATGAAGCTCAGAGTTCACCTTTTTGGGAATAATTATTTCAATGAAAACAAATTTTCACAAGGATGCTATGAACTTCTTAAACACACAAAAGAACCAACTCGTTCTTCTCTTGTTTTCGCAGTATACAGCCTATTAAAGTGGTTTCATTCAGATACATTGACTGACAAACTTTTAAGACCGATCCATCAACTCCATGTGGCGTGTCAATGTCTGAGGAGAAAAACCAGCTCTTAGCAATAAATGAAACTCCAATTATTAATTTCTTCCTTGTATAATATCATCATACTGTATTTTCTCATATAAAAGACTCTAGTAGAAGCGCTGAGAAAGCCTTTTCACTTTTTCTTTGATTAAAAAAGTCAGCCTTTTTTCATGCATGACAGTAGGGTTTTTTTCCCTCTCTCAATAAACATTACGAATCTGTATGAAATCTTCCTTACATTCCAAGGCTTCTCCAGCCATACAATGATAGATAACAAACTTAACGCAGTACAGTGGAATGCCCTTTCGGTAATAGTTATTTCATCTCATGCTATCAAAAATCAAAAAGAATTTTATTCTAAACATTTGCTATGAATAAAACAAAATCTTCAGTGCACCCTTCCATCTCAGTTTTAGCTCATGATCTCATACCAAGAACCCACAAACTACATGGATCGAGATCAAAACTAGTACCATTAAGCCAGACTATCATCGCTTGCATCTATTCCCACGAAGAAGGCTTAGCTTCTATAACTTTCAATCTTCAATCTCGAAAAGTTCTTCAGAAAATATCAATAAACGGCAAATACGAACCCATAGTCGATTCTGATTCCTTAATCAAAGATGGAGATCAGAATTTCATCGTGGTGAGATGCTCTAATACGGAGTTTCAACTCCTCTCAGTGCCGAGATTAAAATTGCGATGCGTATTTAAGACTCAAGAGTCAGAGAAATCCAATTTAAATTTTTGCTACATGAACGGAGAAGTGATCACATGGTTCGATGATCGCTCTGAACTTACCTTCTGGAAACTCTTCGCCACGACTTCGTCTTCGGTCCTGAAGCTTCCATTCGCTGTGGGACCATATTATTCTCAGCTCACGAATCGAGATCTTCTCATTCTGCAAAACTCGGAAACTAATAAGTTGGTCTTTGTCAATGTGAAACAAAAAAAGGTGGCTGATACTGCGAAGTCTGAGCATCATTTAAATTATTCTGTAAACTCTGAAGACAGAATATTTAGGTCAAGGACTACTTTCATGCAAGGAGCTGTATCTGGAGAAATGCTTTGCGACAAGCTAACGTCTAGGCTTACATTGAGCTCTATAGGGAAGTTGCGATTGAATGGGGCAGGAATACAAACGCATTTCCTGGATGGTGCGAAGATTATTTTGTGGCAAAACTTTTGGGATCTCAAACTTTATGAGATGACCGATAAAGAATTGATTACATATAAAATGGAAAGACCAAAAAATGAAAGGTATATTGGCTTTCTTCAACTATCACAGTCAAGAAGAATGTTTTGTCTCGTTGGAGAGAACAAAAGTTTAATGTTGCTTCAATTCCGGTAATGCTGTTTTACCTTCTACCAAGCTTATGAAAGAGGCAATATATTTTTGTATCAGATAAAACGCATATGAAAGATTAAGACTCAGCATTAACAATGATGCCTCATAGTAACCCTCAATATTCTTATTATAAATGCATTATATCGCTATACAAAATTTGCTGCTTTCTTATAATCGAATTTTTGATTTTCTGAACAATTCTGATGAGAAAAACAGTTCGAGATAATCGTTTTAGCAGTTCTGGAATTTGTGACAAATAGATAAGCTGTTTGAAAATCTCTGTGTGAATATCAAGTAAGACTATTCCTTCAAATAAACAAACAGTTGGATCCTCCACGAAGTTCCTCATAATAACGGATTTTGTGTCTACTACCAACAACGATATGACGATTTTTCTTTATTAGCAACTACTTCTTTCATCATCATCAACTTCTTCTGAACCAAATATTGGGTAAAAACACAGGTTTTTTTGAATAATTCACTAGCACCGATTGTGCAAGTGATATTTTAAAAGTATTCACAGCTACAAAAATTAAATTAAAACTGCATCTATCAATACAGTATGAGCGATCACAAATGTAACAGAGGAGTAAATGTAGAGAGAGAGAATTATAGCTATCTATAATTTTCAAATAACTTAGCATTATATCTCTTATTTCCATTAATTGGTTCCTTGAGTACTATCGGTCTGGGAACTAGACGGCGAGTTTCCTCTGAACAGGTCTTTCAAAGCTTCTTTTAAATTGAATTTGCCAAACTCTGCGTCTGTTGGCAGACTTTCCACATTCAATTTTGAGCAAAACAACGCGTAATTCCTTCTTTTACTTTTAGTTGGGCTCATTTCTGGGCTCTTGATCCCGGAAGGTTTCTCTGGATTCCATTTATTACTAGATTTGCTACTATTATCATCTTTATCCAGTTCTAATTCCGCGATGAGGTCCTTTTGAAATTGAGCTTTAAATCCCAAATTCTTCATTCTATCGACCTTTGGAACACTTTTCACTTTCTTTTGAGAGCACGTTTCTGAAGCTTGTCCATCAGAACTAACCTTAGATTCATACTCAGCCGCTTGTAATCGTAGGAATTCTGTAGAAAGCGCCGGCTCTCGAGCTTTTGGTTCTAGGGATTCAAAATTAAGCTTTCCGGTTAGCTGGTTTTCCAGTTTTGATGCTAGAGCCATTTCTGTAATTGCATCATTAATAGTGATTTTAGAGGTGAGTTGAATGAACATCTCCTTAAGGATGCTGTCGATGCTCGATTTTATAGCATCGAGCTTATGTAAATCGTTGATTTGAGAAATGCTCAAATCGCTATCAAATGACTGCGTTTTGTAAGCCAAGCAATCCAAGCAGTTGAGAGCGGAATGTGTGGAGGCGAGGGAATTCTGAAGCATTTTTATTTGAGTGATTTGAAGGAGCTCTTTAGTGAGGTATTGGATAACTTCTGCGAAAAGAGCATTTTTTTGGTTTTCTAATTGAAGGTAGATGCAACGGGAGCTTTGGTGGAACATTGTGGGTCGTTGAAGTTTGCTGTTACTGTTGGCTAAAATAATTATAATTAGAACAGCAACTTCAGAATTTATATCATTCTTTTTCGTCAGATAACGGTAAGCAGAAATCCAAACCTCGATTCCATGAAATTGAGAATGCTCTAATTCACTTCTATCTATCCGTTATACAAAAATAGAACAAAGAATAATAAGATTAAAGGGTTCCGAGCCTGAAGAATCGTGCAAATAAATATAAAATGCAAGGTAAATTCGTTTCAGATTTTTCGTAGAAATTGCAAATAACCGTTGATTTTGTTTCTAAAAACTCTTACCACGAACGGTTAATCTTTCGAAAACTAAAAAGACGCATAGAAGCAATGATAGGAAGTTCGATGGTAGTCAGATTTTATTGGACTCTACTTTCTCTTGCGAAGCTATAGTAATAGCACTAAAGTTTTGCATTTTTCGAAGCCTTCAGTATTTTAGGTATAACGTTTGGTTCTATGAATCCGAAGGAAGTTAAAAGAACAATAATCACTTTCTCATGTTTTTGGCAGATCCGTTGAGGATTTTCTGCAATTCTTGTATACATACCCGTTTAATGCACAGGTAGCATCACTAGGTATGAAATGAACTTTGTCGAAAATTCTTCGTGCGTAAATACAAATCTTAGCTTTTCCTTGAGGCAATCCATTAACTAATTGAATGCTATCATCTGAAACAATGTTCCTTCGATTGTGATAGCAAAGTTTCTCGAATTTTTTAGAATAACGGACACTTGAATGAAATCTTTCTGGAAAAATGGATTTGATCCGTTATTGAGGTTACTCCATGGCATCACAACTTGGAGAGCACATTTGGATGCAATACTCTTCCACTAAAAATCCTGAAAATAGGATAGATTTCCATTGATTAGAAAAGAATACACTTAGATTTCCCCCCTCTTTGCAGCGCCAAAAAGAAATAGAAGCACCTGATTTTTCTCTTGTTATTTTCTAAAATAAGTAGGAGCTTGTCTGGTATAGGATTTGTTCCATTTCTTTCTTGTTTCGTAAATCGTTTCAACCAAAGCAGGATCGCTTTTTCTCTACTATTAATTGGGAAGAAGAAAAACAAGTCAACTAGACTTTTATACTAAGAATCAAGTAAATTAAATTATTGTGGCTCTTCTTGATGGATTTGTAGTCACAGTTGAGAATTATCTAGCAATTCTACCTCGTTGTCTAGATGTGTTCAAGTAACATTTTAATATGAGGTCTTTTTATATCGAACACAAAGTTCAATGTGATAATACTTCAGGTTAGGGTCGTTTCTATCTTGTCTAAAGCGTGAAACTGGCGCTAGCTCTTTTTGTTAATAACTCAGTTCCTTCCTAAAGTAAGGGTTGTGCAATTGTAATATTCATTTTTTGTCAAAGAAATGAATAGCTCTGGAAAAACTCAGTGACAGAATAGTAAATAGAGTTCTCACACCTATGTTTCTCCTACATTAGAAAATAAGAAAATTTGTTAGTCTTTGCTTCGCTTGTCGTTTGATGTATTTCTCTTTGGTTTCATAATGGAGATCCTATTGGGTATATGATAAATTCGATAAATTAACAAGCAATCACAAATTAACCGCATTGCAGTGAAGAGTCGGAATAAATGTATCTTCATCACTCGCTAATTTATAAGAGGAAAAAAATTTCTTACTACAGAGTTTGCTCTGTAAATATGACTGCCTTGTGCTTTACTACTTGAATGAGTCCTTACGACTCTTCTAGTATGCTATAGAAAAATTCTATACATGGAAATAAACCGCATATATGAATCTTTTAAAGAATCCTGAATTTATTTCATTCAATAAAAAAGTAAAGACGTTTTTCCTAAAATAGTCGTAAAATTTCCTTACACATGCTTCCACTCGACATCTCGATAGGCACACTCGCCTATACGGTGTTTGCTTTGCTTGGACTGTGCTTCCTCCTCGATTATTTCAGAAAATCAAAAGTCACCATCCACTATTCTTCACCACAATTCTCAAAATTTGTCCACACAACTTTCCAAAAACAATCTCTAAGGTTCTTCCCTTTTCCACCACTCTTCTTCTCTTTTGGGCAAACTTATCTTTCATTTCAAACATACCAAGATGACAAGAACCTCGTTCTTACAAGAGAATCATTTGATTACCCAACAGGTGGTACTGGTCACGTGGAATGGATCACTACCAAAGACGAAACTAAGCAATTTCATCCTAATGTGATAGCCTTTATTCTCCCAGGCCTCAGATCGAGGCCAGAAACGCCTTACCTGAGAGATATTTATTCACAACTAATCAATGGTGGAATCCGTCCCGTGCTCTTTGTTCCACGTTTCAACGACCATAAACTACAGCTGCCATTCTCAAAACCTTTCAATTTAGTTGATGACATGCATCAAGGCGTCCTCTATGTCAAGAAAAAATATCCAGAAGCGAAGTTAATTGTCATTGGCCATTCTTATGGAGCGAATACAGTCGTTAACTACATGGCAATTCATAATAAAGAGTCAAATTTCATCGCTGGAGTGTCAATTGCTAATCCATGGGATTTTCATTTGTGTGAAGCTTATTGCAGAGGAAGGAGAGCTGAAAAGCATCTAGTTATTGATATGAAGAAAATCGTAGCGTCTGGATCAGAAGACGTTATTAGAGAGGCAAAGCACCGCAGTTGGTCTCTAGATGAGATCATAAATGGGAAAACTGTGGTTGAGATGGATAGTCTTTTCACTAGTAAAGCAATGGGATATAAATCTCATGCTGAGTATTACACTGATGCTTCAAGTCGCCTGAGAATTGGTGATGTAAAAGTACCTCTCTTCGTGATAAACGCAGTAGATGATCCATTGATCGACCCTAAAGGGTTGCCTCTAAAAGGGCATCTTGAAAACTCAAATATCTTGTTTGTTGAGACCAAAAGAGGAGGCCATTTAGGATGGGTTGACGGTATCTTAAAACTGCGCAGGTGGCATTTGCCGATTGTTGTTGATTTCGTAAAATGGATTGCTGGAAAATCTTAACAAATTACATTTTATTCATTCCTGAACAAATTGTTCGCAATAATTATGAGTATGGATATATATATATCGGTTCGACATATAGTAGCAAAATCTTTCCGCTTCTGATGAATAGCTTCCCAATTTATAAAAATGAAAAGATTTATTCTCTTTCATAAAGATTTCGAGATTCGTAGTGGTAATAATATTTTCCGCAGCAAAATTTAGCCATAATCCTTACAGGCTTCAATTCATTTGAATTAATAAAAATAATAACGCAGGATTGGTTGATTCCGAATTAGACTTATCAATCTTGAATGCTCTCAGCTGACCACCTTACCATCGGAGCATTAACCTGCACAATCTTTGCTTTGCTGGGGCTGTGCTTTCTCCTCGATTATTTCAGAAAAACAAAAGTCCTTATCAATTATTCTTCAGATCAATTCTCAGAATTTGTCAACACCCTCTTTCAAAAACGATCTTTGAGATTCTTCCCTTTCCCACCACTCTTCTTCTCTTTTGGACAAACTTATCTGTCATTTCAAACATATCAAGATGACAAGAACCTAGTTCTAACAAGAGAATCGTTTAATTATCCAACAGGAGGCAAGGGACATGTTGAATGGATCACAACCAGAGACCAAAGTAAGCGATTCCATCCTAATGTGATCGCGTTCGTACTCCCTGGTATGCGATCGAAGCCAGAAGCACCATATCTTAGAGATATATACTCAAAGCTAATTAATAGTGGAATCCGACCGGTCATCTTCGTGCCCCGCTTCAATGATGACAAGATGCCGCTACCTTTCAATAATTCTTATAACTTGGTTGATGACATGCACCAAGGAGTTCTTTATGTCAAGAAAAAATATCCAGACGCAAAATTGATCGCAATTGGACATTCATATGGAGCCAATACAGTCACCAATTACTTGGCAATCCACAATAAGGAGTCAAATTTCATCGCTGGAGTGTCAATTGCTAATCCATGGGATTTCAATTTATGCAGTGTTTACTGCAAAGGAAGGAGAGTGGAAAAGCATCTCGTTGCTGATATGAAGAAAATCGCTTTAGCTGGCTCAGAGGATATCAAAAGAGAAGCTAAATACCATCAGTGGTCTCTAGATGAGATTTTGAGTGGAAATACAACAGATGAATTCGATACAGCTTTTACTTGTAAAGCTATGGGATATAAAACTCGCCAAGAATACTATACTGATATTTCAAGTGGGCTCAGAATCGAGGATGTGAAAGTTCCTCTTTTCGCAATCAACGCAGAGGATGACCCATTAATCGATCCGAGGGCATTGCCTCGAAAAGCACACCTTTCGAATAAGAATCTCTTATTTCTGGTGACGAAAAGAGGTGGACATCTGGGATGGGTTGATGGCGTTTTCAATTTGAGAAGGAGGCATCTGCCGATTGTTGTTGATTTCGTAAAATGGATTGCTGACAA
>ENA-UOTZ01002135-UOTZ01002135.1-compost-metagenome-genome-assembly--contig:-NODE-2135-length-11091-cov-13.040222_pt1 | contig 11091 bp, 12 predicted proteins | sample MGYA00238144_ERZ746983 | MGnify/ENA primary metagenome ERZ746983 (study PRJEB28759, sample SAMN06268863) | compost metagenome | isolation source: single cell | place: USA: California, Emeryville, Joint...
AGTGTCAAAAAGCATGCTCTCAGGAACATCGATGAATCTCACACCGAAATATTGGATATATTCAGTTACAGTGCACGCCATCGTAGGTTGAAGCTGAAGGCCAATTTTTGGAACAAGCCCAAATGTTCCAAACCTCATCGTAAACATTTGCGCTGACAATGAACTTTGAAAGCGGGCTGGAGTCGTGCATGAAGCTGCGAAGAGAATTGGGAGAAAGCCAGCAAGGACGAATAAAGTAGTCATAATTTTGGATCGTTTTACAATAATTTTCAAATCGACTCTTTAAACTGATAAAAAAAATGCAAAAAATTAGTTTTTTTTTGTTGTTAAACCGTTTTACATGATTTTATTTACACACGAACCCAGCTAAATTAGCTAAATTGGCCAGATGCTTCTCAGATGGTAAAAATTGACTCTATTCTCAGCAGTCAATTAACCTGATCTCTTAGCGAAACTGAGCAATACCTGCATAAAACGAAATTTAAACAACTTGCAAAGTTATTATTCTCAAAATCTTGCATTAAAACTAATTCGATATCAGTCTGTACTTGTGTCCTTTGGCACGAGCTCTATCTTGCGCGTGTATTAAGTCACCATTCCATTTACAATTTACATCATAAACTCTGCTTCGTAGTGATTATCGGTTCCTACTCTGAGCCGCAATCCTCAACTTGGAAAAAGTTTATATAAAGATCCAAAATGTTGTTGCCTTGAATAAAATGCTCAAAAATAGCTACGAGTTCAGTCATTGGATTGATATTCTGAAAGAAAACATTTTTTCGAAGATTTTACTCAGATGATTTAATCATGAAATGTATAGGAAGCATGAATCAAGAAAATCCTTGCCAGCAATTAAACATCCGCTATATTTTAGGTATCTAAGGTTATATATTTTGACTATCCAATGGAAAAATCATACATAGGCTCTACCTTCTTCCAACATCACCTGAAAGAGCTTCAATAATGGTTGAACAATCTGAGAGAAGAGATGAGAGAAGAGAGAGTTTTTATAAATTGATATCACCATATAAATTATACCTGTGCCGCTGGCATATGGTATATATAATTGCTTCATTGAGCAGCCCCGAAGATCCGGAACTATCTCGCTGACGATTAACGCATGTTTAACTCATTATTTTGATAAAAAAATCCAACTTTAAAACGATTATTATACTTTAAAGATATTTAAAGCTGATATGGGAGTCTGTTGTCCATCTAACAGGAAGGATCCAGTTCCAGTTGTGTTCTCTAAGGAAACTGAGACCCCAGAACCAGAAGAAAGAATGCCAAGACCACCGGTACTTTAATTCGCATTCCTTATGCTGACTTTGAAAAAGAGACGAGTGCATTCCACAATGTTTGTGGGAAAGAGAGAAGGCAACTTCTACGACGAGTTTATTTTTGTCAAAGACCTTGGAAAAGGTAACCGACTCCATTACAAACCGCTGATCTGGTGATTTCAGGCGCCTTTGCCGAAACTTTTCAGGCATGCCATAAAAAAACGAAAAACCATCGCGCTATTAAGGTCCTTCCACACTTCGACATGAAACCTGAGCAAAAGGACGAGCTCTTCGAAGAGATTTCTACTCTTAAGTCACTCGTAAATCTTAAAGCAGAAAATTTTATCCTCAACTTCGGGTAGGATCATCCTAATATTGTGAAAGTCTACGAATATTATGAAGACCCTGAATTTATATTTGTCGTTACAGATCTCTGCGATGGAGGAGAGCTCATTGAGAACATTTTAGAGGTAGAGCAATTCACAGAAGGAAAAGCTGCAGGCTTGATGCATCAGATCTTATCCGCAGTCAATTATTGCCACCAAAGAAATATAGTGCACAGGTGAGCTGAAAGCGATATCTCTGATGTTAATGTTACAATTAGAGACTTAAAGCCAGCGAATATTCTGTATGACACTAAATCCGGAACGCCTATGCCAAAAATAATCGATTTTGGGTTAGCTGTAAGACTTGAAAAAGATAAGAAGCTGAAAGACTGCGCTGGAACAGTAATTCTTCACTTCTTTTGATGAAGAAGAATAATTCTTGTTTGATTAGCCTGTCTTTATGGCTCCAGAAATCTTTAAAAAGAACTATAATGAAAAATGTGATATTTGGTCTATTGGCGTGATTTTATATCTCATGCTCTCGGGCGAGCTTCCTTTCAAAGGGAAAAATAATAAAGAGATGGCAGAGCAGATTCTAATGGGAAAATATAATTTTGACAGTCCAGCTTGGAAGAACGTATCAAACGAAGCTCAACAATTCATTCAAAAGCTATTGGAAATCGATCCTGAAAAAAGATATTCTGCTTCCGAGGCTCTTCAAGATCCGTGGATTACTTCCAATGTTGAGAAGCCGGTCCCCAACGTTCTGGCTGATGAAGCGATTAATAATCTTCGAACTTATAGAGTACTTTAATGGGATAAATACAGTTATTCTGACTTTAGGATTAAAAAAAGGCACAGATGAAATTGCAAGAGGCGTTCTATCTTTTCATCTGCTCGTACTTTGGCACAAAGAAGGAGAGAGATGAGTTTTTGACGACATTCCGCAAACTTGATACTGATAATAATGGCGTGCTCACAAAAGACGAATTGATGCAAGGTATTGAGTTTTGTTGGCACCAAAGGCTCATATTTTCATGTAATCCTCAGGTTTTGATGGACATAAATTGAAGTTGACTGAAGAAGAAGTCGATCAAATACTTAAAGAAGCTGACTCTAATGGAAATGGAAAGATTGATTATGGAGGTACTATTTCATCAAGTTCAGAAGGAATGGGGTTTTAATTTGTATTTCAAAAAGAGTTCGTTGCAATGACAGTAAACAGGAAGAATCTGCTTAGTAAAGAGAGACTCGAAAGCGCGTTCAAGCTTTTTGATAAAGTATGAAACTTTTTGTGAAAAGTATAAATAAAGAATAATTTTGTTTGCAGGATGGAAATGGAGAGTTAACCCGAGAAGAAATTACAGAGTACCTCCACCCAGGCGAAAAATATGCAAATGAAGAAGTGTGGCAGCAGTTGATCGAAGAAGTTGACAAAGACAGAGATGGAAAGGTATGATATTGAATCAATTTCTTCAGTCTCTTATTGATCCCTCGCAGATTTCTTATGCAGAGTTTAAAGACCTGATGATTAAGATGATAGATGCAGGCAGTAGATAGTTACAATCATTTGAGCATCGACTGACGATCGCTCTGATAGAAAGTGTATTAGCAGTTGGCTAATCCACAAACATAAAAAATTACAGATATATTAAATAAGATGGAGTAAAATTGAGAATTGAAGTTTTAACAAGACTTTTGCTGAGAAATATGATTTATCAGTAATTATTCAGACATCAAAAAGGAAAAATCATGATTCCGTTAAATGCAAGCATCAGAAATCCGAAAATTCTTTTTTTCTGAGGGTATTGAGGATGAAAAGACGATGTAGTCATTATATTAGTTACCAGCTTTTCAAGTTAGAAGCTTGCGAAATGAACAAAGAGATCACGTGGCCTTCCTTTTCTCAATACTGTGGTAATTGTCTAATGAACGCGATAGTTGTTGGTTTTACAACGCTTCTAGATTTTAGATGCAAGCTGAATATTGCATATTTGTTGGCTGAGTTGTGCACGACAGAGCTCTAAACGATTTTCATTGTTTTCAAAGGGTTGACAAAAGCGTAAGTATTGAAAATTGGAAACAATAGGAACCAAAACAAGATTCTTTTATTTTTTCTGAGCTAGGATTTCGCCCTTCCTTGGCCAATCAATATATTCATCGAAAGCTACCTTCATATTAGAAATCACTTTCAGAACGATTGCTATAACAAAGATACTCAAAGGGCTATATTCTTATTTGTGTGCAATAATTTTCTTCAGTAAAGATTATCAAAATTGATTGATAACGATATTTACTCAGTATGGATCTAAGTTTTTATACTAGATGGAGTCACAAAAAAATATAGCTTTCTTCTTCAAAGCGTTTTACGCTGAGATGGTTTATTTCACAGCATGCAACAAATCATTTGACATGAAAGCGTCTTTCAGGTCTTGATTTCGGCTTATTAAATGCATCGGAATCATATTCAGCATCCCTTTCGTTCGCCAAATCTTCTGGCTCAGATTACGCAAGTAAGGTATCCAGACAAATAAGAACATGAGTGCACCCACAACAATGAAAACTGCGAATTTAATGCGCTCTGTGGTGATCGAACCTGAGCAGTATGCCAAAAATGCGTTTTGATATTCAACTTGTAAACTCTCCATTGGCAGAGCGGTGTATTCTGTTATTTTCTCTAAAAAAAAAATATTATAAGTCCATTAAACAAACCTTTTGAAAGTCAACCTCCTTGCTGGAAACGATCGCTGTTCAAATAATCGAGTGACGTCTGAGCGTCTATTGTAGGTTCTTGGAAGAAATTACTTACGAGATCTCTTTCTTGCTCGATAACATAAACAACGCTTTGCTTGAGACCTTTCTGGAGTATCCCATTTCCGATGGATTTACATTCTAACAAATCGTAAGTATCCAAGTGAAAATCATCATTCAATATACCTGAGGAGTCATGGTAGTAGTTCGCGCAAGTGTCATTCAGATTATAATTCACCCAATAATAGGCAAAAGTGTCAAATTCGCCGGGGAATGTCATTTCTTTGGTATTGATGGCATTTTCGCAGCTATAAGCATTTGTAGTGTACACATTTCTCATCTCTTGATCTAAAGATAGGTTAAAGTTACTTTTCTTTGCCTTTTTGAAAATATAAATTTACTGTTTATCATCACCACTTGAGCTGTTGCGATCTCTTCTTGAGTAAACACGTTTACGTACTTGAAGAACGCGGGTCTTTGAGAGAGAAGTTGCATAACTTGGTATAAGGTGATAACTGTCTCAACAAAATGATTTTCGACGGCGTAATCAATGCCATAGTAGGACATGAAAGCCAAAGTAAAAAATAGGAACTGAATTATCACGGTCCATCGGTTGCCTCCGCTTGAATTTAAAAGTTTCTTTGACCGGTCAGTTTGCAGTGCGTTTTCTTCTTCGTTTTCATCCTGAGGTGAAGGCAGTTCAGCGGGTGGCTTTGCCTCTTCTTTTTTAGGCTCTTCTTTCTTGGGTTCGACTGCTTGCGTCATAAGCCCATTTGCTGCTTCAGTAGAATTCACTGCTTTCATCGTGTGATCTTCTAGCAAACGAATTCCGCTTTGACCCATAGAATTGCCGAGCGCTGAAGCGTTATCTTGCTGTTGTTGTTGGGTCTTTGAGTTAGTAGGACTATTGGTTTGAAAGCCAAGAGATTTTTTCACATCTGGACTCTCGTTTCCTGTTACGATTTCGGCGAAACCGTCGCTTCCTATTTTTAGAGGACGAAGTTTCTTAGCAGACTCCTCTTCTTCAATTCTAACGCTCACGTTGGCATGATTAAGCATCGAGGCATCTGGTCTCACAGCATTTCGGGGAGAATAACGATCATTTGAAGGAGAGTAATGTTCATTTGATTCCGGACTTCTGAGTTTATCCGGTGAATGATGCGAAAAAGGGCTTTGATGGCTCTTACTCACGGATATTGCAGGTTCCTCACTCCTCTGATCATGATCATCTGACTCCTCACTTTTTCTTTCGGTTCTGGTTTCTCCAAGATGATCTATCATAAAATCTTCGCATTTCATGGCGAGAACTCGGATATCATCCACTGGGATATAACCGAAAAGTGAAAGAACTTTATTTGTTGTCTTTTGGACGGAAAACACTATTGGGAGGATTAATAGAACACCAATGGCCATCACTCCCAAACCACAAGCCATCATAATAAGGAATTTAAGCTTCTGATCTTTGATTTGTTCGGTGTAATATTGATAAAACTGGCTTGATTCGCTCTCACTACCTATTCTAAGAGAGTCTATCCCATTGCTGGCGACAAAGTAGAAATTTTGATCTGTTGAGTTTGCTGAGGAAGTCTGGCTAAACGAATCTAACGTCGAGTTTTTCACTGATGAAGCTGACGTAATAAACTGAAACATGGCGTCATTCAAGACTGTCTGTTGTGATTTTATTTGATTGCCTTGAATTTTATAGTTAATGCTGTAGGTAGGCTGAGTCAATGTGCTTCCTATCTCATTTTGCATGATGATATTGTCAGTTATTGCTTGAAATTGCGTGATCTGGAGATTGTTAATAAAAGTGGTGAGTTGAGACCGAATTAACTGTTCTTGAGTAGGATTTGGGTTTCCATTTTCTGCATTCCTGTGTTAAGAAAAAATATCAATTGTGATAAAAAACGCTAAGCGTTTACACTGAGAGGATTTGAAGCTGCCTTGCTGAATACACGACGCTCCCGAGTAAATTCGTTCTGTTGTATGCATTAGCTACTGCGGAGACACCTTGTAGTAATTGGTCGCGCTGTTTGAACCGATAGACAAAAGAAACAACTAAAATCGTTAATTAGATTTCAGATAGCTTGAGCCAATTTGTACCTGCAACAGCAAACATGCAAAGCAAAAGCAAAAACATGGTCCACTCGAGGCATTTTATCGATTTCGGAACCATTTTTTCAGATATCAGAGACTTGAATTCCTTGAGGTGTCTCAGATCTTCTCCCACAGAACCCCCTGAAATGTTTGAATCGGCCTCACTTCTTCCATCATCAATGGACTTCTCTGCTGCATCCATCTCATTTCTCAGTACTAGGCAAAAAATTTAATATTAAAACAGAATTTCCTGAGAGTCTCCTACTGAATTCTTCAGCAGCAAATGATTTATGTCTATTCATTGCATGCTCAGGCTCTTCAGGATTTTTCTTATCTTTCTTCGCTTCTTCTCCTTCATTCAGTTCGACGAATTTGATAATCTTCACATTGACCGATCCGAAATAATCTTTATCTTGGATAAGCATAGCTCGGACTTTAGCCTTTCGAAACTTCAATTGCATCGTTCTTTAAAGCAATTAATTAGCTATTAGCAAACAATCAATGATGAAATCAATAAATACTCTTCTTTCTTGTGCTCGTCACCCTCAAAATGACTCAGGTCGTTGCTATCATTATGTCCCAATAAATAATCCTGCTGCAAATTCAAAGTGTTGATTTCGATTACAGCTCCAGCTGGACTTCTTAGTTCCTCCTGTATCTGAGGCCCGAATTCAGGGAATATCGCGTTAATCGCGAAGGGACTACCCGATGAACTGCCATTCGTTAAATTAGATGGGATTCCAAAAGACTCGTAGCAACTCATCGTGACTCCTTGGACGATGTCTTGCTCACCTCCATACATCACGTAGTGTGTTCTCTCTTCAGACTCAAATTCTTGCTTTAGAGGATCAGACGCTTCCACTTCGCGTAGAAAGCCAACCGCTCTGATTCCCTGATCAAGATTCGGCAATACTTTTATCATCAGCGTAGTCGGCACCATGTATTTGTGGTTGTTGAGAGGGAACATGAGTCTCTCAGTACCGATAACTTCACTTTCAGCAGTCTCGAAATATCGGCTCATAAGCTGGTTGTGGACATTTGCGTAGACTCGCGGCATGATCTTCGAAATGTTTTGTCCGATGATTTCTTGTTTCGGGAACCCAAGAATACGAGTAATCTCGTTGTTGCAATTGGTCACCACGCCCATTTCGTTGTAATTACCTGAGCAAGTAATGATACACGTATTGCTATTATCTCCATATTTCTGTCTGTCGATTTCCACGAATTGCTTGTTTACCGCAGAACTCTTCTCAATATAGCGGGCTTTCTCAATTATCCTGAGTCCTTCTTGCTCATCTCCCGTGACATTTTTCAGAAAATTGCCATAAAGAGATAGACATTTGATATGGTTTGGGTTTATCTCGATCAGTTTTCTGAACTCTTCGGCGTTATTTTCGAGTTCTTTCGTGATTTTGCTCCCAAGTCCTTGAAGCTTTCTGATATCTGGGTTCTGCTCCAATAGCTCTCTCCAGAAGCTCAGATGTATCGTGACAGATTTTTCTAAATTGCTTTGAAAGACCACAAATTTATTTTGAAACGTGACGATAGCATTCACATCGAAGCCTTTAGCCTCCGTATATTTTCTATCGCTCTCAATCATTTTTTCCTCGATTATATTCTTGTATCGGTAAATCAGAAACTCTTCTTGAAGGGAGGGCTTATTTTCCTCGGTAAACATCAATTGAAAGAGTGATTTATATTTATTTTTGAGTTTCTCATGCTGAATATACGCGTAGAGCATATGTAGCCGGCCAGATTTTGGAAAACGTGTAAGAGCTTCGACCATAAGGAGTCTGACAAATTGATACCATTCTTTTGTTTTTCCAGCAAAGCTCTCCTCTTTCTTTGTATCCCGGACAAGGAAATAGCAGATTTCATCACCATCGCCATGGCTATCTTTGTAGTAGACAAAGAGTTTCAGCATACCTTCTAATTGCATTCGGTTTTCAGGTCGATCTGTATCATGTGGGAAAAAGTAGTGAGTATAAGTTTATTAAGAAATCGGTGTGCTACCTCGTCGTTCTATGAGCTTGAGGACCGTATTGACGTATAGCTCAATGTCGGTTGCTTTTTTTAGGTTTTTAAAGTCTTGGGTTTTAATCCACCGCAATCGGTATGTGACTACTTTGTAATAGCAATAGGCAAAAAGCGGCGACGCGGCAACAAAGAAGGCAAAGCCGATTTCGTCGGGTACTTCAAGGTCCAGGAACTAGCAAATTTCAAGATAAATTGGGGGAAAGTTGGAGGTGAAAGCTGTACTGCATGAATGTTGGACGTTAGAGTACTCCAAAGGATCAAGCCATCACAAATAACTGCAAATATGTTCACGGAAGAGTTGTAATACGGTCCACTGCGATATCGGAACCCAGAGATTATGAGCCAAAGCACTGCATAGATCGCAATATAATGTTTAACGAACTCCCCCTATTCACACAAATTTCGGTTAGTTGGGGGTCAAGAAGAAGTGATCATACTGTATAATCGAAAGTGAAGTAGAACGGCAAAGCGACTTTAAGGATAAATCTGAGAAGAGAGAGCTTGCTGTGAGGGGCTGCGAAAGCTAAAGGTGAGTTCGGATTCGTATCAACGAACAAGAAAATAAGCAATAGCGTCATTAATATTAAGATGACCAGACCGACTATCCCTACTGCCAAATGCAGCCAATATATTCCGGAGTAACATCCGAGAGAGCCATGGACATTGTCATCCTCTCGACAGTAGAGCGCGACAAAAAATATTTCGTAGAATGGCATAATGCCAATAGTAACCAGCAGCAATGCGAAGATACTCGATATTTTAATGAAATAGGTAACAAATGCGGACTGCTGCTTCTTATTTCGTCTGCTTCCGAACATCGAGAGTAGAAACATTAGTACAGCGAGGAGTTCTATTCCAAATACAACATAGAGAAGCGCGACAAACACTGTTTGGTTTCCCTGATTGAGTAATGCATCAAACTTAAAAGAGACAGATTAGGAGAGTTAGATGCAATCATTATTACTTGAAAATATTTGATAATATGCCGGAAATACTCGGGAATGGGATTGGTCCACAGAAATGTGAGGTTGTAGTGCACTGAATACCAGAGTAACTGAATGAATTCGATAATGAGGAGGATTTTGAAGATGATAGTCGTTCGTGGGTGAGCTTCTAGAAGTTCATGGACAAGGACGTAACACTAGTTTTGTGAAAAATCAGTGATTAGAAGTTGCGATATTTGGAAAAAAGGATGGAAATACATTAGTTTTGATGCGATTTTCAAGACGCTCCCAACTGGTCTCATCATATAAGACCTTTCGATTCTTCATAATCATGGCCGAGACAAGGGTTGCACTGCGCTTCTTTAAAAAATTTTATTTCGCTAACTGTTTGAGTTTTATAAGCCAAAAGAATTTATATTTTTATTGATTTTAAAAGCAAGAGCATCCTATTGAACGAAAAATATTGAAGAAAAGGTTGAGTTACTCCGGGCTTACTGCGAGAGAGTTACACAATAATATGAATGTACTCAACACTTTATCATGGGGCTTAATAGTAGTTTATCGAAGCCCAGTACATTGGTGTTAATGTTGTGTAGTATTGTTGATGCAAATAAATATGATAAACCGCGGTATTGCCAGACAAGTTCATTTACTCTTCTTTCGGCATGAGCATAAATAGGAGCGAGAATATTTTCAGCAATATCAGCGCAGAGGAAAAAAAAACAGGAAACCATGATTTTTAATTAAAACTTATTGATTGATTTAATTGTTGTGAAATCTGACTGAAGCAAGCTAAGAATTTTGTGAGCTTGGAAAAATCAAAGAAAGTTTCATAGGGAAAAATAGGAAGAGTTTGACACGCTTAGCCGCTAATCTCAACGTTCGTTATTTCATCTCAGATAAAAACGAGTGAATATTGTTTCGATGTCATTTATCATCGATATATCATTAACTTCTTTCATTTAACTAATCAATATTAATGAGGAAATCAGTATTTGCCACCCTGCGTAGTTTTACAAATAATGAGGTTGCAGTAAGAGTAAAATTGCTCCATCCTATTTGCAAACTATTTTACGAAGCTTTTACGAGAGTATATATCTATTAACTAGGGATAATATTTTCCTACTCTGCATTTCCCGCTCCAATCTTCGAACTATCGTCCGCTGGGACACAATTTCCCTGAACATTGACTTCATTATTCAGATTATACTTCAAGAGATTTCCTCAAAGTATCTTTACAACATCTGCGCTCACAATCAACTTATTTAGTTGTTGCTTGTGAATTATTGCCATTGGGGCATCCTTTGCATTAAAGACTTCATGCATTCATCTTTCTCATTGCCAATTAGATTCCTCATAAGATGATAAACTCTAAAATAATTTATAAATCCTCGACTCGGATTGTAAATTTTACCAAAATAGTATATTGCTGAAATGGTAAGCCTTTTTTTGTCTCTCTGAATGATATATCCTCTCTTGTCTTGCTTGACGCGTCGACGCTGACCTCCGGCAACGCAACTGCTCCAATTTCTATTCACAACAACCCTAAATCAATCGAGCATGAACTCAATTTTTGGAATTAGGTCACCAGACTGAGAAAAACCAGAAAGATGAGAGGCCACACCATGATGGGTTACGGTCGTGTCGGAAAGCACA